>TBL_comb47_HYPODRAFT_10007368_pt1 | contig 11561 bp, 9 predicted proteins | sample TroBogypolimnion_40_FD_10682 | JGI IMG/M metagenome (IMG submission 10682) | reverse complement strand
CGGCGGCCGGAGAAGACGATGCCGCCGGAGAAACGCACCCACTGGCCGAGCGCCGCCGCCGCAGCCACGACGAGGCCGGTGGCGGCTATCCACGCCAGCGCCGCTTTACGCGTGAGGAACAGGTCGGTGACGAAGACGACTGCCGCCGTCACGGCGACGATCACGCCGGGCAGGATGATGGCGATCGAGTTGTTGGCCGTCATCTGGGTGAGCATCTAGAACAGCCCCTTGGTGGCGTCCACGACGTGCGTGAGCCCATGCCCGGCGCCGGCGTGCAACGCCGGCAGGACGCGCAGGAGGATGTCGTTGACCGGCACGTGCAGGAAGTTGAGCCACGTGCCGGGATAGACGCCGACCCAGACGACGAGCAGGACGAGCGGCACCAGAGTGACGATCTCGCGCAGCCCGAGGTCGCGCAGGCCCGACTCGGGCTTGACGTCCTCGTCGCCGCGGTCGTTGAACATCGTGCGCTGGAACATCCAGAGCAGGTAGGCGGCGGCGAGGATGACGCCGGTCGCCGCCACCGCCGCCAGCCAGTGCGAATACGCGAACAAGCCGAGCAGGCTCAGGAACTCACCGACGAAGCCGCTGAGCCCCGGCAGGCCGGCCGAGCCGAAGACGAAGAACAGGAAGAAGCCGGCCATGATCGGCAGCGGCTTGGCCAGCTGGCTCATGTCGGCGATCTGGCGCGTGTGCAGGCGCTCGTAGAGGTAGCCGACCATGAGGAACAGGGCGCCCGTGAGCAGGCCGTGGCTGAACATCACGAGGATCGCGCCGTTCATGCCGGCCGCGTTGCCGACAAGCGCGATCGAAGCGAAGATGCCCATCGTCACGAAGCCCATGTGGCTCACGCTCGAGTAGGCGACCAGTTTCTTGAGGTCCTTCTGGACCAGCGAGACCAGCGCCCCGTACACCACGGCGATCACCGAGAGCGCGATCACGTAGGGGATGAACGTGACCGCGGCGTCGGGGAAGAAGGGCAGGCAGAAGCGCAGGATGCCGTATCCGCCCATCTTCAGCAGGACGCCGGCGAGGATGACTGAGCCGGCCGTGGGCGCCTCGACGTGCGCGTCCGGCAGCCAGGTGTGCAGCGGGAACATCGGCACCTTGATGGCGAACGCCACGAAGAAGGCGAGGAACGCCCAGAACTGCAGGTGGTACGGGTACACGAGGTGGCTCAGCGCCTGGATGTTGAACGTGAGCCCGAGCGGGGTGTTGGCCTGCACGTAGTACACGACCACGATGATGGCGACCAGCATCAGCAGGCTGCCGACCAGCGTGAACAGGAAGAACTTGATGGCCGCGTAGATGCGCCGCGGCCCGCCCCAGATGCCGATGATGAAGTACATCGGGACGAGCATGGCCTCCCAGAATACGTAGAAGAGGAAGAGGTCGGTGGCGCAGAATACGCCGGCCATGCCGACCTGCAGCAGCAGCAGCGAGATGAAGAAGCCCATCTCACGGTCCTTGACATAGTTCCAGCTGCCGATGATGACGATCACGCCGAGGAACGTCGTGAGGAACAGGAGCAGCGCGGCGATGCCGTCGATCCCGAAGCCGTAATGGATGTTGAGCGCCTTGATCCACATCACGTCCTCGACGAACTGCATACCGTGCGCGTGAGTGTCGAACTTGACGAGCATCACGATGGCGAGCACGAACGCGGCCAACGTGACGATCAGCGCGATCACCTTGTAGACCTGCGGCTTGCCGCGGCCCACGAGGAGCATGGCGATCACGCCCAGCAGAGGCAGGAACGTGATCACCGAGAGGATCGGGAAGCCGATCTGGGACTGCCAGGTCACGTCATGACCCCCAGACCCAGGCGAGGACGACGACCAGCACGAGCATGCCGGCGAGGATCGAGAAGGCGTAGTTCTGGACGCGCCCGGTCTGGAGCGGCCGCAGGCGCTCGCCGGCCAGTTCCCAGAGGCGCGCCAGCCCGTTGACGGCACCGTCGATCACCTTGACGTCGACGAAGGTCCACAGCCACACGGCGAAGGCGATAGTGCTGCGAATGGGCACGGCCTCGTAGACCTGGTCCATGTACATCTTGTTGAACGACGCCTTGTAGAGCACGGGGACGCGGCCGGCGAGGCGGCCGGGCAGCTCGGTGCGGCGCACGTACATCGTCCAGGCGATGAAGATGCCGACGAACACTGTCGCGAGAGAGGCGAGCATCAGCGCGCCGCCCTGGCCGGCCCACACGAACGGCTCGCTCTCGACCTTGAAGAAGACGGGCTCGAGGAACCCGTGGATCCAGCCGCCGTCCGGCGGCAGGCCGACCAGCAGGCCGAGCCCGGTCGCCGCGATGGCGAGCAGCACGAGCGGGATGGTCATGACCTTGGGCGACTCGTGGATGTGTGCCTTGACCTCGGGGTCAGCGCGGTTCTCGCCCCAGAAGGTGAGGAACATGAGGCGGCCCATGTAGATGGCGGTGAGCAGCACGGTGATCATCGCCACCGCCCACACGACGTAGTAGCCATGTGTGAAGTCGCCGCCGATGATCTCGTCCTTGGCCCAGAAGCCGGCGAACGGGATGACGCCGACCATGGCGAGGGCGCCGATGAGCATCGTCCAGAAGGTGATGGGGATCTTCTTGCGCAGGCCGCCCATCTTGCGCATGTCCTGCTCGCCGGACATCGAGTGGATCACCGAGCCGGAGCAGAGGAAGAGCAGGCCCTTGAAAAAGCCGTGCGCGAACAGGTAGAAGATGCCCGCCACCCAGGCTCCGGCGCCGAGCGCCATGAACATGAAGCCGAGCGACGAGATCGTGGAGTAGGCGATGACCTTCTTGATGTCGTTCTGGGTCATCGCGATGTAGGCGGCGTAGATGGCGGTGAAGGTGCCGATGATCATCACCACCAGCATCGCCACGTGCGAGTCCACGAACAGCGGGTACGAGCGCGCCACCATGTAGACGCCGGCGTTGACCATCGTCGCGGCGTGGATCAGCGCGCTGACCGGCGTGGGGCCCTCCATGGCGTCCGGCAGCCACACGTGCAGCGGGAACTGCGCGCTCTTGCCGACGGCGCCGGTGAAGAGCAGCAGGCAGATCCAGAGCAGCGTCCCCGAGCTGATCATCCCCACCTTGGAGAACACGCCCACGAACTGCAGCGTGCCGGTGGACATGAAGATGAGGAACATGCCGAGCGTGAAGCCGAAGTCGCCCACGCGGTTGACGAGGAACGCCTTCTTGCCCGCCTGGCTGGCGCTCTTCTTGCGGAACCAGAAGGAGATGAGCAGGTACGAGCACAGGCCCACCCCCTCCCAGCCGAGGAAGAGCAGCAGGTAGCTGTTGGCGAGGATGAGGATGAACATCGCGAACATGAAGAGGTTGAGGTAGGCGAAGAAGCGGTAGTAGCCCTCGTCGTCCTTCATGTAGCCGATCGAGTAGTAGTGCACGAGCATGCCGATCACGCCGACGACCAGCAGCATGATCCCCGTGAGGTCGTCCACCAGGAAGCCCCACGAGACCGAGAAGCGGCCGGCGGCGACCCAGGTGAAGGCGTTCCAGACGAAGACGGAATCCTGGTGCGTGAAGGCCCAGATGAAGGCGTAGATCGAGAGCGCCGCGGAGACGGTGACGAGCGCCACCGGCAGGATGTGCGCCTTGGTCCTGAAGTAGCGCTTGCCGAGGAGCAGCGTGATCAGGAACCCGGCCAGCGGCAGCAGCGGGATGAGCGCGACGGCGATCTTCATGGATTGGGTTCCCCCCACGAGCCCTCCTGCTCAGCCCTTCAGCTGGTCGTACTGGTCGGCTTGGACGGTGCGCTTGTTGCGGTAGTTGGCGATCACGATGGCCAGACCAACGGTCACCTCGGCCGCGGCCAGCGTGATGATGAACAGCGAGAAGAGCGTGCCGGCGCCGGGCGCACCCACACGGAACTGGGCGATGGCGACGAGCGCGATGTTCACCGCGTTGAGCATGAGCTCGAGGCACATCACGACGACGATCACGTTGCGGCGCGCGAGCACGCCGAACGCGCCGATGCAGAAGAGCATGACGGCGAGGAGGAGCCACCAGTAAAGCGCGTTCACGACTTCTCCTCTTCCTTGCGCGCCAGGACGATGGCACCGATCATCGCCGCGACCAGCACGAGCGAGATGAGCTCGAACGGGAAGACGTAGCGGTTGAAGAGCAGCGCCGAGAGCTGGTGGAGGCTCGGCGTGCGCGCGGTGTCGCCGATGCGGCCGATATCGGCCGAGACGATGACGACGCTCACCACGGCGGCGACGGCGATGGCCAGCGGCGCCGCGAACACCGTCTGCTTGTTGAAGAACTGGTCGCGCGCGCCCTCCTGCACCTCGTGAGCATGATCGCGAAGATCACGACGATGGAGATGGCGCCGACGTAGACCAGCACCTGGACGACGGCGACGAGCGGCGCGCTCAGCGCGGCGTAGGCGAAGGCCACACCGAGGAAGCAGAACACCATCGAGACGGCGGAGTACATGACCTTCTTGAAGGCGACGACGCCCAGCCCGCAGACCAGGATCCAGAAGGCGAGGATGAAGAAGATCCACGGGTGAAAGTCGCCGCCCGGCATCAGCCCCGCTCCTCCGGCTCGTCGAGCACGATGGGATCGTCCTTGATGGGCGCCCACGTCCAGCCCTTGCCGAGCACCGAGTCGCGTACGTGTGGCACGAGGTCGGTGACGGTCTCGCGCAACGGGTCGACCGGGCTCGGCTCGCGCACGTACAGCGACTCGCGCGCCATCGTCGTGCGATTGTAGCCGGCGAGCTCGAAGAAGTCGGACTGCTCGAGGGCGTCGTAGGGGCAGACCTCGACGCACTCGCCGCAGAAGATGCAGCGGCTCTCGTCGAGGTCGTAGCTCGCCAGCAGGCGCGGGTTGGTCTCGATGGCGCCGGTCGGGCACGTCTCGGCGCACTTGCCGCAGGAGACGCAGCCGACCATCTGCAGGGGCATGTTGTCCGCCGTCGACACGATGGTGTCGTAGCCGCGGCCCATGTTGTCGTAGCAACTCGACCCGACCTCCATGCGGCAGACGCGCACGCAGCGGCCGCAGTTGATGCAGCGGTTGGGCTCGCGCATGATGAAGTCGTGGCGGAAGTCGGCCGGGTAGTCGTGAGCCTCGCCACCGTGGAAGCGGTTCTTGAAGACTTCGTAGTCGATGCTGTAGCGCTGCAGGTCGCACTTGCCGTTGGCCGGGCAGTAGCAGTCCAGGCACAGCCCGGCCCCGCGCACCGCCTCGTCCTCGGTGAAGCCGAGCTCGATCTGCTCGAAGTTGGTCCTGCGGGCCTCGGGCGCGAGCTTGGGCATCTCGGCGGGGGGGCTAGGCTGCGTCACGTCGGTCGTCATGTCGATGAAGACCGGCGCGATCTCCGCCATGCGCGCGATCCGCGGGTCGAGGTCGGTGCGCGCGTCGAGCGCGCCGATGAACGGCTGCGCTTTGAGCTCGGCGAGCGACTGGCCGACCTCGGCCATGTCCACGCCGCGCAGGTAGGCGTCCATGCTCCAGGCGGCCTTCTTGCCCTGCGCGACCGCCTGGATCACGGTCTGCGCGCCGAGCACGGCGTCGCCGCCGGCGAACACACGCGGGTCGTCGGTCTGGAAGGTCCAGTCGTCGACCTCGATGGTGCGCCACTTGGTGCGCTTGACGCCCTGCTCCTCGCTGGTGCCGTCGAGCTTAGGGTACTGGCCGATGGCGGTGATGATCTGGTCGCAGTCGACGACGAACTCCGAGCCCTCGATGGGTACCGGGCGGCGGCGGCCGGAGGCGTCGGGCTCGCCGAGCTCCATGCGCTGCATCTCGATGCCGACGACCTTGCCGTCCTCGGCGACGACGCGCACCGGAGCGCACAGCAGTTCGAGCTTGACGCCCTCCTCCTCGGCTTCATCGACCTCGGTGTGGTGCGCCGGCATCTCCTTGCGGGACCGGCGGTAGAGGCAGGTGACCTCCCTGGCGCCCTTGCGTACGCTGGTGCGGCAGGCATCCATGGCCGTGAACCCGCCACCGATGACGGTGACCTTCTCGCCCACGTGGACCACGCCGTCGCGCTCGAGGTCGCCGAGGAAGTCGACGGCGGTGACGACGCCCTCGGCGTCCTCGCCCGGGATCCCCATGTCGTTCGAGTTGAACGCGCCGAGCGCGAGGAACACCGCGTCGTAGCCCTCGTCGAAGAGGTCCTCGAGCCGGTAGTCCGCGCCGAGGCGGCTGTTCACCTGAATCTCGACGCCCATGCGCCACAGCACGTTGATCTCCTTGTCCAGGAGGTCACGCGGGAGGCGGTAGCTGGGGATGCCGTAGCGGAGCATGCCGCCGGGCTTGGGCAGCGCCTCGTAGATGCGCACCGAATGTCCCTCGAGCCGGGCGTAGAAGGCGGCGGCGAGGCCGGCGGGCCCGCCGCCCACGATGGCGATGCGCTTACCCGAGTCCGGCTTGGGCTCGACCGGCAGCAACAGCTCGCCGGTCTGCTCCTCGTCGATGGTCTGGTCGGCCATGAAGCGGTGCAGCTGGCAGATGGTGATCGGATGCTCAACCAGCTGGCGGCGGCAGGGACCCTCGCACGGCCGCGGGCAGACGCGCCCGAGCACGGCCGGGAACGGCAGGTCCTCGCGCAGCTTGCGCACGCCGTTCTTGTAGTCCTTGTGAGCGATGTAGTCGAGGAACTGTGGGATCTTGATGTGCGTCGGGCAGGCGTCGCGGCAGGGCGGCGTGCAGAAGGAGTTGTGGTCGCTGAGCAGCAACTCCAGATACAGGTGCCGCATGGCGCGCACCTTGTCGGTGTTGGTGCGCACGACCATGCCGTCGGAGACGGCGGCGGAGCAGCTGGGCAGCATCTTGCGCGCGCCCTCGACCTCGACGATGCACATGCGGCAGGCGGCCGTGGCCGGAAGCCGGGGCTCGTAGCACAGCGTCGGGATGTGGATGCCGACGCGCTGCGCCGCCTCGAGGATCGTCTCGCCGTGGTCGCAGGCGACCTCCTGGCCGTCGATGGTGACGGACACCTGGTCCGGGCGGGCCGGGGCGCGCGTGATTTCGTCGGCGGTGGTCGCCATGGTCCCTTACGCGTCCGTGCCCGTGACCGCCGCCGGCTGCTCGATGCCCGAGCGCACCTTGACGGCGTCGAACTTGCACACCTGGCGGCAGGTGTCGCACTTGATGCAGTTGCTGGCGTCGATCACGTAGGGCTGCTTGCGCTCGCCGCTGATGCACTCTGTGGGGCACTTCTTGGCGCAGAGCATGCAGCCGGTGCAGGCCTCGGCGTCGATGTAGTACGTGATCAGCGCCTTGCACTTGCCGGCCGGACAGCGCTTCTCGTTGACGTGCGCCTCGTACTCCTCGCGGAAGTACTTGATGGTCGTGAGGACGGGGTTGGGCGCCGTGCCGCCGAGGGCGCACAGCGTACCGTCGACGATGTAGTGCGAGAGCTCCTCGAGGAGCTCGATATCGCCCTGCTGGCCGTCGCCGGCGATGATGCGGTCGAGCGTCTCGAGCATGCGCTTGGTGCCCAGGCGGCAGGGCACGCACTTGCCGCAGGACTCCTTCTGCGTGAAGTCGAGGAAGAAACGCGCGAGGTCGACCATGCAGGTCTCGTCGTCGACCACGACCATGCCGCCGGAGCCGACGATGGCGCCGGTCGCGGCGAGGCTCTCGTAGTCGACCGGCGTGTCCAGCAGGCTGGCCGGCACGCAGCCGCCCGAGGGTCCACCGAGCTGCACGGCCTTGAACTGGCGGCCGTCCTTGATGCCGCCGCCGACGTCGAAGATCAGGTGACGGAGGCTGGAGCCCATCGGCACCTCGACCAGGCCGCCGTTGACGACCTTGCCGGCGAGGCTGAAGGCCTTGGTGCCGCGGCAGTTCTCGACGCCCAGCGCGGCATAGGCCTCGGCGCCGTGCGCGACGATCCACGGGATGTTGGAGAAGGTCTCGACGTTGTTGATGTTCGTGGGCTTGCCCCAGAGGCCGGAGACGGCNGGGAANGGCGGCCGCGTGCGCGGCATNCCGCGCTTGCCCTCGATGCTNGCGATCAGCGCCGTCTCCTCGCCGCANACNAAGGCGCCGGCGCCGAGCTTGAGGTGGAGGTTGAACTCCCAGCCGGTNCCGAACACGTCCTTGCCGAGNAAGCCGCGCGCTTCNGCGTCGGCGACGGCCTTGGTGAGGCGCTTGACGGCCAGCGGGTACTCGGCGCGCACNTACACGTAGCCCTCGTGNGCGCCGATCGCGAAGCTGCCGATGACCATGCCCTCGACCACGGCGTGCGGGTCGCCCTCGAGGATGGAGCAGTCCATGAACGCGCCGGGGTCTCCCTCGTCGGCGTTGCAGATGAGGTACTTCTCGNCGCTCTTGGACTGGTTGGCGAACCTCCACTTGACGCCCGTCGGGAAGCCGGCGCCGCCGCGGCCGCGGATGCCCGAGTCGGTGACGTGCTCGATGATCCACTCGGGCGTCTTCTCGCTCAGCGCCATGCGCGCNGCCTCGTAGCCGCCGCGCGCGATGTACTCGTCGATGCTCTCGGGGTCGATCACGCCGACGTCGCGCAGCGCGATNCGCGTCTGNTGCTTGTAGAACCCGATCTCGTGCCAGTCGCGGATGCGCTCACCCGACTGGGCGTCCTTGTAGAGGAACTTCTCCACCGGCGCGCCGCCCTTGAGGTGCTCCTCGACGACCTTGCTCACGTCCTGTGGCCGCAGGTGCCCGTAGAGCGTGTCGTCGCTCAGCACCACCACCGGGCTCATCGAGCAGAGGCCGTGACAGCCGATGATGGACACCTCGATCTTGTCGCCGAGCCCGGCCGTCTGCACCTCCTGGACGAAGGCGTCGTACACGGCCATGCTGCCGGCGAAGACGCAGGCCGTGCCGGCGCAGACCGTGACCTTGTAGCCGCCCGAAGGCGTCCGGCCCACGCGCACGTTCCGCGCCTCGGTGGCCTCCGCGGCGTCTGCTTCGTTCTGCGTGATCTCGTCGGCCATGCTGTCGCTGCTCACCCCTTCTCCGCTCCGACCTCTTGCATGAGGTCGCGGATGATCTTGCGCGTCTGGTCAGGGGTGAGGCCTCCGTAGGTCTTGTCGCCGATCCTCATCACCGGTGCCTGAGAGCAGGCCCCCATGCAGGCCACGGAGGACAGCGTGAACTTCATGTCCTTGGTGGTCTTGCCGTCGGAGATGCCGAGCTCTTCCTCCAGGGCCTCCGTGATCTGCACGGCCCCCGCCACGTGGCAGGCCGTGCCGTGACACACGTCGATGATGTACTCGCCCACCGGCGAGAGACGGAACTGGTTGTAGAAGCTGGCCACGCCGTAGAGCTGCGAGAGCGAGACGCCCGTCTGCAGCGCGATCTCCTGGATGGCCAGCCGCGGCAGGTACCCGTAGACGTCCTGGGCGTCCTGCATCATGGCGATGAGGCCGGTGCCGTGCTCGTAGTACTCGTCGAGCACCGGCTGGAGCGCCTTGAGGTCCACGCCCTCCTGCGCGGCGATGCGCGCCTCGGCGATGCGCGCCGCGTTGGGCACCGGCAGGCGGTACTTGCTGGTGTAGTTGACGCGGATGACCTGCACCGGGCAGTTGCTCTCGCACAGCGTGCAGGCGCGGCAGCGCGGGTCGCCGCTCGACGGGTCGATGACCACGCGGAAGAGGCCGCGGCTGCGCTCGGGCAGATGCTCGCGCTCCTCCGGGTACTGCACGGTGATCTTCTTCATGGGCAGATGCTTGAGCGTCGTGCGCATCGCCTTGAACATGCCGAGCATCAGGCGTTCACCACCGGCATGCGCTCACGCTGGCGGCGCAGGCGCCGCTTGAGGATCGGGTCGAAGAGGCCCACGAAGGCGAAGAACGAGACCCAGCTGAAGACGGCCATACCGAGCTTCCAGTGCGGCACCCAGAGAATCACCGCGGCGCTGGCGAGGATGTTGACCAAGCCGAGTGGGATGAGGATCTTCCAGGCGAACGCCATGAGCTGGTCTACCTGGAGACGCGGGATCGAGAGGCGGATCCAGACGAGCGCGAACACCAGGATGTACGTCTTGATCAGGAACCAGAGGATGCCGATCCAGGCCACGCCCCAGAACGTGATGGCGTGCGCGAACGGCCCCTGCCAGCCGCCGAAGAACAGCGTCACGGCGACCATCGACATGATCGTCAGGCCAGCGTACTCGTTGAGGAAGAACATGCCGAAGCGCATGCCCGAGTACTCGGTGCCGTAGCCGGAGACCAGCTCGGACTCGGACTCCGGGAGGTCGAAGGGACCGCGGTTCAGCTCGGCGATCGAGGCGATGTAGAAGAGCATGAAGGTGAACGGCGCGTAGAAGGCGATCCACTGGTAGTGCGCCTGCGCGGCGACCACGTCGTTGATGTTGAGGGAGCCGACGATCATCGCCACGATGAGCAGGCCGAGGATCATCGGGATCTCGTAGCTGATCATCTGGGCGGCGGAACGGAGCGCGCCGACGAGGGAGTACTTGTTGCGCGACGACCAGCCGCCCAGCAGGATCGCCATCGTCGTGAAGCCGGTGATGGCGACGATGAAGATGATGCCGACGTTGAGGCCGGAGGCGGTGAGGCCGTCGGTGTACGGCAGGACCAGCTGCACGGCGACGGCGCCGATCATGACCATGACGGGCGCAAGGGTGAACAACACCGGATCGGCGAGCGACGGCCGGAAGTCCTCCTTGCCCATCATCTTGAAGGCGTCGGCGACGCTCTGCAGCACGCCGTGCGGCCCGGTGCGGTTGGGGCCGTGGCGATCCTGCATGAAGGCCAGGACGCGGCGCTCGAAGACGATGTTGACGAGCGCCGCCACGAACACCACCGCGTAGGCGATGACCACGAACAGGATGGCGCGGAGGATGGCGACCACGAGGTGCTCCATCAGCGGTCGATGCCTCCGAGGACGAGGTCGATACTGCCCGAGATCGCCACGGCGTCGGCGATCTTGTTGCCGCTCAGGAGCTTCGGGAACAGCTGCAGGTTGCAGAAGCAGGGGTCGCGGAACTTGAGCCTGTACGGGTACCGCGACCCGTCGCTCTCGATGTAGGTGCCGAACTCGCCGCGCGGGTTCTCCTGGCCGACGTAGCACGAGCCCGGCGGCGGCGTGATCACGTAGGGCGCGCGCAGGGAGCCGAGCTGGACCGGGCCCTTGGGCAGCATGTCGAGGCACTGTTCGACGATCTTGACGCTCTCACGGAGTTCCATCATGCGAACCTTGTAGCGATCGAAGATGTCGCCGTGGTCGAGCGTGCAGACCTCGAAGTCGAGCTCGGGGTAGACCGAGTACGGCCGCGTGCGCCGCAGGTCCAGGGCGACGGCAGAAGCGCGCGCATTGGGGCCCGTGATGCCGTAGTCCATTACGTCCTGCTGCGAGATCACGCCCTTGCCCATGCAGCGCTGCAAGAAGACGGCGTTGTCGTCCACGAGCGACTCGTACTCGTCGATCATCTTCGGCATCCGCTTCATGAAGTCGCGGCACTTCTCCACCCAGCCGTCCGGCAGGTCGTAGCGCACGCCGCCGAAGCGGAAGTAGTTGAACATCATGCGCGCGCCCGTGAGCTCCTCGAGCAGGTCGAGGATGCCCTCGCGGTCGCGGAACATGTAGAAGACCA
>TBL_comb47_HYPODRAFT_10007366_pt1 | contig 11564 bp, 11 predicted proteins | sample TroBogypolimnion_40_FD_10682 | JGI IMG/M metagenome (IMG submission 10682) | reverse complement strand
CAGGGCCAGTTGTGTTGATAACGGAGTAATCATCGCCACGACGCAGACGGAGTGTGACCTCGCCAGTTACCGCTGAGGCAACCCAGCGAGTGAGCGATTCACGGAGCATGAGTGCCTGCGGATCAAACCATCGACCCTCGTAGAGCAAGCGACCTAAACGGCGGCCTTCTGCATGGTAATTCGCGATCGTATCTTCATTATGAATTGCACTTACTAGCCGCTCGTAAGCTATGAAGAGGAGAGCCATTCCTGGCGCTTCATAGATGCCGCGACTCTTCGCTTCGATAATTCGATTTTCGATCTGATCAGCCATACCTAATCCGTGGCGTCCACCGATGGCATTTGCAGCCTTCATGAGAGCGACGGAATCATCGAAGCTCTCGCCATTAATTGCAACTGGGCGGCCTTGCGCAAATTCAATGCGAACATCTTCTGTTGCGATAGCAACCGAAGGATCCCAGAACTTCACACCCATAATCGGTTGAACAATTTCTAATGAGACATCGAGCTCTTCGAGGGCCTTTGCTTCATGTGTTGCACCCAAGATATTTGCATCCGTCGAGTATGCCTTCTCCGTGCTATCGCGGTATGGCAAGTTGTTTGCGACTAACCACTCTGACATCTCTTTACGTCCGCCTAGTTCGTTCACAAAATCTTGATCGAGCCATGGCTTATAAATTCGAAGTGCAGGATTAGCGAGTAATCCGTAACGATAAAAGCGTTCAATATCGTTGCCCTTGTAGGTAGAGCCATCGCCCCAGATTGAGACTTGATCATCGAGCATTGCGCGGACGAGAAGTGTTCCGGTCACCGCGCGACCAAGAGGAGTGGTGTTGAAATACTGCTTGCCACCCGAGCGGATATGGAATGCACCGCAGGCGATCGCAGCGAGACCTTCTTCAACAAGGGCGAGTTTGCAATCAACCAGACGTGCACCTTCAGCGCCGTATGCCTTGGCACGTGTTGGTACTGAATCAATATCTGGCTCGTCATACTGGCCAAGATCGGCGGTGTATGTGAAGGGGACTGCGCCCTTCGCCCGCATCCAGGCAACTGCGACAGAGGTATCGAGGCCGCCTGAGAAAGCGATTCCCACCCGCTCGCCAACTGGCAAGGAGGCGAGAACTTTTGTGGCTGAAGTCGTCATGGCTGAAGTCTAACCTCCTGAGACCAGCCAAACTCTCAGCAAATACTGATCTTGTTTACTGCGAAAAGTGTCGACTCTGCAATGGTCTCGCCCTACCCTTTACTCATGAATAAAACTCTTCTTCGGATTTCACGCCTAGCAGTTCTCTCCACCTTATTACTTTCTTGTGCGACTGCGGGTGAATCGGCCTTTGCTGCTTCGCCTAAAGCTACCCCTAAGCCAACCGCAGCAGCCCCTGTTCTTGGATCGGCCTGTAAGACGGCCGGCGCCACTGCGACCAGTGGAGGTAAGTCACTCCTTTGCTCTAAGGCGCTCTCGGGAAAACTTGTATGGACGTTAGCTTCAGTCGCTGGAGCTAGTGCAGCAGGTGGTCCGGGTGCAGCAGGTGGTCCGGGTGCAGCAGGTGGTCCAAATGCTAATCCAGCGATGGCGGCAGCTCTTGCAAAGTACACCGCTTGTCTCAAGGCGCAGGGAGTAACACTTCCTTCCTTTGGTGGTCGACGTGGATTTGGTGGTGGAGCCGGTGGCGGCGCACCTGCGCAAGGAGCAACACCCGCTCCACGCCCAACAGTCTCAGCNAAGCAACAGGCAGCGATGGCCAAGTGCGCTTCATTGCGTCCGGCCTTTGGTGGTTTTGGCCGCGGCGGAGCAGGAGGAGCCGGTGGCTTTGGTCCAACTGGAGGATTTGGTGGTGGGGTTGCAAATACGCCTGCGAATGTCGCGGCCTACATCTCCTGTCTTAACAGCAACGGTATCAACGTTGGAGCGCTCTCAGATATCGCCGGTCTAGATATGCAGTCACCTAAAGTTTCTGCAGCGTTAAAGGCCTGTAGGGCAAAGCGTGTGTCAACGGCACCGAATAGTGGAGCGACTTCTAAGCCATAAGAAGTTCCATAAGAAGTTAAGGCGCGAAATAGAGGGCGTCTACTCGACGGAGTAGTTCCTTCACCTTCTCCCCTTTGGATATCTCGAAATATTCAATGAGCCAGTGGTAGCTCTCATGCTCTGCAAGGAAGCGATAGACGGCAATCTCAACCGCCGTTCTATCGCCTCGAGCAAGAATCCAGAAGCCATCTTCAGCGATCCGTCCACAATGATCACCGGCGCGCATCTGCACAAGGAGAGTGCTCGCAAGGTTCTTCAGCAAGCACTCGGCGCTCTCGATCGTTGGAGGGTTCATAGAATTCACGGCGGTGGATAACGAGAGAGTGAGAAGCGTGAGCGATCGCCCCTCTCGGGCTGAGATTGCTATCTCGCTCTCGAGTATGGTCAAGAATCGCGCCGGCGCGAGAAGGCCAGTTAATGAATCTCGCTCACCGTCGCTCTCAAATTCCAACATCCGGGCAGAGTAACTCGCGATAGAGAAAGTTGTAAGAGGGGATGCCCCATCTGAGCGAGTAGAATGAATGAATGAATCGCGGGTATCGGGCTTATCTCTTCTCCCGCAAAATTGTTGTTCCGCTCTTAAGAATCGAAGCATCTATCTTGATCATCCTCGCGCTCTATCTAGCGAGCGCATCGATCGTTAATAAGGTGACTCATCCGGGCGCACTTGGGGGCGAGATTGCATTCGCGCTATTGGGATCTATCGGATTATTTCTCTGCTCTATCTCTTATTCACGAGGCACCACGTGGGGGCGCTCTCCTGCCGTTCTCGCCAATCTGATCGCAATAGGCGTCTCGTACTTCATGTTTGGCAGCCACCTCTATATCGCAGCTGCTCCCCTTCTCATCTTGGCTTCGGCCACTCTCGCCGCTGCACTCTTGGGTTTTCGACCCAATGAAACCCGCTGAGACCCGCTGAGATATGAGAGATCGAGTCAGATAGGTCACACCGATTCTGGGCAGATTCCAAGGCAGCCTCCACAGGCGGGGCACTTTCCGCTGTAGATATTGATTAGACTTATGCCAGAGAAAGAGTTCGGAAGAGTTCCAAGAGTCGAGAATCGGAGCGCCAGTGTCGGCAACAGGGTCACATACTCCTGAGAATCATTTCGGTGGTTCCTTTGGGCCGAACGAGTGGCTCGTCGATGAGATGTACGAAAAATTTCTCGCTAATCCACATTCCGTAGATCAAGCCTGGCATGAGTTCTTCGCAGATTATGCAAAGAGTGCGCCGGCTCAGAAGAGCGCATCAAGCAATCCAACTCTTCCACCACTTCCTAGCGCGCCTGCTGGTGGCACTCCTCCAGTTCCTAAAGCAACACAATCCCAACCTGTAATCACCCAACCTGTAATCACCAAACCACCTGCGCCTGTTACTCCAGCTGCTGCGCCTGTTATGAATGAGACGGCTGTGACTCAACCACCAACGACTCCATCACCTGCTCAAGATCCAGCGAAGGCTCCGGTCTCAACGCCTGCTGATCCAGTTGTGAAGCCGCTCCCGACTCTCGTCACCCCTAGCGCGGCAAGTGTTGAACCTATTCGCGGTGTAGCTGCTCGCGTTGTGCAGAGCATGGAGGCCTCGCTCACCGTTCCTACCGCCACATCAGTTCGGGCAATTCCTGCGAAGTTAATGATCGATAACCGCACAGTGATTAACAATCACTTGAAGCGTGGTCGTGGTGGAAAAGTCTCCTTTACTCACATCATCGGTTATGCCATGGTCAAGGCGCTTCGTCAGATGCCAGAGATGAATGCATTCTTTACGGAAGTTGATGGCAAGCCAGCGATCGGTCGACCAGAACATATCAATATTGGTATTGCAATCGACCTCGCGAAGGCAGATGGCTCACGTCAACTTCTTGTTCCATCAATTAAGGGCTGCGAAGATCTCGACTTCGCTCAATTCTGGGCCTCTTACGAAGAGACTGTTCGCAAGGCTCGGACCGGCGCACTCACCGTTGAAGATTTCGCAGGCACCACTGTCTCACTTACAAATCCAGGAACTATCGGTACCGTTCACTCAGTTCCACGGCTCGTTCAAGGTCAAGGCCTCATCTTGGGTGTTGGCGCAATGGATTATCCAGCTGAATTCCAAGGTGCCAATGAGGAAACGCTCTCAAACCTTGCCATCGGCAAGGTCATTACGCTCACAAGTACGTACGATCACCGCATTATTCAAGGTGCGCAATCGGGTGACTTCTTAAGCCGACTCCATGGCATCTTGCTCGGTGAAGGTGGTTTCTACGACGAGATCTTTGCAGCGCTACGCATTCCTTATGTCCCCATTCGCTGGGTGCAGGATATGCAGTTCTCTAAAGATGATCAGATCTCAAAGACTGCCCGCGTACAACAGTTGATCGAGGCATACCGTAAATCTGGCCACTTGATGGCAGATATCGATCCGCTTCGCTATGAGCAACGCTCGCATCCTGACCTCGATGTCGTCACTCATGGCCTCTCACTCTGGGATCTCGATCGCGAATTCGCTACGGGTGGGTTTGGTGGCAAGCCATTTATGAAGCTCCGCCGTATCCTCGGCGTTCTTCGCGATTCATATTGCCGCCATATCGGTGTCGAATATATTTATATTGAAAATCCCGCTGAGCGTAAGTGGATTCAAGATCACGTTGAGATCGGTGCACCACAGACCGAGCGCGAGGAACAACTTCGCATCCTTCGTAAACTCAATAGCGCAGAGGCTTTCGAGACCTTCTTGCAGACAAAGTACGTCGGTCAGAAGCGCTTCTCCCTTGAAGGTGGCGAATCGCTCATTCCGATGCTCGATGCCATCATCTCAAGTGCCGCACAAGATGGCCTCGACGAGGTCTGTATCGGCATGCCGCACCGTGGCCGCCTTAACGTACTCGCCAATATCGCCGGTAAGTCTTACGGCCAAATCTTCCAAGAGTTTGAAGGTCACTACGCTGACAACGAAGTGCATGGCACTGGCGATGTGAAGTACCACTTGGGAACTGAAGGAATCTTCACCGCTCCATCTGGCGCGACAACAAAAATCTACCTTGCAGCGAACCCATCACACCTTGAAGCTGTAAACCCAGTACTTGAAGGAATCGTTCGCGCAAAGCAAGATATCAAGGGCCTGCGCGATGATTACGCAACGATGCCGATCCTGGTTCACGGTGACGCAGCATTTGCTGGTCAAGGAATCGTCTCTGAAGTCTTGAGCATGTCCCAACTCGGTGGTTACCGCACCGGTGGAACTATCCATATCGTTGTGAACAATCAGATTGGCTTCACGACTTCACCATGGGCCGCGCGCTCATCGACCTACAGCACGGATATCGCAAAGATGATCCAGGCACCGGTCTTCCACGTCAACGGCGATGACCCAGAATCTGTCGTGCGCGTTGCAAAGCTCGCCTATGAATATCGTCAAGAGTTCAACAAGGATGTCATCATCGATCTCGTCTGCTACCGCCGTCGCGGTCACAACGAAGGTGATGAACCAAGTTACACACAGCCAATGATGTACAAGTTGATCGATGCAAAGCGAAGCACTCGAAAGCTCTACACCGAAGCTCTTATCGGTCGCGGTGATATCACCGTCGAAGAGGCTGAAGAAGTGCTACGCGATTACCAATCTCAGTTGGAGAGCGTCTTTAACGCTGTTCACAACGTTGAACCGGATCACTCTGATCACTTTGTTGTCCCACAAGCAACCCATCCATCAGCAGTGAACACCGGCGTCGATGAGGCAACTCTTCGCAAGATCGCTGCCACCCAAGTTGCAACTCCAGAAGGCTTCACAGTTCATCCACGTCTTGCGCCACAACTTGCAAAGCGAACTGAGATGCTCGATGAGGGCTCTGTTGACTGGGCCACTGGCGAGATGCTTGCCATGGGATCACTCTTGCTCGAAGGCCACCCAGTTCGCCTCTCTGGTCAAGATGTTGGACGCGGAACCTTCTCACAGCGTCATGCGGTCATCCTCAATCAGAATGATGGATCATTCTGGACGCCACTTCGCGAACTCGTAAAAGATACTGATAATCAATTCTTCGTCTTCAACTCACTTCTCTCTGAGTATGCAGCGATGGGCTTTGAGTATGGCTACTCCGTTGTCCGCGATAACGCCCTCGTGATGTGGGAGGCACAATTCGGCGACTTCGCCAACGGCGCACAGACGATCATCGATGAGTTCATCTCCTCTGCACTACAGAAGTGGGGCGAGCGTTCCTCTATCGTCCTTCTCTTGCCTCACGGCTATGAAGGCCAAGGACCAGACCACTCCTCGGCACGTATCGAGCGCTACCTCGCACTCTGCGCTGAAGAGAATATGACTGTCGCTCAACCTTCGAGCCCAGCTAACTTCTTCCACTTGCTGCGCTGGCATGCAAAGAACCCTGCACGTCGCCCACTCATCGTCTTTGAGCCAAAGTCGATGTTGCGTCTTAAGGCAGCAGGTTCAGGCATCAACGACTTTACCTCTGGTTCTTTCCAGACAGTGATTCCAGATGCAACTGTTCAGAACGGATCACGCCTGATCTTTACATCGGGCAAGGTCTATTGGGATCTCGTTGCCGAACGTACAAAGCGCGGTGAGAACACCACTGCGATCGTTCGCGTCGAGCAGCTCTATCCACTTCCACTCGCGGAGATCGCAGCGGAGATCGCCAAACATCCGAATGCAACGCTTCTCTGGGTACAAGATGAACCTGCCAACCAAGGCCCTTGGCCATTCTTCGCACTGAATACTCACGAGGTTTTTGCAGGCCGATCAATTCGCCCAGTCTCACGACGCGCAACTGCATCCCCTGCAACCGGAAGCCATCATCTTCACGAAGAAGAGCAGAAGGCGCTCCTCGAAGAGGCGTTTACTCGCTAACTAGTCGCTATCTCATTCGCTTCCTGCGATAACGAAAGAGAACGCGACCCACGATCTCCTCACGGGCAATCGTGAGGTATTGACGTGAATCTGTTGATGCATCGGGGTTATCGCCTTCGACCCAATAACCAGTATCGAGAGCCTTCTTCAGCCGCTTCACAGTAAGTAGATCGGGCTCGACTGACCTTCGAACTAAGACCACCTTCCCCATCGACTTCTTTATGGCGCGCTCAGAGAGTCCCTGTGGGTTGTAACGGGTGAGTACCCAATCCCCGTCGTTCAGGGCGGGCTCCATTGATCTGCCGATGATGCGTACGGGAAGGAAGCCTGCCCTGCCGCGCCACTGATCTCCAGATGCCATGCTCCCAAGTCTAGATGTACTCTTACGGCATGAACCTATTCACACCTCACGTAACTGCATCTGCACATTGCGATCTTCCATGTGGAATCTATGATCCTTCACAAGCAAAGATCGAGGCACAGTCTGTAAAGGCTGCCATGGAAAAGTACGCAGCATCATCCGATTCTGATTTCAAGGCTCGCGCTGTAGCCGTCAAGGAAGAGCGTTCAGAGATGGTGAAACATCACCTCTGGGTCCTCTGGACTGATTACTTCAAGGCTCCTCACTTCGAGGCCTATCCACAACTCCACGTACTCTTCAACGAGGCGACAAAACTCGCTGGCGCTGGCGGAACAAAGGGCAGCAACGATGTTGCAGTAGCGGATAAGTTGCTTGCAAAGATTGAAGAGATCTCAGAGATCTTCTGGGCCACTAAGAAGGCTTGATTAAGTTCGGATTCAGCTCACGCTGAAACAATCCGCTCGGCTGCAATCCGAGCCATAAACGAGAGTCGATCGATCAATCGCCGCTGCACAACTGCAGTGGCGATTGTTCTATTTATATGGGTAATTGCAGATTCGAAGGTGACAATCTGTTGATCTACTTCAATCAACCGAACATGTGCACGGACTTCTTCGCCGATCGGAACTGATGTGGTCATCTCGATAGTGACACTCACAGTGAAAGAGGTCTCCCCTGGTGCGCAATGTTCTGCGAGCGCGGCGCTACATGCACTCTCAACCAATGAAGCTGCCGCAGCACTTGAGAGGACCGGAAGTTCGTTGAAGCCGGCAGCAACTGAGGTATCAGCAGCTCGAACCACCATGGTGGCCATGCCTACTGCTCCCAGTAGATCCTCTTCGTTCGAACTCATGTAATTAACCTACTAGGTCGAGGACTCTGCGCAGCGTTAAAAAACTCGAAAAGCTTTAAAAACCTTCGCGAAATTCTTCGGTATGTGAAATTTCAATCGTAATCTCGCCATCTGGAGAGATCGATCGCTGCATAATCGTCTGGGTAAAACTCTGCGTGAAGCCAGCGAATGGAGCGAAGGCAGCTTCCTGAGCCTGCATCTGCGCTGCTTGCCATTCAATCTGTGCGATCAATCGCTCGTGAAGTGAGGCAGGTGCTTCTTCTCGGCAAGCGGTCCCAAGGAGCTGCTTGATCAGACGGACGTTCTCTTGATGTGCCTGAAGATTCGCCTGGCAGCTTGGGCATTGCTCGCAATGACTCTCGAGCGAGTCTCTCTCAGATGAGTCGACGATCTCGTTATCGGTATAGAGGAGAATCGCTACGAGAATCTCTTCGCAGGATTGGTGGCCGTGGGTGCTCATGGCTGGACCCCCTCGACAGGGATGGCTGCATTGGTAACGGTGGCCGAGCCTATGCCGCGACTCTTTGCATAATCAGCCAGTGCTACTCGTAATAATTTACGGCCTCGGTGAAGGCGAGACATGACGGTGCCCGTTGGCACACCAATAATCTCTGCGATCTCTTTATAGGAGTAGCCCTCGACATCGGCGTAATAGACGACCATTCGGAAATCTTCTGGAATAGAAGCGAGCGCCTCTTTTACATCGCCATCAGGGAGGTTCTCAAGGACAACATCTTCCGCTGACTTTCCCTGATCACTCGTATGAGAAGCGGCCTCAAAGATCTGCCAATCTTCGACTTCGCCATCAGAGATCTGTGGCCGGCGCTGGTCCTTACGATATGTGTTGATGAAGGTCGTTGTGAGAATTCGATAGAGCCAGGCTTTGAGATTGGTTCCTGGTTCAAATTGATGAAAGGAGTTGAAGGCTTTGGCAAAAGTATCCTGAACGAGATCTTCAGCATCCTGAGGATTCTTCGTATAACGAAGAGCTGCACCGTAGAGCGCGCTAGTGAAGATCAGCGCATCACGTTCGAAACGCTCTTTGCGCTCGCGCGGACTCTCGCTAGCGCGGTCTGCTAGCTCGATCCCGGAACCGACATTGCTGCTCATAGGTCTTAAGGCTACTGCCATACCCTGACAACGCGCTGAGAGGGGGATCTATTCCCGGTTAGAAGAGTGTCTCCGGCTCCCCTAGCTCGATGGGGGCGATGAGTTCTGGGCCATTATTGCGAATCGAGTTCACCATCGAGGAGACTGGAACCGCCCGAAGTCCCCGGTCCGGTTCCTCGAGCTTGTGAAAGGCCATTAAAGCGCTGATCTCATCTGGATCTTGGATCGAACGATCGAGCCAGCTATCCCATCGATCCGTTGGCAAGAAGGTTGGCATTCGAGAGTGCACTGTAGCTAAGAAACCAACTGCAGGGCGAGTAATAATCGATGCGCTATCAACTATCTGACCATCGGGTGCAATCCAACGATCCCAAATACCCGCAAAGGCGAGAGATCGCCGCTTACTCTCCCACTCATCACTTGCGATGTAGAAAGGTTGTTTAGGGGAGTATGGCCCAAGTTCAGTTGCCCACTCATAATAACCATCTGCTGGAATCAGGCAGCGTCGATTTCGAAATGCACTCCGAAATGTTGGTTTCTCGGCAACGCTCTCACTTCGAGCATTGATCGCTTGAGATTGTGATCGCAGCGCACTCTCACGATCTTTACTCCAACCGGCGATCATTCCCCACGAGGCAGTTGCAAGTTCGCGTTGATTATCGGAGTTATTTCGCACCAGAAAGATCTCACGCGTTGGAGTGATATTCCAATCCGCAGGCAGAAGTGGCAAGCGGGCCAGGCTCTCACCGGTATGAATCTCGAACTCTTCCAGCAACTCGGCTGGAAGTTTGGAGAGGGCGAAGCGACCACACATAAGTAAGAGGGTATCGCCTCACTGTAGGATTCACACATGACCTCACTCTGGCCCGCACCATTTCGGGGAGCCTCCCCCGTTGATGCGCGCATCACGATNCCAGGGTCGAAGTCGGTCACAAATCGCGCGCTGATCTTGGCCGCCTTGGCAGATTCGCCTTCACTACTACGCAAGCCGCTCCACTCAAGAGACTCAGCCCTCATGATCGCTGGCCTCAAGGCGCTTGGAGTTGGGATCGAAGAGGCACCAAATGGCGATCTCACGATCACTCCTGCCCCACTCTTTGGACCAGCACAAGTCGATGTTGGTAATGCCGGAACCGTGATGCGTTTTCTTCCTCCAGTCGCTGCGATGGCAACTGGATTGATTCACTTTGATGGCGATCCACGATCACACGAGCGCCCACTTGGTCCAGTTATCGCAGCACTTGAATCACTTGGCGTAAGCATCGAACACGGCTCTCGCTACTCTCTGCCGCTCACCATTAATGCCAATGGCCAATTACGCGGTGGCACGGTCGATGTAGATGCCTCGGCATCAAGCCAATTTATCTCTGCCCTCCTCTTAGTCGCACCGGCCACGAAAGAGGGAATCACAATTCGTCATATCGGCGAATCACTTCCATCGCTGCCTCACATTGAGATGACGGTCCAGATGCTCCGCGAAGTGGGTGTTACTGTCGACGAGAGCGAGCCGAATATCTGGAAGGTTGCACCTACAGTCATGCATGGCCGCGAGATCACGATTGAACCTGATCTCTCAAACGCCGCTCCATTTATGGCAGCCGCCATGATCTGTGGCGGCAAGGTCACGATCACCGATTGGCCTCGCGTCACGACACAACCGGGAGATGAACTTCGATCACTCTTCACTCGCATGGGAGCTCAGATCACCTTCGAAGATACTGAATTTGGCAGCGATCTCACGATCACTAGCGATGGAACGATTCACGGCATTGATGTCGACCTCCACGATGTCGGCGAATTAACGCCATCGATCGCTGCACTCTGCGCATTAGCGGATTCGCCATCATCACTTCGTGGCATTGGCCATCTTCGCCTACATGAGACGGATCGGTTGGCCGCACTCGCTGCTGAGATCAACGCGCTCGGTGGCGATGTCGATGAAGAAGAGAGCGCACTGCATATCTCCCCCGCGCCATTACATGCAGGGATTTTCCATAGTTATGAGGATCATCGCCTAGCCACAGCCGGCGCCATGATCGGATTAAAAATTGCTGGCATTCAGGTTGAGAATATTGAGACGACCCAGAAGACCCTTCCGGATTTCCCCGGAGCATGGCGGGCACTCTTGGGGCTCTCGGATGCGGGAAATCTAACTAAGTGACGCCACGCGAATTCAGCGAAGATGATGTTCGCATCAGGCCAAAGGAGCGCACTCGGCCACGAACAAAGGACCGTCCTGATTACTCCGCATCACAAATTGCTCGAGTAATCGCAGTCGATCGTGGACGAACCACCTGCCTCATCGAAGAGAGCGGCCTCGTTGTAACTGCGATGAAGTCACGTGAACTTGGTAAGAAAT
>TBL_comb47_HYPODRAFT_10007364_pt1 | contig 11569 bp, 5 predicted proteins | sample TroBogypolimnion_40_FD_10682 | JGI IMG/M metagenome (IMG submission 10682) | reverse complement strand
CGCCAAGTTATCACATTTTCTCGAAAATGCAACCGAGTTACACACAGTTCGCGCTCCAACTCCGACGAGTGAGGGACCCATTCTCGTCGGAGCGCGCCCTATGCATAACTCTCGCGATGTGACAATACGTGTTTTGTCAGATTTAATGCGCCCCCCTGTTTTTGTCAAACTAAATGCAATTGAGGGTTTGGGAGGGGGCGCGTTTACTTTTTCAATTTTCTGATCGCAGAAAAAAAGATGCTTTTTTTAAAAGGCCTATTGACAATTTTGGAAAGATACGATATAATTACTGTAACGTTACAATAAAACATTGCAGAGAATATTAATAATGACGCTTCTAACTAAAAAAGTTACAATCCGCGATCTGGCCCGTGAAGCCGGAGTAAGCTTATCCACTATCAGCGGAGTGTTGAACGGCAGCAGCGAATTTTCCGAGCAAACCAGGAAAAAGGTTTGGGATATTGCCCACTCGTTAAATTATATGCCTAATACGCAGGCCCGTAAATTGCGCGCCGGCGAAATGGCACAGGAAAGATCCAAGACCGGCATCATTATTCATATAACCCACATGGGCGACGAGAATTTGACTATATCCGAGTCCGATGCAATGCGCTCAGCCATGCTTTCACTGAAAGCCGAGAAGCTGGGGCTTTATCCAATCACCTACAGATATTACAAGTTAAAGGGATTTCAATGCCCGCCGGTTATCAACGGACATATCGACGGGGCAATAATCGGAACTCCGCATTGGGAGATCGTAAGCGCTTTGCACAACAAACTGCCTCTGGTATTGCTGGACGTTCCGTTTTCTGTGGAAAATGCCGATGTGCCAATGGTAAACATGGATACCAAGCATGGAATTTCCTGTCTCTTCAATGAACTGCGGAAAAGCGGTCACCGCAATATAGGAATGATGTATTCAGATTACATGCCTGAAGACGGATGTTCCCTGGAAATTCCAATTGTGAATATGTTCAGGGAAATTGCTCAATTATACAATATCAACATATTGCCGGCAGCCACGATCCATGATAATATTCATTGTGAAAATCATGAAGACATGATGAAAAGTATCGTGAGGAGGTTTGAACCTTTGGTCAGAAAGCAGGAAATCACCGCGATCATCTGTCCCAGCACCGGATACGCGCAGACCCTTTATGAGAATTTTACAAGAATGAATATTAAGGTTCCTGACGATATTTCCATTATTGGCGGAGTTCATTCAAGCTATGCGCTTCCGCCATACAGAATATGTTCAATGCGTTACAACTGGCCGCAGCTTGTTGAAACCGCGCTGAATGTATTGAAAAAACTGATCGAAGATAAGACCTCCCCATGTCTTAATTATTTGATAAAGCCGGAAATTTACCAGGGAACTTCGTTAAAGAAAATTTAACTTTAATTCAAAGGAAGAAATCATGAGAAAAACCATCCCCGCAAAAAAGAATTTCACGCTCATCGAACTCCTGGTGGTGATCGCCATCATCGCAATTCTTGCTGCAATGCTGCTGCCGGCGCTGAATAAAGCCAGGGAAATGGGCAAGCAGGCAAATTGCCTGAATAATATCAAACAGTTGGGACAGATGTTCATTTTTTACAGCGATGATTACAAATTCTATCCATCCCCGGCAAACATGGAAACCGCGGGAGTCTCAAATTGGTATTATCAAGGGGTTTTATTAAAGCAATACGGAGGCAAACAAGTCTCCGCAGTACCAGGGACCTCATTAGGATATGGCTCTTTCTGGTGTCCCAGTGAGCCCACACTTCAACCGGTAGGAACAACTTACGGATGCAATTATGTTATTATTGAGGGTTATACGTTAGGCTGGGTCACGACCAAAGCAGTTACGAACGGCCAGTTAATGCGCCCGTCGACGACATTTATGCTCTCTGAAAATTATGGACATGGCGATTCATATTGCGATATAAGTCCCTCGTCGGTAAATAGAGTCCTTGCATTTGCGTTTCGACATAATAACCAAGTAAATATCACCTATATTGACGGACATGCCACTGCTAAAAAACCATTAGAAACAGCAACTATTGTCGGCTATCCGTGGTGCGGATCAGCACAAATGATTCATACATACTTCAACCTGGGTAAATTAATCTCCCCGAACGAAGCTTTCACCCTCCCCGGATTGTAATCGGGTGAAACTACAAAAACTGATATGTAAAAAAGTGTTGATTCGTAATTATAAAATAAGGTTAAAAATATGAAATTTGGCTACTTGGGGCTTTTCTTTTTGGGAATGTTGCTTGGTCCGTTGTCATTTGGACAGAAGACTATTGAACGGGACATGGAGTTCAAATCGCCAGCAATAATTCAAGTTGGCGGCATGTTTAAAGAACGAAACACTTATTGCCAGGTAACGGATGGAAGGATCGTAATTGAAGGTGAAATCGGTTCCGCATTTGTTTTACAAGACGCAAGCAAACCGTTACAGTCATTCGGGAGCGACCTTAACGCTTCAATGCATGGATATGCGGCATTTCTGAAACAGGCGAAATATGAGATTATAGTTGACAAAGAACTGGATCTAGCCGCATGGCATCGCCGCTGGCTTCCACAGGCCGGATACTGGAATCACACCGAGCAAGTGGATTCCGACAAAGCCGTGGAGGTTTATGATATGAAAGGCGGTGAGCCGCAGGATCCGTCGGTAAGAAAATGGACTTGGCAAAAAGGAGCAATCTATAAATTAAAGAAGGGGAAACATGTATTCAAACTGGATTGGCAGGGGGGAATCCGTTTAGACCAGATAGCATTTCTGCCTGTCGGAATAAGTCCGGACACTGACAATGCTCTGCCGCCGACATTTACAGCGCCATTGTCAAAATTAACTGTGAGCAGCGCCCCATTCACATGGCAGGCTGATCAGGCACCCATCGCTTTCAAGTTGGAAAAATTGGAATTGAATGGCGGACATGCCGAATTTTCATTATCCTTTGACAACGGAACTACTTGGCAAAACGTGACGCCGGGCAAAGCATTTACGGAACAGCAAATAAAATTGCCTGCGTCCGGAACGCTTATTGTAAAAGTAGAATTAAGCCGTCCCGATAATGTCAATGCGGCGCTACCGGTGTTTTGTAACCCGGCGTTGGTTTTACGGTCTAATTCATCTCTCAACGCTAAACTGAATATAGCTGAAAAGTTTTTTCCAAAAATAAATACCATTGATTTAATTCCTAACTATTATCAAGGATTGGTTTACAGTTCCAGCCAATGGGAGATGCCGGAACAGGTACTGCCGAATTCAGAAGGCGTTTGGGTTTTTAATTCAGACCGGTCAACGAGTTGTGAATTGGCGCCCCGTGAGGATTCTTTTTTTGAAAAATCATCGGGCAGTATCAGTCGCGAAGTATTGTATAACGGAACGCTTAATCGTAATCTGGTTAGTTTTAATTTCAAAATAAATGAGGCGGCAATGCTGGTCCCCTGGTTCCGGATAAAGCTGCAACGCCCCGGCTACATGACTAGCGGGATGTTCGGTTTTAAAACGAATTACCGCCCGATTGTCTCATTTCAGTTTGACCGTAACGGAATCGTTAATTTTGATTTTGGCAAAGTAAAAGATTTTCCCGACGAACAATTCCGTTCAGGCGAATGGTTATGGTTGAAAGGCAATCCGATAATGGTGGAAAGCGGCAATCAAACATTGCGCTTTCGCGGCGGTTTGGATTACTGTTATCTGGATACTATGGTTCTGGCTCCGATGGCGTTGACGCAACTTCCGGAAAAACTTGGCCCGGAATATCACAAAGGGACTTCCGCGGAAGTTATTTTCCAGCCAATCGACCTGAAGATTTTTACTCCGGAGCAAGCGATTGTTGACGGAAGCAATACGGCGAGAAATACAGGAAAATGGAACGCTTCGTTTGATGGCGGTCTGACGTGGAAAGATTATCCATGCGGTATTCCGGCAAATGCAACTGAAATGCGCTTGAAATACCGCATCCGCGGTGATGGTATCGCTATTTCAAGATGGGAGCTTAAGGTAAAAACCGACCCGAAACAGGTGGTTTGTATCGGCAATCCCGAACAGGAGATATTTATCCGGCCTGACACTGCTGCCGTGATCGGATGGCGCAGCCTGAGTTCCGGCTGGTTGAAGCCATTGGGTAGTGGAATGCCATTGTTAAGCTTCTCCATCGGCGATCGTAAAAGTGGATTTAGAGGAAAAAATATTGAAAATTCACTTGCCTGCGGGAAAATTATAGAAAATGTAGATAAGACAATTCTTGAATTGGATTATAATCCGGTTTCCGGAGTTAATGCAACTATCCGGATAAGCTTGAAACAACAGGGTTTGCCGGAGTGGAGTTACGATATTGACAATAAATCTGATTGGGATATTAGAAATGTGGAGTTTCCGCTTATTGAAAACATCCGGTTAGGCAAAAATCCGGAAAAGAACTATGCCGTGGCCCCATACGCACACGGCGCAGCGGATTTTCCCGGCATACCTTTGGGAATATTGCAAAGCGGAACGCCATCGCCCCAAACCAGTGGAATGTATCCAGGGGTCATTACAATGGGCTGGTATTGTATATATGCGGACAAATCAGGTTGTTTTACTGGACAAATCAGAAATGCCGATCTCTTCGGGACTAAAGTATCCATGGAAAAAAGTCGGGATAGCTTGGCAGTTGACACTGTTTTTGGTCGCCAGGTGGTTATAGAGGCCAGCAAGTCGGGAAGCGGCATTTACGCTATCGGCTGGCTTCCCGGCGACTGGCATCAAGCGGCAAATCAATACGGCAATTGGGCGCATTCCTGGATGGATTTTTCCAGAGTTAATTCCAACTGGGCAAAAATGGCTCACGGTTGGGTTGCCGGCTGGCGTTTTGTTTCGGCATATCCGGCAAGCCGCCGCGCCACACATCTTGTTCCTGAACTGGAATGGATTGGCTGTAATTATTTTCAGCTTTTTGGGGGCGGGGTGGAACCCGAAGTTTATAGTGCGTCGACATTCCCCGTCGTCAACCCTCGTTTGGGTTCGGCAGAGGAACTGCAAGCCGCCGGCCGGGCGGTAAAGTCACACGGCATCAGGCAAACTTACTATTGGAATTCTCACGGGTGGTCTTCCGCTCACGAGAATACTGATAAAATCGGTTTTTTCCCGAAAACACAGATACCGTCCTGTATTCGAATTCCGGAAAAAGGATTTGCCGAAGCTAATGCCATCCGGAGCGAAACCGGCTTGGCGGAAGGCTATGGCTTTATTCCTAACGGCGTATCAATGGACGCCGGCGCAAAAGGATGGCAGGACTACATGGTTGAAGGTTTTGCCGACAATTATTGCCGTAGCGGCGGCGCCGAAGGTGTTTACTGGGATGAAGGGTTCGGCTATTATGAATGTTATGACGAACGGCACGAACATGGCAGGCAATATAGCACGTCCGCTAAATATAGAGGAGAAGCATTCCGGCGTTCACTCGACAAAGCCAGGGGATTCAATCCAGACGCTGTAATCGCCATGGAGGGCAATTGCGATGTTTTGATGCAATACGTGGATTTCGGATTATGGGTGATGAGCCCGTATTGCGATGGCTCACTTTTCATGTATACTTTCCCGGAAGCAAAATTGCTGCGCGGGGATTCCAATGGATACAACAGATGGTTTATGGGAAATGAGGAATATGTGCGGTTCATTAACTTATTTCTGCGCATGGATTTTGTTGACTTTAGTAAAAACACCCGGAAGTTTTTTCAACACCGGGGCCGAATCGGGGAGTGGATGTATAACGGACGTTTCATGGACAACCGCGACCTTACGGTATCGGAGCCGGGAATCCGTGCAAAATGGTTCCTGCGCAATCAACCGGACGGCGTTGGCGCGGTAATCAATATCCAAAATGAATTCGAGCGTAAAAATGCAACAATTACTCTCACTGGACTCCCATTTAAGCAATCATATGCATACGCATTTATGATGGAAGAGGAAACCGTGAAGCAGTTGGAAATTGAGAAAGATAAGAATCTCATAAAAATTCCGGTTCCTTCTGAAAAAGCATCAACAATTATCCTGATTAAGCCGGATTCGACAACTCAGCCGCCGGGATGTCTGGTCTGGCGGAAAAAATACCCGGTTGATGTGATGGAATTATACTTGATCAATCCGGCCTCAACATCCAAACAATTTAATCTGAATTGGAGCATCCCGGAAACAGTCAATGCTGATTCCCTGCCGGCGGAAGTAACATTGGCCGGCGGAGAATTGAAAAAAATGATTATCCCGTTGAAGGGCATTGACCAAATGGCCAGTCGTGCCGCGGTTAAAGTTACGGTAATTGCCGGAAACGTGAAAAAAGAAATTTCATGCATTCTTGCTCCGCCAATCTATAATAACAGTTTTGAACAGGATTCAGCCGGCAAGGGAACTCCTGATGGCTGGCGTGCTCAGGGATATGAATGGTACACCCATCTACTGGTAAATCCTGAATTGCCAATACAATTGCAGCAGGCGGATGGTATCCTTGACAATACAATTGCCGCATCCGGGAAACAGTCATTGCGGCTGGACGGACGAATTGCAATTCCGAATTATTGGACGGATTATCTATACAAACGGAAGGAAGCTCCACTGGAAAACTGGATTTATAATACCGGGCAAAGACTGATTCTTCGCCCTGGATGCAAGTATGAAGTCGCAGTAAAATACCGTTCCGCGAATAAAGATGGTTCGCTCCTTATAAAAAGCGTGCCGTATGCACCGTCGCCATCAGTGTTTCCAATTCAAACCATCACCTATTCCGCTCCTGGGGAATGGCATAAATTCAAGTTTGCGTTTTCAGTGCCGGACGATGTTGATGAATGTGACTTGATATTCGCCAACAATTCTGCCGGCGCGGTTTGGCTGGATGACATCCAGGTGAATTGTATTGGCAATGCGGAGAAAATTCCCGCGCCAACAAGCGCAGCCAATGGCAAAGCTAAACCGGCGGCGATAATAACTAAAACATCTCCGGTAACCAAGACAAAATCACTAGATTCCGACTTGGAAAAACAAATATTGGGGGGAAAATGGCTGGGCGCGTGGGGAACTTACGGCCCGACAGCGATCGAAAACGGACTGGAATTACTGAAAAATACAACTGAAGGTTCAATTAAACTGGAACGAGCCGGCGGCAAAGAGGCAGCGGTACTCAGGATTAAAGACTTTCCGGAATGGATGTGTGCTTATGTTAAAGTAGCAGACGAGATGTCCCAGCTTTTCGAGTCTGAATCGGAATTATATCTGGAATATTTCGATGGCGTCGAAGGAAATATGGTAGTGCGACACTCAGTACCGGGCTCCGCAAACCTGATAGAATTGGGCAAAGTTACGCTAAGCGCGACAGGAGAATGGAAAATAGTCAGTTTCCCGGTTCCTGCTCATATGCCAAGGAAAGATGATTGGAATTTCCAGATAGTTATCTATAATCCTGCGGGCGCATTGCCAATCAAGGCTGTTGCATTGCTGAAACCGAAAAAATAGAGGAGAATGAGACAGCACAGGGGACTTGTGTTTTAAAGTGGGGATTTTCGCCGGAAAGCTCCCTCAGGAAAAGTGGATTCTAAAAAGAATTTAACGAAATAAAAGGTGATTATTATGAAAAAAATTATGATGTGTCTCCTGGCCTTTATGGCGGTATCAGGCATTTGGGCCGATGACGACTCGGTGGAACTCAGCAAACTGCAAAACAATTTTGCCAAATGGCAAATTGTATTTGCAAACAAACTGGGTTCAAAAGATGGTTATATTCAGATGATTTTGACAAGCGGAACACCAATGTTCTATACCCCGGAAATTTCAATTGATGCGGATAAAATAAAATATTTAACCTTTAAAATGAAACTTCCAGATAAAATTAAGTTAAACGGAAATATTCTGTTCATTACCCCGGATGATAAAAAATGGAACGATGAGAAAAATGTTGTTTTTGAATGTTTCAGTGATGGGGAAATTCATGATTACAAAGTTGATATGTCGAAAAACAAAAATTGGAAAGGCCCCGTAACCCAAATCCGGTTCACTCCGGTTTATCTTGCCGGATTCGGCGCCAAGGATGATTCAAAAAAATATCTTGAGTTGGGCGACGGATTTACGGATACGCTACCGCCTTATTCCTGGAAATGGAAAGAATTCGGTTTAGACCAAACCTGTAACCCTTGTGCCATTCCGGTGAGCTATCTCGACAACAGTGGACAAAAAGCGGAATTTGAAAACATGAAGGCCCTCAGAAATACTGACGCAAAAATTGTTTTTCTAGGCGACTCGATCACCTACCTGTGGCAATCTCATCCCACATGCCAAAACGGTTCAAAACTATGGGCGGAAAAATATGTGCCGATGAATGTTCAAAATTGTGCCATTTGCGGGGATAAAACCGAAAATTTACTGTGGCAGATTACGGACGGTAAAGTTCTTGACGGCATGAAGCCGGCATTGTTTGTGGTTTTGATCGGAATAAACAATGTGATGACAGATGGTTCGGCAACTTCAATTGCCATGGGTATAAAAAGTATTATTACCGTACTGCAAAAAACTAATCCTGATGCAAAAATCCTGTTGCTGGGCCTGTTGCCGACATGGGCTGCTGATACGACAAAAGCACAAGGTGTAAACAAAATTATCAGCAGTTTTGCCGATAACAAAAATATTATTTTTCTTGATATGAAAAAATCATTTTTAAAGGAAGACGGCAAGGTCGATACTTCAATGTTTTATGATGGATTGCATCTGACGGAAAAGGGCTACTCCGCATGGGATAAAGCAATGATGCCGTTATTGCAGCAATTACTCCAGAAATAAGTATTTTAAAGCAGATGGAATTATGAATTACAAAGTAAAAGCTCCGGTAAAAGCGGCAGAGAAGTTTAATGACTGGCGTTATGGAATGTTCATCCATTACGGCCTCTATTCCATTATTGGAAGAGGCGAATGGGTAATGTGCAAGGAGAGAATTCCGATCGAAGAGTATTCGCGGCTGGCGGAACAATTCAACCCCGGCAAAAATTGCGTAAAGGAATGGATTGCGCTGGCAAAGCGCGCAGGGATGAAATATGCCTGTCTGACAGCACGGCACCACGACGGATTCTGTTTGTTTGATACAGCCGTCACCAACTATAACTCCGTAAAAACGGCAGCCGGGCGAGACCTTGTTCGCGAATATGTCAACGCTTGCCGCGAGGCCGGTTTGGGTGTCGGCATCTATTACTCGGTCGGCAGTTGGGAAGACCCCGGTTTTATTGCAGGTCCGGCCGATGTGAAACAGTGGGCTGAATTTGTTGCGAAAGACCACGCCCAGCTTAAAGAATTGATGTCCAATTATGGACGGATTGATTACCTCTTTTATGATGGGTGTCCGCCTCCGGCAACCTGGGATGCCGCCGGGATCAATGCTGAAATCCGCAGACTGCAACCTGATATCCTGATCAGCGAGCGTTGCGGCACGGAAGAAGATGTGGCCTCGTCCGAAGGACACTGCGGCGCTCATCCCGGTAAATTATGGGAGAGTTGCTACACGTTAAATGATACCTGGGGTTATAGCCGTTTTGACAAAAACTGGAAAACTTCAGAGGAAGTAATCCGTCTGCTCACCTCACTGACGCATAACGGCGGCAATCTGCTGCTGAATGTCGGCCCCGCGCCGGACGGTGCTGTGCAGCCTGAAGCCGCTGACGTGCTGGAACAGGTTGGAGAATGGCTTAAAATCAACAGGGAAGCCGTTTATGGGACGGAACCCCACCCGTTCAATTATATTGATCAGGAAATTTCCACCGGCAAGGGTAATTCCGTATATATTACATTGCATGGCGACTTCGGGCCGGAACGGGTGATCTGCGGTATCGGCAATAAAGTCCGCTCGGTAAAATTGCTCAGCAGCGGGAGAATGATCGCTTTCCGGCAGCAGCACGACAAAATATTGCTTGATGGGCTTGAACATAAACAACCGGAAGAACTTCCGCGAGTAATCCGACTGGATATCGAAGAGGCTCCGCAAGGCATTCCCAATCCGGTATGGCGACCAGAACGTTTTCGTATTTGTTGAGCCGCATGGCTGTTCTGCGCTAAAAAATTAGCGATTTAGCGCTGAAATTATTGGGGTTTGGACAATGGGATTCGCGAGAAAACTCTGATCGGCAACTGCATATATGATGTCGGCTATGATACTTAAAATATTAATAATTATGTGAGAACTCTCGAAAAAGCAAAAGAATATTCGGTTCGGTAACTTATATAAAGTAATAACTTGTACAGAAGAATTAACAGGATGAAAATGAAAATGAAGATTGCGATGCTGGGAGCCGGTTCCGGTTTTGTCATTAGTGTGGCTAAAGAATTGATTGCGCATGATATTTTTGACGGCTGCGAATTTGTGCTGCAGGATGTCAGTGCGGAGCGGTTGCTGGCCGCAGAAGAGACGGTTTCAGGTATTTTGAAATCGGATAAGAAGATAAAAGTTTCGTTGAAAGCGATGACCGACCGGAAAAAAGCGCTTGACGGTTGCAACTACGTCATTACTTCGTGCGAAATGAACCGTTACACCAACTGGGTTAAAGACCTGCGCATTCCGGCCCAATACGGAGTACATCAGGTACAAGGTGAGAACGGCGGACCCGGCGGCATGATTCATGCTATGCGCAACATCTGTATGTTCAAAGAGATACTGACTGATATGAAGAAACTTTGCCCGGACGCCTGGCTGATGAATTTCACCAATCCGATGTCGATACTCTGTACCTATTTCAAAAATTACTCACCAATCAAAGCGCTCGGCTTCTGCCATCAGGTACACGGTTCGTTCGGCGTCATCGCCGAACAACTTGGCATGGAGCCAGGCGAGTTGGAAGTCATTTCAGGCGGGATCAATCACCTGAACTGGCTTTTTGACATCAGGAAAAAAGGAACTCGCGAGAGTTACATGCAGGAGTTTTTGGGCAAAGTCAGAAAATCCAAATACTGGAAGAAACGCTTTAGTTTCGTTCCCCCGCAAATGTTCACGCTGGAAACGCTGAATACATTCAATATGTATCCGGTCGGTTACGACGACCACATTATCGAGTATCTGCCGTTTTTCTGGGAGGAATCAGAGTGGGGAAAATATGAATATGAGTCACTGGCTGATGAATATGAAAAACAAGCGAGCAAGAAGATTTATGCGCTGGAAAAACAGCGGTTATTAGGCAAGGAATACACGAAGCCTCCGTTCCCGGTGAATAATGAACACCCGTATTACGCAGAAAAACCGTGTCAGGTAATCGTGGCGCTGGAAACCAATACCCCGACCTATTTTGACGCCATCAACATTGTGAACCACGGAGCAATCTCTAATCTGCCGTATGATGCAATTGTTGATGTCCCCGGCATCGCTGTCGGCGGCCAAGTCCGCAGCATTTATGTGGGTGAACTGCCGGTCGGGGCACAGGAAATCTGTCGCCGCCAGATTACGCTGCACGAAATGATTACGAAGGCAACGCACGAGGGCGACTCCAGCCTGGCGGTGCAGGCGTTGTGCCTTGATCCGTATGTCCGCAGCTTATCACAAGCAAGAAATATATGGAATGATTTCCGCA
>TBL_comb47_HYPODRAFT_10007362_pt1 | contig 11570 bp, 5 predicted proteins | sample TroBogypolimnion_40_FD_10682 | JGI IMG/M metagenome (IMG submission 10682) | reverse complement strand
TCAATGTGCGCGTCGCGGTGTTGGTGGATTGCAGGGATATGGCATAGCTGCTGGAGCCGCTATTGTTGCTAAAGGTCAGCCCGCCAGTCAGCGTGTAATCACCCCCAAACGTGACTACCTGCGCCCCAGCCAAAGTCAGGGTGCTCGGCCAGGTGCCGTTGACATTGCCGCCAACCCAGTTGGCCGTGTTCGTGTAATCGTATGTCCCGGCCGCAGTCTGGTTCCACTGCGCGTGGAGTGGGGAGATTAGGCCGAACGCGCCCAGAGAGGCGATAGCGCAAAAAATACGCGCGCCGCGCGAAAACCGCCCACGACGGACGGCGACTGCATTGTTTCGGTTTGAGTTAATGTTTTCCATGGTAACGGATTGGTTTTGGGTTGGTTTTTCTAAATGTGGATTGTAGTAAATTGTCGTTGACTGAAAATGGATCATAATTATAGCCTAACATCGCCAAAAAAAATTTCCTTTCGATTTTTGGGATTTTACTTTCGCTTTTTCAGCGTCTCAAATACTTATTCTAAATCGACATCTAACTGGATCCTTCATGAATACAAACACTGCCACCAAGGCCAGACAGTTCGGTTCGCTCCGGCACATCCGCCGCAACGTGCTGTTGTTACTGGGCACCCACGCCAATCAGCTGCGCGGCGGTATCGTCCGTTACGCCCGCCAGGCGGCCTGGATTCTGGACGACACTTACAGCAGTCAGGGCATGGTGCCGACCTGGTGGCGCGGTGATGGTATTTTGGCTTTGATTACTAAGACTGAGGACGCGCAGGCACAGCGGCATTTTGCCGATGTGCCGCTGGTGGATTTTTCCAAGGGTTGGATCGCCGACTCAATGCCTGCGCAATACCGCGCCGCCGGCAGGCATCGACCCCGCGTGCTCGGCAACAGCGCTTTAATTGCCCGCTTGGCCGCCGACCATTTCATCGAGCGCGGGTTCAAGCACATTGCTTATCTCAACGCAGGAAATTATTGGATGGAGCTGGAGCGGATTCCAGTCTTCCGCAAAACGGTGGAAATGGCGGGGGCCGAATTTCATGAAATTCAATATTACAAGCAATTGCCTAGGTTGCCCAAACCCGGCGGGCATCGCGCGCTGGTGGATAATCTGACGATGCACAAGTGGCTGGTGAAAGCCATGAGGAAATTACCCAAACCTATCGGCATCGCCGTCGCATCCGACTACATGGCCTTGCGCATCATGCGCGCGTGCGATGATGCTCGCCTGAAAGTGCCGGAAGAAGTCGCAATTTTGGGCTGCCACAACGATCCGACCATCTGTGATTTTGCCCCCGTCCCGCTTTCCAGCGTAGATGATAATTTGGAATTGTGCGGTTACGAAGGCGCGAAACTCCTCGATCAGCTGATGAACGGCGACCAGGTGCCCACCGAACCCGTGATCATTCCGCCAAAGGGAGTGGTGACGCGGGTCAGCTCCAACGTGTTAGCGGTGGACGATCCGCGCATCGCCCGCGCCATCCGTTTCATCTTCGAACATTATCAGGACAACCATTTAAGCCCGGACACTCTGGCCACCGTTGCCGGCTTGTCGCGGAGTGGTTTGGACCGGGCCTTTCAAAAATATCTTGGCCACAGCCCGGCCCAGCAAATCACCAACGTTCGGTTGGACCACGCGAAAAAACTGCTGCTGGAGTCCGAATTGAAAGCCCATGAGGTTGCCGCCCATACCGGTTTCAGCAGCATCGTCCATTTCTCACAGGCCTTCCATCGTGTCACAGGCATCCGGCCCAGCAAATTCCGGGACCGCAGCGAGCGGAATCGGAAATAAATTGACGCCCCCGAAATGGGAACTGGCCAACTGGCGGATTTTTAGGAATTTGCGACGACTTTACGCGCATCCAATTGCCGCCGCACCTCCAGCGCGGTGGCGCGGGTGATGGGATACGCCAGCACAAAAGCAAACCCGATGAGAAATCCGACCGGCTGCGTGAACAGCAGTGACTTCATCCAAAAAGCGATGGTCTCCGGGGCCTGCGTCACCAGTTTGGAACTGTAACCGGATGCGGAAACGAGCCAGCCTTGGATCAACAGCGCCAGCGCCATGGCCATTTTATCGCACGAGACAAACACCGCGCCATAAAAGGCCTGTCGCTGCTGGCCGCAGGCAAGTTCGTCCACGTCGCACACGTCCGCCAACATGGAGTTCATCAGCAATGGAATCGAGTTGGTAAAAATGCCGATGCACGCACCGGTCACCAGTGCCGGCCAGATGCCGACCACCATCTGGGGTAGGTGGCAGTCTCCGTGGAGAAATTGATCTACCGCCAGAAGCCACGGTGCATGATGCGGGCGCAAGGTAAACCACACCGAGGCGTAAACCAGCGAGCTCAGGAGCATCAGCCAGGCCACCGCCGATTTTTTCCCGATCCGGTCGGTAATGCGCACCACAAAAAACATGGTGATCACGGTGGCCAGGTTGACGGTGTTCCAAAGGATGGCCAATCGCGACGCGCCCATCTGGTTGTCACCGGCACAGACGGAATACACCATCACGAAGTAAAACAGGCTCTGCGTGACGATCATGCCAAACTTGACGAAAAAATTCCCCGCCACCAGTGGCCAGAAAGCCTTGTTACGCATCGTGAATTTGATCGCGTCCAGCAGCCTAGTCTTTTTCTCGGCCGCATGTTCGCCCACTTCCCGGCAGCCGAAAATCGGCCCGCAGGCCGTCAGCAAAATGGCGGCAGCGATCCCCCAGCTAACCCAATGTACCCCCACCGCGCCGCGCGTGAGGTTGGCGTTCGGGCCTTCCATCAGCAGGCACAGCGGCAGCAACCAGGGACCGATGAAACCGTTCACCGCATTCGCGTAAATCCGCCATTGAAAAATATGCGTCCGCTCGTTGTAGTCCGTGCTCAATTCATAACCCTGGGCGGTGAAGGGAATCATGAACATCGAATAGCCAAAGGTGAACAGCACCACCACCATGCCGACGACAAACGAAGTCGAAACCCAACTTCCCGATTGCAACGGCGGATACCACATGAGCACGGCAACCAGCGCCGCGATGAGCGCACCGGCAGCCATCCACGGACGCCGCCTGCCCCAGCGCGAACGGGTGTTGTCGGACAAATGCCCGAGCAATGGGTCAATGAACAAATCCAACAGGCGTGGAACACTACGCGCAAGGCCGATGATTTTGGGATCCAACGCCATCGCGTTGACGTAGATCGCATCCATCAAACCATTCAATCCACTGTAAGCCAGACCTTCGGTGGCTCCGCCCAGCCCCCAAAAAAATCGTTTGGCGGTGGGCACGGGCAGCGGCCGTTTGGCTGCCGCGGAATCCGCGGGCTGAGTTTCAGGTTCGGGCATGATTCAATGAAGTCGCCGACCTAGCGCGAGCCATTGCCCGCAAAGATTTGGAGACCTTGATGACCGTCAAACTTTTATCATGACCGTTTCCATTTGGCAGCATTTTTTGCGGCGATCCGTTGCCATTTCGCGTGGGCCGGGCCACTCCATTTTCCTCATGGCGCTCGGCCTGCAAAAGTCGGCGCGCAAAAATTGCCGCTGGCGGATTTGTCCCGGTGCGATTGGCGAGTTTGAGCTGACAAATCCGAAGCCATCCGTGGCCGAATTGCTTTTCGGCCACCGCCGGCACGGGTTTCCAAGTTGTTTGCCAAGAACCATTGCCGCTGCACAGTACGGTTTTCCAACCGGTCGGCGCAGGATCAAGCACCGTTTCCAATATCGGCGTCGGATAACCGGCGACGCTGTCGTGCCAATACCAGCAATCGTGCGACGCAAAATCTGCCACCAGCGGATGCCCCGTGCCGCAGTCGGCAAAATAACGATGTCCCATGCCGCCGGGGACAATCTTGATGACATCGCCCCCGATTTTGTAGTCACCCGCCGGAAGCTCCAGCAAGACCGCGGTGGCCCCCGCGCGAACCGCGTTTTCCATGGCGTGGCGTTGCTCGGCCAAACAAGCGGCGTCATCCACGAGCACCAAATCATTCGCGGTCGGGACGCCGGTGTGAACCACTTCCAATCCTAGTTCCTTCGCCAACGTCGCCGCCACGCCGTTCCGTTGGCCGATGATGAAGGCACGCTGCCGGTTGATTTTCGGCAGCGTAGGAAAAATGGTGATCGACTGCGCCGTGTCCGCCAGCACGCGCCCGTCAGCCGTCGTCACGGCTAGGCGCACCACGGCGCCCACGCGTTCGGCAACGGCGGGTAGCTTGAAGCGCAACGTGCCTTGCGGCGCAGCCGAGCAACGTGGCATTTCTGCTTTGGCGCGACCGGATTGCTGAATCCTTCCACCGATTTCGAGTTGATAACGAACTTGCGCCCCCGGAAAAGGTTCGTGCGTGTCGTTACAGATCCACGCCTCCAATTCGGCCACCTCACCGGCAAACCATGTGCCGCGATCCGTGCGCAATGAAACCATCAGCGGCGCGAGCGCATCCCGATACGCGAAATAAGCCTGTTTGGGCGTGCGATCCACATCCATGATGGATTTCATCCAGCCACATGGCCAGGCGTCTATGAACAGATGGATTGCAAACGTGTTCATCCGCGCGTCGCGGCGAAACGCCTCGGTCATCGTCCGCGTGACCCAAGCCTGATGTTGCTGGCTGGCCGCGATCCATTGCTCCGGTGTGGTCTGCGCGGGATACCACAGGTATTGAAACCGATTGGTCTGGGATTGCGCGAGTTTATCCGGCCGCCACGGGACTTCGGAATTTTCCGGCGGCAACCAGCCCGGCGGATAATACTTTCGCATCACTTCCAGACTGTCCAAACCTTCCGCGCCAAACTCGCCGCACCCATAATGCCAGCCGGGTTTGACAGGAATCCAGTGACCACGATTAAGCGCCCCCATATGGATGGCGTGGCCGATATACCAGCCGCAGTAACAATGATTGTCCGGCATACCGGTCGCCGTGGGCGGATCATAATCGCCATCCACGCACTTGATCACCCGTTCCGGATTGCTCATCCGCACCGCGCGGCTTGCCATTTCAAAAAATTGTTCCAGCTCGTCGCGCGTCAGGTTGCGATGCGGCCGACCTTGACCGTTCGGAAACGGTTCATTGATGTAGCTGACCAGAACATTGCACGCGTGCGGACGGACCAGGCGCTCCATTTCCTCGGCCTGTCGAACCGTTTCGCATAGCTGATTGCGGCGCAAGCACCCGAACAGCGGCAGATCGGTCTGCGTCAGCAATCCCAGCCGGTCGCAATATTCATAGACCTCCCGCTGCACCGGACGCTGCGTGAGCCGGAGGAAATTCATATTGCCAATCTTCGCCAGCAAAATGTCGTCCACCAGTTGCTCCCAGTTCTTGCTGAAGACACACATCTGCTCGTGCCCCATCGTATTGGCGCCACGCAAACGAATCTCGCGACCGTTGAGATAAAATTTTCCCTTCGGATTTGATTGTTCATCCTGCCGGAAAGTTCGCATCCCGAACTGCTGCTGGCGCGTGTCCCAAACCGTATTTTTTGCATCCAGCAATTTCACCTGCAACTGATAAAGCCAGGGTGTCGCCAAGTCCCACAGACGTGGATTCGACAGATCAAAAGAAATTCGATACTGGCTTACGCCCGGCCCGGCGTGCTTGGGAATGCTCGGCTTGAATTCCTTGTCCAAATCACCATGCCCCCGGAATTCATTGGTGACCGGCTCCACGATATGATTTCTTAAAACAGTCGCTTTGAAATTTTGCCCGTGCACCGAAAGGTCAAAGACCACCGGCGCGTTGCTCAAATCACAGTTCCAAACCTCGATCCAAGCCTCCGCCCGGCTCTCCTCCGGCAGCGGACGCACAAAAATATCCCTGATAAACAATCGCGCCCGGGCCTCGATGCGAACGCCCTGATAAATGCCCATGCCCGCCGGACAATGATGCCAGCCCAATTCCGGCTCGTCGTAACCCAGACCTGTCGCGGCATAGATCTTGTCACCATCCAACGTGTCGCCATTGATCCCGCCAATGCTGCCCATGCAAGTGTGGTCGTTTTCCACTTTCACCAGCAAAGTATTTTCGCCCAGTCGCGCGTGGGCGGTAAAATCAAATTCGAACGGCGCAAAAAAACCTTCGTGCGAACCCAGAAAAGTGCCGTTCACAAAAACGTGTGCCTTGTAATCCACGCCATCAAAAACCGCGAACAACGCCCCTTTCGCCAGCATTTCCTCCGTAGCTTTGAAGGTCGTGCGGTAATACGTCACGGCCCGTCCAAGCGGCGGGCCGTAATGCGGAATGGACACCTCAGTCCATTCGCCGACGCCGCTCAAAGTTGATGCGAAATTTTCCCGGTCCGTCGCTGTTTCCTGCCGCCAGTTGAATTTTTCCAAAACGAGAACAATCCGATTTGACTCAACCTTGGGCGCACGATTCGCCAGAAACGTGGCCATCCGCTTGCGTTGGCGTGCAAGTTCCTGACGCAAACCCGAAGCCGTGTTCATTTTTCGCAACGGCTTAAAGCCGCTTTCGCCCGGAGATTTATCCAGTGGCAACCGGCGACTTGGCACAGGCAAAGGCGCAGGCGCAACCAGTTGGTGATTGCGAGAATCATGGCGATTGACCGCGATCTGGGCAAAAATGTCGTTGGCCGAATTCATCAAGTTTGAATTGTGATATGCCCTTAAGTCTACACTTGATGAGATGAGTTTTCATTTCGTTTTTTGGGATTGTTCTTTCGTTTTTTCGGCGTTACCCCCTCGGTTCCGGCTACTTCCGTGCCGTTGGCCGAATGGAAAGCCTCTAAACTCGCAACCTATCTCGTCACTCTGAACCCCTAAAAGTTTTTTCCAATGGCCAATTGATCCGTTTTCCGGCTCAAAACCTTTGTCACCTGATGATCGCATCCTCCAACTTACTTTATCTACATACTCTTAATTTCTTACTGAGCCACCCCAAAGAACAGTGGCCCCGTGCAATGAGCGTCATGCAAATCACGCCTTGGGTGGTTTTCCGGTGGAATAGATCTGTTTCTCGGCGTTTTGGAAGATTTGAGTGGCTGATGAAATCAAATCCAAGTTTCTAAAATCACCTGTGTAGAACTCCCTGAATCACCGCGGTCAGGTTTGAAACGCCCTCGTTGATCCGGGCCTGCATTTTCTCGGTCAGCGGCCCCATGGTTGAGGGGTGAATTGGAATATACCTCACATTATCTGTGGTCGCCGTATTAAGCAGATTGGCCACGCTGAATTTGATCGTAGTCTCAGCCTTGTACTCGATTACCTTGTAATGGATTTCAGATTCAGTGTCGGTGGCCTGGCCACAGACGATTACACATATCCGGCGACCACTGGTCGTCCCCTGACCCAAAAAGCCAGTCAACTCCAATGACGCCTCGATGTCATATGTCTCCGGCGCTGGCGAGCGGTTTACGTCCACCGAGAATGGCGGTTTGGTGAATTGCAAGGCCTGCACGATACCGGCAGCCACATCACTGGCTGGTTTTGTGGTTTTGAGGACATGCTCCTCAAACAGCGGCGACACGTCTCGGTATTCAGCCATAATCATGTCAAAAATGGCCTTGGGGCGTTTAAGCCGATTCACCCGCTCCCGTTCGATTTGTTCAGGTTCATGCGGCTTGTATTCGGCTAGGAGTTGTTTGATTTCCTCGTTATCCGGCATTTGTGCCTGGGCTACGGCCAGTTTCTGGTCCGCACCTACATAATCCCCATTTAGGGCCAAGGCCTTGGCTTCCGCCAAACTCACCCACCCATTGGCTGAATTGAGCAGAGCCACGGCTTCAACATCAGCGGGTTTAGCAGACAAGGCCTCCCGGCAGGCTTGCATTGCCTGCGCATAGTTTCCGCTGGCAAACAACTGGCGGGCCGTCTGTATCGCTTGTACGTAGGCCGTGCTGATTAGGTTGGTTTGGAATGCGTTAGTCTGGTCTGACTGGACCTCCACCGCTATGTTGACTCGCTCATAGCCGGAAAGGTCGGCCACAAGGTGCATCGTCTGCACCAATTGTCCGTCCAACTGCAATGGAGTTTGTCCCAACGCCTGGCCATTCAGATCATAGACCGTTGCCCCGGCTGGCTCGGTTTGAATCTGAACTGAACCAAATCGGAATTCAAAGGTCTGGTTGTTGGTCTGCCCTGCTTTAATGGTGGTATCCAGATGCTTGGAATAACCTCGGTAGGAAGCAACCAACCGGTAATCACCCGCAGGCAATCCTGATTCGATGACAGGTAACGGTTCCGAAATTTGCCGAACACCTTTGGAATCGAAGACATCCAAAGATATTCCTGACGGAGTACCACTCACACTCAATCCTCCCAATGCTGGCGCAAATGGGCACGACATGGGCTGTCCGTTGAGTACATTTACTTGCCGCGATAGTACCAAATCATGGGCATAAGTAGCTTGTACCTGATAAGTGTCGGTCGGAAGGACCAGATTGGTGGACTCCAAATTCAACATGGTTTGGCTGACTTCCGGCCCGGAGAGTGTCACCGATAACGCTGGCGGGGTGGCGCTGATAGTCAATTTTCCGGTCGACCGCTGGAGTTGAATCTCACCCAAATCCAAACCACCATACCAAGCGAAAATGTTGGTGCTCCAGGGCAGGCATTTGGGGTGAAATACAGTCACACGGTGACTGCCCAGCGGCAATCTCTGTCCACTGACCACGGGCTGTTCATCCATCCGGACGGATAAATCACCGATCGAGCAATTGTCTGGCAAGGTGACGGAAAATTGCAGGTTTGTCTTTTGGATCCAAATCGTATGGTAACGGTATGCGGCCAACCCCAAAATGAACAGCCCGCACAACAACACGGGCTTCAAAATTATGAACCAGCCAGTCTTAGGTGAGGAGGGAGTAGTCATAGCATATTCCTTAAAATGCGGCCCCCGGAGCAGTAGCACCCATGCTCCGATTTTTTCGTTGACCAATAGTTGGCAACGCCGACATACTCGGCCAGTATTGATAAGTTATGTTTAATTTCAAGACTAAACATTTAAGTGACGAGGTTTTGAACCATTGGATAGCCTCGGCGGATGACTTCAACTTCTCCCCTCAGGAGTTTTATGCGCGAATCGAGAAGCATCTGGAGGCCAAGAAAGTTCCCGGCTTGGAGATTTCCCGTATGGAATATGCCGAGGGTGGTTTGCTCTCTGCCAACCGGGTTTATCTGCGACTGATTCGCGAACGGCTGGCCTTCGACATTTGCGCCGCCCCATTCGGCACTCGTTATTTTTTCACCCACCGGACCGTCTATTCGCCGGCCAAATTCGGACTCATCCAGGCGATGGTCGTCCTGATGCTATGCGCGGTCTTGATTGGAATCTTTATCAGGCTGCTCGGGTTTCTTCTGGGCGGCTTGGCCTTTGCCGCCGTGGCCGTAACCGTTGGCGTAATCTTCAGCATGGCAGGTGATAAAGGTTTTCCCGACGTTGATGCGTTATTGCTGAACCTACCCGGTCTCGGTCCGTTATATGAGCGTTTTTTCCGCAAGGAAACCTATTATCGCCATGACACGCGGCTGATGTTCTTGGACACCATTCCGCATATTGTCCAGGCCGAAGCCGATGAGATTACTGCCGCCAAAGGGGTCAAACTGGTTCGGGAGTATCAAACCTCTCCAATTTTAGGTGAACTATACAAACCGGTCCGGAAAGGCAAACTCGTGGAGGAATAAGGTAGTCCATGGCCACCCTGCACGAACATCTGTCTGAACAGTTTCAGAAGTGGGAAGTGCTTGGTCGGGGGTGGCAGGTCTATGCCGGGCCGGTCAGCTTAGAGCCGCCGTTTGCCCCGTTGGTATATCGACCGTTGACCGATCTTCCCATCGAGGATGACGGGCGCAGTCACACTTTTTTCAGTTCCTTGATTGAGCGATTCAACCGTAAATCCTCCGCTCAAACGTTGCCAACAGGGCCAGAACCAGATTCCGAGCCTGAACCGACCCCTCTGGAACGGGAATCGCAGGTCGAATTCCAACTGACGATGCCATCCGATTGGGATGCCGCCCAACATTTTCAAGAGCAGTTCTTCCAAAATATTTCACTTTGCAACGAACCGGTCGCATTCGAGTTGATCGGAACCGGGAGCCGCGTTACGGCTCAATTCGTCGCAGCCGAAACGGATGCCAGACTCGTCCGGAGACAATTGATGGCCCACTTCCCGGAGGTGCCCTTGCGTGAACAGCGGGATACTTTGGCCAATGCCTTCGAAACCACTAACGGGGACTATGCCTTTGCGATTGAGCTTGGCCTGCAACATGAATTCATGCTGACGTTGCCAGCCCGTAAACTGGATCCGTTTGTCGGCATCGTGGCAGCGTTGGCGGGCATCGAGCCAGATGAGTTCGCCCTGTTTCAAATACTCTGGCAACCCACCCAATGTCCCTGGGCGGAAGCCCTCATGTCCGCCGTTTCCTCGGCGGATGGGAAACCGCTGTTTATCAATCATCCGGAACTGTTTAATGCGGCCGAGAAGAAGACGGCGAAGCCATTATATGCGGTGGTGGTTCGTATCATGGCACGAACGGCCTCGCGAGACCGATTGCAGGAAATCGCCCAAGATTTGGCCAGCGCCTTGAAAGTGTATTGTGAGCCGGGAGCTAATGCCCTCATCCCTCTCCACAATGATGACTATCCATTTGATGAACACATTGCAGATGTCCTCCTACGGCAATCCCGCCGCCCGGGGATGCTGTTGAACGTAGATGAACTGGCTGGTTTTGCCCACCTGCCATCCAGCGCGGTGCGGTCGCCTGCGTTTGCCCGTGATGCCGGAAAGACCAAGGCGGCTCCCGACACCGTTCGCAAATCTCCCGGGATTGTCATTGGCGATAATGAACATAACGGCGAGACGGTTCCGGCCTTTCTGACCGCCGAACAGCGGGTGAGGCATGTCCACATCATTGGATCATCCGGTACCGGCAAGTCTTCGCTGCTGTTCAACATGATCCGTCAGGATATCGAGAACGGCGACGGTGTGGGGGTGCTGGACCCGCATGGCGATTTGGTAGACCAGATTTTGGGAATTATCCCGGACGGCCGGATCAAAGACGTTGTGTTGGTGGATCCGTCGGACACGGAATTTCCCATCGGCTTCAACATTCTGCAAGCCCATGACGACGATGAAAAAATCCTGTTGGCGTCCGACCTCATCGCAGTTTTCCGGCGACTGGCCACCTCCTGGGGGGACCAGATGGATACGGTGCTGCAAAATGCCATCCTGGCGTTCCTAAACAGCACGAAGGGAGGCACATTGTCAGACCTTCGGTTGTTTCTGCTGGATACCAAGGGGACCCAATTTAGAAAGGAGTTTTTGGAGACGGTCACCGACCCGGAAGTGTTTTTTTTCTGGGAGAACATATTTCCAGAACTGACCGGGGGTAAATCGGTCGGGCCGGTCCTGAGCCGGTTGCAGGATTTCTTTTCGCGCAAACCGCTGCGCAACATGGTCGGTCAACTGGAGAACAAACTCGATTTTGCCGACATCATGGATAGCGGTAAAATTTTCCTGGCCCGGCTGCCCGAGGGTTGCGGGGAGGAAAATAGCTATTTGCTGGGAACCTTGATGGTGTCCAAATTTCAGCAATTGACCATGGCCCGCCATACCC
>TBL_comb47_HYPODRAFT_10007358_pt1 | contig 11571 bp, 7 predicted proteins | sample TroBogypolimnion_40_FD_10682 | JGI IMG/M metagenome (IMG submission 10682) | reverse complement strand
CCAGTCACCAGTCACCAGTCACCAGTCACCAGTCACCAGTCACCAGTCACCAGTCACCAGTCACCAGTCACCAGTCACCAGTCACCAGTCACCAGTCACCAGTCACCAGTCACCAGTCACCAGTCACATTCTTTCCATTTTGGACAGCCTCTGAGCATATTTTGGACACCCCTGCCCGAACCCATAATTCCCATTATTCCCATGCTTTGTTTTCCCGGCAGCCAGTCTAATGGACTGCATGGACTATATGGACTATATGGACTGCCGGGCCGGACAACTGTCACATGTTTTGTTTTCCGGCCCATAGGCCCCATAAGGCCCATAGGACTCATAAGCCACATTCTCTCCTGCCCACAGACTACACAGACTGCCCGTACAACCGCCAGTTTCCCGCCTATGCGGAAGACGCCCCCGCATAATGGTTTTAACGTTTTGGGGATTTACACAGCCGTGATACCAATCCCCATATTTTTTGTTTTTTTGCGCCATGGACTTAACCGGCTTTGCCGGGACTTTAAATACAATAACCACAGAGACACAAAGACACGGAGAAATCCTTTTTTACCACGAAACACACAAAAGGCACGAAAAGAACAAATCCTTTTCACCATGAAGGACATGAAGGTAATGAAGAGAGATTATTTTAAAACTATAAACTTCATGTTCTTCATGGTGAAACGTTTTTTTATCCTGTCTATCCTGTCTATCCCTGTTAAAATATAAATTCCTATACGATCACGTTATACGATGCCCTTTTACCTATTAGGAGATTTGTCAACAGAAACGCCGAAAATAAGCTCAAACAACTCCAGAAAATGCATTTTTGAAAGTCAGGTTTTTTGCGGCAAAAATTGCGGGTTTTTACCCTGGGAACGCCACTCTCCCGAGTGGCGAAAGAAAAGCCAATCAGGAGATTGGCGATCCCGGGAAATCGGAGATTCCCAACTTTAGGGTTTTCCAATTCTTGCATAATATCACCTGTCCGGCTATATTTCGGTTTGAGGAAAACAGTTTTTAGTGTAGAAATCAAGAGATATTATCGAATACATTAAAAAGGCGAAACCCCAATGAGTTACCGCAGAAAAACACCAAAACGAAAGTCCGATTATATCGGGAAACTTATATTGTTATTGACTTGCTTATTCATAACTACTGGATGCGATAAGTTAAGTTTTGCGTCATTTGATAATAAGATTGTATTTGTCAATGGCAAGACCATGGATTGGTGGGACGTTGTAACAGAACTGAAAAAGCTCAATCCGGAATGGAACGAAAAATATGAGTTGCTGAAAAATAACAGCGGCAAAGTATATGGCCTTGATTTGTCAAACAAAACAGTTAAAGATGAACCCAATGATGGCCCATTTATGACTAATCATAAATCTATTACTTATGATAAAGCCGAGCTATATGATATCAGTCCGATTAAAGGAATGTATATTGAAAAATTAATTCTCAGAAGTTGTCCCTTGGAAAAAATTTCTGCATTGAAAGAGATGAAATTAAAGTATTTGGACATATCCGACACAAGAGTTACGCAAATAGATATATTATACGGAATGCCTTTAGAGCAACTTTATCTTGAGAACACTAAAGTAACTGATATTACTCCGCTCGTAGTATCACCTATAAAGTATTTATGGCTTCGCAACTCGTTAGTTTCAAATCTGCAGCCATTAGCCGGAAAGAAACTTGTGTCGTTAGATATTACAAATACTCCAGCGGCTAAAAAAGATATCCCTAAAACTTTTGATGTAGAATATCCGATATATAAATAAAATCACTTTGGGATATTTCGAGTTTTTGCAACAAGAATTGCAGGTTTTTACCCTGGGAACGCCACTCTCCCGAGTGGCGAAAGAAAAGCCAATCAGGAGATTGGCGATCCCGGGAAATCGGAGATTCCCGACTTTAGGGTTCTTCAATTCTTGCATAATATTACCTGTCCGGCTATATTTCGATTTTAACTATAAATGACAGGTGGAAAATTGATGAACGTCGTACTGGTCGCTCCGGAAATACCGCAGAATACCGGCAATATCGGACGGCTTTGCGTTTCCACCGGCAGCAAACTGCATCTGATTAAACCGCTGGGATTTTCACTGGAGGACAAGTACCTTAAACGGGCGGGCATGGATTACTGGAAACACGTTGATTATAAATTATATGAAAACTGGGAAGATTTTCTGGCGCGAAATCCCGATCCGGTGCTATATTTCTTCTCGACCAAAACCAATGCCGTCTTCTGGGACTGCCCATATCAGGAGGGTTGTTATCTGGTGTTCGGCAATGAAGGTTCAGGACTGCCGCCGGATTTTTACGCGCGCTACCGGGAGAATATGTTTACCATCCCGATGCCGGGCGAATTTTTCCGCAGCCTGAATATTGCGAATTCCGTGGGCATCGCCCTTTATGAAGGCATAAGAAGGACAAGGATATCGTCGTGAATAAATTTATTAAAACTATATTGCTGCTGATCGGAGGGCTGATTATCACCTGCCTCGCGCTGATACTGCTGCCGGTGCTGCTGATTATACTAATGCTGTGGATGCTTTTCGGCGGAACCCGTATGCGCATTTTTAAAGGAGATAAGAAAAACACCGTTTATGAATATGAAACGGATTCCGTTGACGCCACCTTCTCCGAGGTTCCGCCGGAACCGGAAGAATTCCGCGGATTCCTCCGGGAAGACAACGACGTCATCGACATCACCGCCCAAGAAGTCAAAGATAAAGAATAGAATACCCTGGCAACTTCTTTTTAACCACAGAGATTTACCCGCCGAAGGCGCGGCACAGAGAGAACTTTTTACTTTTGGGGTCTTCGCTGGAATTTATGGATTATAGAACGAATATCCAATATCCAACAAGGAATATCCAATATCCAATATCCAATATCCAACAAGGAATATCCAATATTCAACACGGAATATCCAACCGATGAAGGAAAGGCTGAATACGTTCGAATATCCAATATTCAACACGGAATATCCAACCGATGAAGGAAAGGCTGAATACGTTCGAATATCCAATATTCAACACGGAATATCCAACCGATGAAGGAAAGACTGAATACGTTCGAATATCCAATATCCAACAAGGAATATCCAATATCCAACACGGAATATCCAATATCCAACACGGAATATCCAACCGATGAAGGAAAGACTGAATACGTTCGAATATCCAATATCCAACACGGAATATCCAATATCCAACACGGAATATCCAATATCCAAGTAAAAAGAGCCGCTATCGCTCCTGCTTTTTCAGGCAATGTCTATGCTCTTGAATAAAATTGCATAATTTATGAAACGGTCTCACAGATCGAAATCTCTATGATTGTCTTTTGTATTTTGCCTTTACTTCATCAGTTGGATATTTCCCGCATTCGCGGGATCCCGCCTTGCGGGACGGGATATTGGATATTCGTTTTTAATCCACAAATTCCAGAGAAGGCCCCAAAAGATTGAAACTTTTTACTTCTAAGCTTTTACGGCGAAACGCTGATTATGAATGCCGGGAGACCAGCCGACGCGCTGCGCCAGCAGGTCAATGAAATCGTCGCTTTGTAAAATTACCGTTTGATGGTCAATCCTCCGGGCGCCGCGCTTTTCATACTCATCCGCCTGATTCGGACACATCAACTGAATCTTCAGCCGATAGGGCGGAGCAATTTTTTTAACAGGAAACTTGTCTTTGTTCGCAAGCGCCTGCGCTGAAGATTTTCGCAGTTCCTGACGCACTTCCGCGGGGTTCCGGTTAACTGCGGCATACCGGCTGGAAGCGGCTTTTGTCACGACGGTTTCAATCCTGCCCAGGAAATCAACCGCTTCCTGGCAGGCGGCCTTGTCGCCGCTGACCATAATCGTCGGCACATTAAAATATGCGGCGCAAAGCGAGCTTATCGCGATTTCTCCCGCCGGCGTATCATTCAGCCACATATTGGCTACGGCATGGCTGTCAAAGGTATGGTTCAGAAAGCCGGTTGCGACTCCCTCCATGGCATGAGCGCCGATTTGCAGACAGGCGGCAAAGGAACTGTCCATAAAGTAAGTTACAGGAGCAAGCCCTCCTCCGATAATGCCGAGCCTGGCTTTGGAATGCAGGTTTTCGCTCAGGATGGAATTACTGCCGCCATGACCGTCAATCACGATAATTTCCTTTGCGCCGGCGTCAACCAGCCCGTCAACAACCGCATTCACTTCTTCCGTCAGCAGGCGGCAGGCGCTTTCAACGTTGACTATTTTATTCCCGATCCCGTCGCTGCAGCCGTTAACTCCGCAAATGCCTTCAAGATCGGTCATTATATATACTTTCATTATTTGCCTTCTTCAATTTTGGGTTTTATGGTGATTCAGTTTTTCTTGTTTTCTTCAAAAAGTTCTTTGGCCTGTCTGGCATTGCCGGTGAAATAGAGCAAGGTCTTGCCTTTTTCCGCGTCCACGTCGAAATGATCTATCATGTTTCCGATTAATTTATGCTCGAATATGTCATAGACGTCACATTTTTCCGGCAGGCTGACTGTTTTCCTGCCGGATTGACTTGCATGAATTCCAAGGAAACTCCGGTTATGGTATACGACATTGTCCTGCTGGAGATATAAATGCGCCCCGGCCTCCCTTGCCGCGGCGCGCAGCGCTTCCGAAGGAACCAGATAAGTCCCGACGAAAACCGATGTCCAGTCAGGCATTCTTTTTACCGCCCAGCCCGTTTTCCGCGACGACGTGAATGACGCCAGCGAAACGGCGGTATTGTCATCAACATAAAACTGCGGGAATACCTCTATGGGCTTGGGAATATACGGTTTCTCCGGAATTGCGTAGCCGGGGCCGGTGGAAACAGGGCGCGGCTGCGCTCCGAACTGAAATCCTGGAGGACACTTGGCAAGCATCGGATCGCTGCCGCATATTTTCATCAGCGGACTCATGCGCTTGTTGATACAGTCAATGTTCATGCCGGTCAACTCACTGCAATGCTTAAACGAAAGCTGCTGCGGGGAATCGGGATTAATCAAGCCCGGCGCATAAGACCATAGCAACACCTTTTTATCGCGTTTTAAATATTTGTCGATCTTCATTCGGGTTTCATTGTTCAAGTAAAACGCGTTGGGGAAAATAAAGAGTTTATGCGAAGATACCTCCGGCGACGCAATATCGTCAGTGGTGTACATGTCAAAATCCGCCCCGATATACGAATATTCCTGAAGCATTTGCCGGCAGAGGGCGACGAAATCCACAAATTCCGAAGCATAGAAAATGCTGTTCCAGTCATAAATGACGGCGATTTCGGAATTGCGGCGGCGATCACATTTCATAGCGGCATTGCTCAGTTTGCCGATTTCAGTCAACGCGTCTCTTTGGGCCTGTTCCGTAAACCACGGGAAAGTGATCTCATACCAGTAGCCATGCGCCGGCTCGGTAACCAGGCGGGCAAAATCCCTGCGCAAAACTTCCACATCTTCTTTTACATTTAACGGAGCACCGTATTTCCGTTCTATGTTCTTTACCGAACTGGTGCGGGTGTCGCATTCCACCCAAAAACATTTATTTTTCAACGCCATGGAGTTGACCGGGCCCCTGAAGCAAAGACTTTCCCCCAGGCCCCGGTTTTCATACGGCCAGGGATGTCCCATAAAATCAATATAAGGCGATTCCAGCAGCGCGCCGAATCCGCCGGGGCCGGACCAGTGAAATCCGGTTGCGGCAAAGGGCGGGGAATGAAGCCCGCCGGCCAAAAGCTTCCCGCCGCTGGCGCGCTTGATAACTTCACAGAAATACGCCAGCCGTTCCTGCATAACATTGCACATGGCCATTTCAAAATCAACGACCTTCTGCCCGCTTGCCGCCTGCGGATTCAGGAAATGCCCGAATCCGGCGGGGATTTTATACGCGCTTTCATCACAAGAGGTCGGCTCATCAACTCCGCGTTCGCTGATTGTCGGAATGGAAACATCATTGAATGACGATATTTTGGGATTATTCCAGGCCTTCTGCAAAACGGAGACATCTTTATATTTGCGGCGGACGTATTCGCGGAAGTAGTCCTGCATTGCCGGGCTGTAATCGATCCCGTGCTCCCGCCAGTTGAATTCCGTCCACCAGCCGCCTTCCCCGCTTACTCCGAAAGTAACAAAAACCCCGAAAATCCGGTCGCCAAAAGGTTGCTGCTCCATTTCCCGCACCATTTTGACCAGACATTCCGCAACCTGCCGTTCCCATACGTTTGACGCATAAGAGTTGCGCTGGCGCGTCATCCCGGCGGTACTCCAGCAAGCTTCCGATCCGTCTTCAAATTCCGTCATGTGTCCCGGATTCTGCCGCGCGAATTCTTCCCGGTCCACGATAAACCATATCCGCAGGAAAAACCGGACATTCGGATTCCGGCTGATGAGTTCTTTGGCCGAGGCCTGCGCCGCCTTCCAGTCGACAACCCCTTTTCCCGCATACATGGGCACATACAAAACTTGATAGTCGGCCCCGCCTTTGGTCATGGCGTCAGTGAGGGCATTATGGTAGTTGACGTCCGGCGCTTTTTTGAAGCCGTAGTTGTGATATAAATATCCGACATAAGAGCCGAGCACCGGCAACGGCTTATCCTCAACCATCATCGTCGGAACCCCCAGCGCCGGGGCAATGCAGCCGCGTTTTGCCTGCTCCTTCCAGTACGGGCTGGGCGTAATGGATTCAATCCATTCCCGCCGTTCATTCCAGCTTATATTCTTAAACTTTGCATCCGGGGATTTTGCCTCATTCTGTTCGACGGCAGTGACGCCGAACCATATCAACATCAGACAACATGAGGCCATTATTCTTTTTTTCACTTCCATCTCCTGAATTAATTTTTTATTGCAGATAATTTAAATTTTTTCCAGCCTTTATCACTGCCAGTATTTCACCGAGACTACTGTATATCCCAGCACATCCTGCCCGGAAGTGGCATTAGCCAATGCCCATGCCGTGCCGGTATTGCTTAGATGCCCGTCTGACCAGCAAATATTAAAGCTTCCGGTATGTCTTGCGGTAAAATAGGAGGATGTCAGAGTACGATACCCTTTGTCGGGTTGACTGTTATATTCCGTGTCCGCGAAGAATGTCACAGGTTTGCGAATGCCGGATATGACTGAAAGTTTGGCTGATTTTCCAGAACCGACGCCGGGAGTGACACCGCCGCCCGCTAAATAGCCGTTTAACCCGTATGACGGACAACTGCATGGAGTTCCCGCGCCTTGCTGCTGTGACTGGGGAATCTGGCTGGGGCAAAAATAAACGGACTTTGCCGGAACGATATTGGCGGTGAACAGATTTCTGGTGTTGCCTTTAAAATTAAGGTAAGAACTGAGGAGGTTTGTCCAGTAGTAATCGTTATTGCCGTCAGTATCTTTGCCCGGCGAAATGGGGGTTATATAATCATTTGAATCCACCGTATACATTAACTCCGCGGAATAAATATTCTTAATATTGCTGGTGCATACGGAACGCCTGCCCTTTTCTCTGGCGGTATTCAATGCGGGCAGCAGCAATGAGGCGAGGATCGCGATGATGGCGATCACGACCAGGAGTTCAATGAGTGTGAAAAATTGCGCTTTCAAATTCTTGTCCGGAGTTGTTGTTTTCATTTTTTTCCTTACTAATTTAAGGAGTCGTTCAAAAATAACTGGTACTTTCTACTGGTGTCTCGGGGGCACTTTCGGCATTGCCGGTTCGTTACAAAGCTACGGCTTTGCTCCTCTCCGGCAACCCCAAAATTTCTCCCCGATACCCTCAGTATAAAAATACCATTTATTTCTTTACAACTCCTAAGCCACAAAGCCACAAAGAAAATCCTTTTTAATGGTTAAATCTTGAGAATGGCGGTTTTGCCCAAACCGCCTTCCTGCCAGTTTCGGCGAAACTGGCATACCTTCTCGTTTTTTAATTTTCAATTTTCCATTTTCAACTTTCAATTATCTTGTCACTCTTACCTTTTTACTATTAGCAGTTTTGTCAATTTTGTATGGTGTTAATGCTTATAAATAAGGTATTTAAGTGCTATTTTTTAACACGAATAAACTTGTCAAAAAGAAAGCATTTACCTGGGAGCGCCGGTCGTCTGACCGGCATTTTAAATAATTTTGTTTGTACTATTTGATGGTTGTAAATCTTTGATATAATCTTAAAACGGATTTGTTGCCAACAATTTTGTTTGCGACTCTTGACATTTGTTGTTTTGGAAAGTATAATATTAAAAACAGATTTGTTGGCAACGGTTTTGTTTGATTAAAATACGGGAGGTTATTTATGAATAAGAAATTAAAGCAGGCATTTGGCAATTGGGTGGAAGGTGACCGTTTCTGGGATCGGAAGACAGACATTCAGTTATTGATCGAAAAGATTGATGCAGGGGCGCATATACTTCTTGTTGCTCAAAGACGGATGGGAAAAACAAGTCTGATGAAAGAAACTCAAAGACGGCTTCATGACCGTTATGTCTGTTTGTTTATAGACCTTCAAAAAGCATCTTCTGCCGAAGACGCAATTGTCCAATTAAGTTTAGCGCTCAAGACACATAAAAATCTTTGGGACAAGACGAAGGAACTGTTTTCTAACGCATTAGATAGGGTTATCGGCAATGTTGAGAAGCTGAATATTGGGGAACTTGGGATTGAATTGCGAGCAGGACTTACAGGCGGCAATTGGGCGAAGAAAGGCGACAGCCTCTTCTCTATCATGTCTGCCTCGGAGAAACCGGTATTGCTGTTAATAGATGAAGTGCCTATTATGGTAAACCGCATTCTTAAAGGCGAAGAGCTTAAGATAACCAAAGAACGAAAAACTAAAACAGAAGAATTTATGTCCTGGCTTAGAGAAAATAGCCAGCGGCATCAAAACAAGATAAGAATCGTCCTTTCGGGCAGCATCGGTTTTGAGCCGATACTCCGGCAGGCCGGATTAAGCGCAACGATAAATAATTTTCAACCGTTCGATCTGAAGCCGTGGGACGAAGGTATTGCAATCGGCTGCCTGCAAGCCATGGCAAACGAATATGACATCAATTTTAAAGACAATGCTGAGACTGCGATGGTTAAGAAACTCGGTTGCTGCATTCCCCATCATGTTCAACTGTTTTTTACTCATGTGTATGACAGGTGCAAGAGAAGAGGCAGAATGGATTTTTACGCGGATGAAGTAAACGATATATATGAAAGCGAAATGCTCAGTATTCGAGGACACGCGGAACTTACCCATTATGAAGAACGACTTAAACTTGTTCTTGCTCCAGAGATATTTCCTCTGGCTTTAGAAATGCTTACGGAAGCGGCAGTAACCGGCAATCTTTTAATCGAAGCTATAAATGCTTTTCTGAAAGGCTATGAGTTTTCAGATATTAGTGTTCAAGAGGCTATAGAAGAAATTCTGAGAGTGCTGGAGCATGATGGGTACCTTAAGCCGGTTCCCAACGGATATATATTTGTATCATGTCTACTAAAAGACTGGTGGAAAAAAAGATACGAGCTTTTCTATGTTCCCGTTCTGAATAGGGGGATTTAAGATGTCAAGACGATTCGTCAAATATAACCCTGGATTCCTGGAAGCGGAGCAACTTGTTAGCAACTTTGTTGTCCGGCATACAGATATGGAATTAATCTTAAGAATAATACGGGATAATGTAACAAATTCAAACCAGCATGTGCTGATTATCGGCCCGCGCGGAAGCGGAAAAACCACTCTCGTCCTGCGAATCGCCGAGGAGATCAACAGAGACAGTGAGCTGGCAGACTTATGGTATCCTTTGATTTTTGCTGAAGAAAGCTACGAAGTGATATCCGCCGGGGGTTTTTGGCTTGAAGCATTATTGCATCTAGCGGAACAAACGAAAGATGAAAACCTGAAACGAACTTTCTCCGAAATAGCCAACGAGACCGATGACGATAGGCTTGGTGAGCGTGCGCGTGGACAGCTTATGGATTTTGCAGACAAGCAGGGGAAAAAAATTCTATTAATTGTCGAAAATCTCAATATGCTCTTTGGCGAACAGACCAGCGAGAACGAAGCATGGAAGATAAGGCATACCCTAAGTAATGAACCGAGAATTATGATGCTGGCGACGGCGACGACCAAATTTGAAAAATCAGAAGATTCAAATACTCTCCGCAAAATGCCATTAAAAAGCAGACGCGCTGCCGAAGACAACAGGTTTGTAAAACTCAATAACGAATCCCGCTCCATGTATGAACTGTTTAAGATGCATGAACTCCTCCCCCTGGATGACGGGGAATGTAATGCCATATGGAAACTGGTCACCGGGTATGCGCTTGAGGATACGCGGATAAGGGCGGTAAAGATATTGACCGGCGGAAATCCGCGCCTGCTTACTATTATCGCAAAATTTGGCGCACACCGGTCTTTCCGCCAGCTTCTTGATGATCTGGTTGATCTGGTTGATGATCATACTGATTACTTCAAAAGTCAAATTGAAAGCCTCCCGGTGACAGAAAGAAAAATTTATCTTGCACTCGCGGGATTGTGGGATACATCAACGGCACATGATATTGCAAAAGCTGCCAGGATGGACGTTAACAAGACGAGTTCATTGTTAAACCGGCTTGTAAACCGCGGTTTCGTTCTTGCGGAAGAGACGGAGAAAAGGACCAGATACTATAATGTTGCTGAACGGATGTATAACATTTATTATTTGATGCGTCGGCACGGCAAACCCGCTGATCGTGTGAAAGCCACGGTTAAATTTATGGTCAGCATGTATGACCCCGAATCGGCAACCAGGATGATAACCGAAGAAGCATGCGGGTTATCGCCGGAACTATGTCGTGATCATCAGATCGCCTATGGTGAGATAATCAAAGAAATTCATGACCGGCAGGTCATCGAAAAAATAGTTGCCTCAACTCCGAAGGTTTTTCTCGAGTCGCCGTATGTCGATGACACAATCAGAAAATTCTTAACCAGTCCTAACGTCCCCGATAATTTTGACGAATTGGGCGGTGCGCCGAAAACTGGGCTCGACCAGGCAGTAGAAATGATTGCTGGCGCGTTCAAGCAGTTTGAGGATAATAATTATGAGCAGACAATCAATATACTCAACGTCGTAGTCAAACGTTTCGGCGAAAAGCCTGAACTTGCAACGCAAGTGGCAATGGCGCTTGTCGTCAAAGGAATCGCGCTCGGAATGCTCGGCAGGTCTGAGGACGCACTAAATGTAGGTGCTGAAGCGGTGGACCGTTTCGGCGGAAAGCCTGAACTTGCAGAACAAGTGGCAATAGCGCTTGTCAACAAAGGAGTCGTGCTTGGAAAGCTCGGCAGGTCTGAGGAAGCAATAAACGCATATGCTGAAGCGGTGGACCGTTTCGGCGGAAAGCCTGAACTTGCAGCGCAAGTAGCAATGACGCTTGTCAACAAAGGAGTCGTGCTCGGAAAGCTTGGCAGGTCTGAGGAAGCAATAAACGCATATACTGAAGCGGTGGACCGTTTCGGCGGAAAGCCTGAACTTGCAGCGCAAGTAGCAATGACGCTTGTCAACAAAGGAGTCGTGCTTGGAAAGCTTGGCAGGTCTGAGGAAGCAATAAACGCATATA
>TBL_comb47_HYPODRAFT_10007354_pt1 | contig 11575 bp, 12 predicted proteins | sample TroBogypolimnion_40_FD_10682 | JGI IMG/M metagenome (IMG submission 10682) | reverse complement strand
GGGCAGCTCGTCATTTTCGAGCATGGCAATGTAGCGATCCGGTGTGCGAACGCTCCAGTAGCGGCGACCATCTTCGTGACTGTGGGCCGCTGAGCCGAACCCTCGGTAGTTGCCGTGATTCCAATAGACGTGGTTGTGTCGACTCTCGTGACCAGGTTTAGCCCAGTTTGAAATCTCTTCCCAGAGATACCCGTGCGCTTCGAGGACCTCTCCCACCAGGTCATAACTATTTGCCGTATCGTCCTCATCGGGGTGACGCAGGGGGTCTTGGCCCAACGGCGTACCCGGCTCAGGGGTTAGGGCGTAGCAACTGATGTGAGGTGGCGGGTTATCCAAACCAATTAGGTCCGCCAGCGTCGCTCGGACATCGTCGAGTGATTCCGCTCGCGATCCGACAATGAGGTCCATGTTCCACGTGGAGAATCCCGCTTCGGCTACTACTCGCGAGACCTCTTCATGTGCATTAATGCCGTGACGACGACCTAAGTCTGCGAGTACCGCAGACTGGGTTGACTGCACGCCAAAGCTCATGCGGGTAACCCCTGCTTGCCTATAGGCGCGAAGGCGTTCTAGTGACGCATCTTCGGGGTTGCACTCAACGGTGACCTCAGCGTCGTCGGCTCGTGGGATTGCGTCGAGAATTCGAATCAACTGTGCGGCCGGTAAGCGTGACGGCGTGCCCCCACCAAAGAACACCGTGTCGGCCACTGGCATTCCCGCAGTAACGGCTAATTGAGCCTCTTTTACAACGGCATCGACGTAGCGATCCATGAGTTCGTCGCGATCTGAATACGTCGCAAAGGCGCAGTAGTCGCAGCGGTGTGCACAGAAGGGTACGTGAACGTACACTCCAAAGTCGCTCACGCTCCGGCCTCGGGCTTCAGCTCAGCCAATCTCGCTAGGGCCTCGGCTCGTTCGACTCCGTGGTCAACGATGGGTGGAACGTAATCCATTGCGCCCAGCAGGGTTCCTTCCTGTGGCCGTAGACAATCGGGGGCGGGGACGTCCCTGAGTTCGGGAACGTACTTTTTGATGTACTCGCCATTTGGATCAAATCTTTCGGCCTGCAAGGTGGGGTTGAAGATTCGGTGGAATGGCGCAGCGTCGGTACCCGTACCCGCAGTCCACTGCCAACCATGTTGATTCGAGGCAATGTCTCCGTCAATCAAGTTGCACATGAACCACTGTGCACCCCATCGCCAATCAATGTGAAGGTTCTTAATCAAGAAGGATGCGGTCACCATTCGAACACGGTTGTGCATCCAACCTTCAGCCAGCAATTGACGCATCCCAGCGTCAACGAGCGGATAGCCCGTTTGCCCGCGAGTCCAGGCTTGGAATCTCTCGATAGCGACCTTGTCGCTATCGCTTCTCAATCGCGCCATTTTGGGTTGCAACGCTTCGTATCGCGACTGAGGGTTGGTGAAAAGAACGTCTGCGTAGAACTCACGCCAGCAGATCTCACTCGCAAAGGTGCGACCACCCGTATCGAGTCTCGAGACCTCCGCCAATATTTGTCGCGGGTGAACAATGCCAAAGCGCAGGTAGGGGCTAAGCCGACTAGTTCCAGAGATTCCCGGTTGATCCCGATGGTCACCATATTGGTGACTCTTCTTGGCAAATTCGGCGATGAGCTTCTTCGCGGCCACCTCGCTTGCTTCGGGCAAAGTCGATGGATTTGCTTCGGGAGAGTCGCCAAAATAATCAGGCCTAATTCGTGAACGCGCTTTAATTGGCGCCTTGACTGGGCTAACTATCTGCCAGTCGACCTTCGGCGCGGGCAGAATCTTAAATTCCTCGGCCAGTGGTTCCCATCCCCTTCTAAAGCCGCCAAAGACCTTGTAGGGCAGGCCCGCCTGGTTCATGATGGTGCCTGGTTTCACGATGTAGGGGGAATCGACCTCAACGAGTTCAACCCCTATTTTGCTGAGAGCGGCCGCAACTCTTTCGTCTCGCTCCATGGAATAGGGGGTGAACTCTTGAGTTACGAAAACTTGCTTCGCTCCGGTTGACTTAGCCATGCGAACTACTTCGCTAACTGCATCACCTGTGACCAGATTGAGATTGTTATCCATCGATGCATCTAAATTCGTCAATGCATCGGACATAAAGTCGATACGCGCTTGACCGCTTCGGGCTAACAATTCGTCGTCTAGTACATACAACCCTGCGACTCGACCCTTTCCCGCTTTCGCTGCGGCAACGAGAGCATGGTTGTCGCGCAGACGCAAGTCGCGGCGAAACCACATAATGGCCATTGGTGTAGAGGTCTCGTTAGTCATGATTCGTTTGTTGAATCGTAGGGGTCATTCGTGCCACCTTAAGGCGCTTGCCCAGGTGATTTTCCATCGCTGCGTGGGCTAAGTGCACCAGCTCGGCCCCACCAGGTGGATTGGACTCTCTCAAGACTCCCGCCAAGTCTCCGCCCATAATTCGCACCAGCAACTCGTAGGTCTCGGGGGAAAGTGGGCTTCCCCTACGACAAGTACCGCACAGCACCCCACCAATACCCGCGTCAAAGGCGTAGAAGGGCCCAGGCGATCCACAACCGGCGCATTCTTCAAGGAGAGGCTCCGATCCGTCGTACGCCAAGAATTTCATGAAGAAGGCCGCTGGCACCAAAGTGGGGTCGAACTGGGGATCGTCAAGGCTGGCCATCACGCGCACCAGTAAGTCAAAAATTCCCTCATCGGCCACATCATCCAGAGGAATTGCGTCCACCCCTTCAACAACGGCGTACCCCGCGGAAATCCTTTGGTAGCTCGCTCGCAGGGTCGTGAGGGTCAAAATGTGTGACACATTTCGCGTGACGTACAAGTCACCTTTGCCCTGAACGAGGTTTACTCGAACGACGCTGAGCGGATCGAGTGCCCCACCTAATTTTGAATTCGCTTTGCGTGAGCCTTTGGCTAGAACACGAATTTTGCCGTGTTCTCTCGTCCACAGCACGGCCACTCGGTCTGCCTCACCAGATTTGAAATTACGCAAGACAACAGCGTCGTCAGAAAACTCAGTTCTGCGGTTGCTCATCATCCTTCGATTCAAAATGAGACTCACGAGGCTTGATGCCCATGAACTTTGTTAAGCCAACACCGACGACAATGATGAACCACAAAACGAGGGGCACCACCACGATGGGCATCAGAGCTCGTGCGCCGTTGATTACTAACAGCCACAGGAAGGCGTAGAAAACCAAGCCAATTCCTATCGTGACGCGACGTAAGGTCACTTGTCCAAGCCTCCGAAGCGACGTTCGCGGCCCTGGAATTCTTCAATGGCTTCGTAGAGGTGTTCACGGCGAAAGTCGGGCCACAGAACATCGGTAAAGATGAGTTCGGCGTAGGCCATCTCCCACAGCAAGAAGTTCGAAATTCGATACTCCCCCGAAGTGCGAATAACCATGTCGGGGTCTGGAATCTCGGGGTGATAGAGCCGTGCACGAATTGCCTTCTCGTCGACCTTGTCGGCGGACACCTTGTCACGCACCAATTGGGCCACTGCATCCACAATCTCCGCGCGTCCGCCGTAGTTGAACGCAATATTTAACGTCATTCGCTTATTTTTCTTGGTAAGCTCTTCCGCCCACTCCATCTTGGCTAGGACTCCCTTTGGTACGCGCCAGTTTCGGCGCCCACTGAAGGTGATGCGCACACCTTCGGCGTGGAGGTCCTCGGTGTGGCGATCAAGAATCCCCCGGTTGAAGTTCATGAGGTAGCGAACCTCGTCAATCGGCCGGGACCAGTTCTCAGTTGAAAAGGCGTAGACCGTAAGGGTCTTGACCCCAGCGGCGAGGGCACCATAGGTGGTGTCAAAAAGAGCCTCTTCGCCAGCTCCGTGGCCCTCGGTTCGTACCAATCCCCGGCGTTGCGCCCAGCGACCGTTGCCATCCATAACCACCGCAATATGGGCCGGAATAGCGGACTTGTCGAGCGACCGTGGAAGTGTGGTCGGGCGCGGATCGGGCATGGATAAAACTTAGTTCGCGATTGGCTGAAATGACACACCCCCACGCCTAACCTGCTCGGGTGGATAGTTTCGACCCCGACGAGGAAATGCCCTTCATTGAGCCCTCCGAGGAGGATGCCGTCCAATTACGCCACAACCGGATCACCGTGGACTCGGCGGCCGCACTCGAGCTTCTCGACAAAGTCACCCAAGACCTACCCGGCGGTGGCGAGACTAGAGAGTCCCAGCGCTTAATGGTCCAGACCATTGCGGAGTCCTTTTCCAAAAATGAATACTGCGTTATTGAGGCTGGAACGGGAGTTGGAAAGTCTCTGGGTTATTTGGTGCCCGCGGCACTATCGGGAGCGCGAGTTGTTGTCGCCACTGCTACGAAAAACCTGCAGAGCCAACTTGCCTCCAAGGACGCTCCCCTCGTCGCTCAACACCTAAGGGGCGTCAAAGTCGCCATTCTTAAGGGTAAGCAGAACTATCTCTGCTTAAACCGAACTCACAATATTGGTGGCGGTCAACTGACCTTCGACGACGGAAGCAAAATACCTCAGACCTCCACTGATCAGATTCGTGAAATCATTTCGTGGTCTCGCACCACTGAAACAGGCGACCTTGATGAACTGCACTTTGAAGTTGATGACAAAGCCAAGCGCGCAGTAACGGTCACTCCGCAAGAGTGCTTGTCGAAGAACAAGTGCCCACAGGGTGGAAACTGTTTCCACGAAATCGCTAAGGCCAAAGCTGCTGAAGCATCGATAGTTGTAGTCAACACCGCCCTCTACGCCGCCGACTTGGCAACTGGACGACAGATGTTGCCCAAGCACGACTTCGTAATTTTCGACGAAGCCCACGAAACGCTCGACATTTTCGCTCGAGCCCTGGGAACCAGCTTGAGTGCCGCAAGCTTCCGTGCGGCCGGAACAGTGGCCCGCCTCGTACTCGAAGGAGAGGCTGCCAAACAGTGCCTCGAGTTACAGACCGTGGCCGAACGTTTCAACGTGGCCCTAGATGACCAATACGCTTCGGGCCAGTTGACCGGAGTGAGTGAAAAGGTTCAACTCGAGCTCGTTAATCTCACCGTTCTTGTAACTCAAATCACGGAAGCTCTAAAGGCCATCAAGACGGAAAATGCAGACGCTCTCGCCAAGGTTCAGCGTGCGACTGGTCCACTCGCGCACCTACTCAACGATCTAATTCGAGTTCGAGCGGTCAAATCCGGAGAGTTACTCTTCCTCGTGAAGGGAGAGCGCGAGGTAAAACTCGAGATTTCTCTCATTGAGGTCGGTGACCGCTTAGCCACTGAATTGTGGAGCGAAGTTTCGCGGTACTCACTAGTGCCACGATTCCCATCAATTTGCCCAAAGAACTCGGCCTACCTAAGTCTGTTGAAGTTCAGCGCTTTCCCAGCCCGTTCAATTATGAAGAAAATGGATTGCTGTATGTGCCCAGCGACTTCCCCGACCGTCGGGATGATGAGGCTGCCATCAACGCAATTATTGAAGAACTTGTAACCCTCATTACAGCAGCCGGTGGACGCACTTTGGCCCTTTTCACCAATCGAAACGTAATGCAACGTGTGGCCCAAGCAGTGGCTCCGAGAATTGAGACCGAAGTCTTGGTGCAATACACAAAGTCGCGCCAGCGCATCATCGAGGAGTTCCGCCAGAGTGCCGAGGCCAGTCTCTTTGCCGTAACGAGTTTCTGGCAAGGCATTGACGTTCCTGGACATTCCTTATCACTGGTTACCATCGACCGACTTCCCTTCACGGTTCCAGGTGAGCCATTGGCTGAAGCCCGACGCGAGCGCGCCGAGAATGCATTTATGGATGTTGATCTCCCGAAGGCCACGATGTTGCTAGCTCAAGGTGTCGGGCGGCTCATCCGAACAGCAACCGACAAGGGCGTGGTTGCGGTCTTTGATACTCGACTAGCCGAGGCTCGATACAAGGGAATCATGTTCAAGGCGCTCCCGCCCATGAAGCGAACAAGAGACCGCGCAGAAGTAATCGATTTCCTAAAAACCCTTTAGGGGAAGTTAGTAACCCAAGCGATCAAGAATGTCGTCGCGCTTTTGCCAACCAGGTTCGACCGAGACCTTTAACTCGAGGTAACAACCCTCGGGGAGCTGGCGACGGGCAGCGATACCAACATCTTTGAGCAAGGCGCCACCTTTTCCGATGACCATGCCCTTCTGACTCTCGCGCTCGACCAAAATCTCAACGGTGATGTGTGGCCATTCAAACTCGATTACTCGACAGTGAATTGAGTGTGGAAGTTCTTGCTTGGTTTTGCGAACGAGTTGCTCTCGCACCAGTTCAGCCACCCATTGGGCCTCGGGGACGTCCGATACCTCGTCGGCGTCAAAGAGAAAATGACCTTCCGGCATAAGTTTTTGAACGTACTCCGTTAAACCCTTTACGCCACTGCCCGTCTTGGCGGAAATAGGAAAGTACTCCACTCGCGAAGCCACACCTTCGAGTTTCAGGTCCGAAGCCACCTCTTCCACAACTTTGGTAGCGGTAATAAGTTGTGCAGCGACCGCATCTCGCCCGGGCTTGTCGATCTTGTTGACCACCAGAATTGGCTTTGGGCCCTTTTGATTTTGACAATTGCGCAACATGGTGGCAATCACCTCACGGTCCCCTGGCCCAATTTCGCTACTCGCCTCAATCACGCCGAGAATTGCATCGACTCCATCAACGGCAGCCCGAGCAGCATCATTGAGCCGTCCACCGAGGTGGGTGCGAGGACGGTGAATACCAGGGGTATCGACAAAAACTACCTGGACGTCACCTTCGGTCCAGATTCCTCGAATGGCTTGTCGAGTTGTGTTCGGTGAATTAGCGGTGATGGTGACCTTTGAACCAACAATCTCGTTTAACAAGGTTGACTTGCCGACGTTTGGTCGTCCAATAATTGCGGCAAATCCTGATCTCGTCATTCGTTCGGCCATTCGTGCTCAACCAACACATCTTCGATGCGTCGTCCATCCATACGTAAAACAGTCAATTTGAAATTCTTGACTACAAAACTGTCACCAACTGAAGGTACGCCGCCGGCCGCGTCCAGCACGAGTCCACCAACGGTATCCCAGCCACCCTTAGGTAAATCAATGCCGTAATCATCATTGGCGTCGTCAATGTTCAGGCGGCCACTGACAATGAGCTCTGATTCATCGTCACGTTCTTCGACTGTTGATTCTGGTTCAGCGTCTGACTCGTCGGCAATGTCCCCAACGAGCTCTTCAATTAAGTCTTCGAGGGTCACCAGACCAGCGGTGCCTCCGTATTCATCGATAACAACGAAGAGGTGGACCTTTTCTTTGCGCATCTCAGCCAAGACGGCCGAAACTGGGGCGGTCTCGGGCACGAAGTGCGCGGTCTTGGCGTGAGCGCCTACCTCTTCTTCTCCCTGGCCCTTCATGACGAGGTCGGCCAAATAGCGCAAATTGACAATTCCAACAATGTCGTCGACGCTTTCACCGAGAACTGGAATTCTTGATCGACCGGTAGTAATCGCGAGGTCTAATGCCGCACGAACCGTTTCGTTCCGCTCAATGTCGACCATGTCCATTCGAGGAACCATGACTTCGCGGACAACCGTGTCGCCGAACTCAATGATGGAGTGAATGAAGTCGCGCTCATCTTCTTCAATGACCTTGTCTTCGTGTGCCACGTCAGCCAGCGCGCCAATACTTCGAGTTCGGTGACACTCTGAGCGGAACCCTTGGCCCCGAAGAGACTCATTACCCCATCGGCAATCGCCAGCAAGAATCGTGAGATCCAGCGAATTGGCGGGAACCGCAAAATGCGCGACACCATGGGGGCACTGGCGAGAGCCGCGCGGTCTGGGTGTTGGACCGCGAAGTTCTTCGGGATGGCCTCGAAGGCCACGAAAATGATGACCACTTCACCGGCGGTAGCCACAAATACTCCGGCGGCACCAAAGAGGTGTCCCGCGAGAACACCCACCATGGTCGCTGACACCAATTGGCAAATGAGAACAAGGAGCAGCAATGGATTCAGGAACTGCTCAGGGTTCTCCGCAAGGTCAACGAGTGATTTTGCTCCATGCCGGCCCTGCTCGCGTAAGGACCTAGCCCGAGACTTATTCATTCGAACGAGAGATGTTTCGGCCATCGCAAAGAATCCCGATAGAACTAGCAGGACGACCACGGTGATGGCCAAGTAGGTATCACTGGTACGCCAGATAGCTGAAATCATTAGCCGGCCTTCTTGTTGTGAGCCGCCAGAAGTTCACGCTCTCGCGCTTCCATTAACTCAGCTTCAGCGTCAATCATGTGGTCCCAGCCCAAAAGGTGCAGAACGCCGTGAACAACAAGGAGCGCCACTTCGTCATCAAATGACACTTCGTGGTCGATTGCATTGCGGGCGGCCACCTTTGGGCAGATCAAAATGTCCCCGACCAGCCGTGGAATTACTTCGGTGGAGTGTGAACCGGGGCCAGTTGAACTGGAATCAGGCACTCTGCCACTCACTTCAGGCTCTGCTTCGATAGGGAAACTCAAAACATCGGTTGGACCGGTTTTACCCATGAATTGTTCGTTCAATTCAGCGATGGTTTCTTCGGTACAAAAGATGAGCGACACTTCAGCCGGGGCCTTTACGCCCTCGGCTCCGAGCGCCGCTTGCGCTAGGGCCACCCAACGGGCAAGGTCAATCTCGTAGTCAGTCTGCTCATCGGCAGCGTAGATGTCAACGGTCATGATGACTGCTGGTCGTATGCGGCGACAATGTCGGCCACGATTCGGTGGCGAACCACATCTTTGGAACTAAGGAAAACGAAACTAATACCTTCAACGTTACCCAAGATTTTGTCGATGTTCACAAGCCCTGATCGTTTGCCGTTTAAGTCGATTTGGGTGACGTCTCCGGTCACTACCAGCTTGGAATTAAAACCAATTCGGGTCAAGACCATCTTCATCTGTTCAGGCGTCGTGTTTTGAGCCTCGTCCAAGATGATGAAGGAATCATTCAAAGTGCGTCCACGCATAAAAGCAAGAGGGGCAACTTCAATCGTTCCGTTGGCGATGAGGCGTTGCGCACCATCGGGCCCCACCATGTCGTAAAGGGCATCATAGAGAGGCCGCAAATAAGGGTCCACTTTGGCCATTAAGTCGCCGGGCAAGAAACCCAAGTTCTCGCCCGCTTCAACCGCTGGTCGGGTCAGCACAATTCGGCTTACCTGGCGACGGTGCAGCGCTTGCACGGCTTGGGCTACGGCGAGATAACTCTTACCCGTACCCGCTGGGCCAATTCCGAAGGTAACAATGTTTGAATCAATCGCGTCGGTGTATCGCTTCTGGCCGGCGGTCGAAGGGCGAATTGCTTTACCCTTCGCCCCACGAACAACTTCGTGACGCAACACTTCGCTGGGTCGAATGTCGTCGGCCACCATGTCTACGGTGCGCTCAATCTTGGTTACGTCGAGCGTCTGGCCACTCTCAAGAACCAGAACAAGTTCATCAAAGAGTCGCAAAATACGTGCCGCGTCGGTTCCCGTTACGGTGATCTGATTCCCCTGAACACGAATCTTTGAACTCGGGAAGGCTTTTTCAATCGCGCGCAGATACTCATCACGCGGACCGAGCAGTCCGGTCATGAGGTGGGTATTGGCGACGTACGTCGTTGCGCTCAGCGCGTCATCAGCTCTGGTGTCAAAACTCATCCGGGAGGCCACGTCATTTTTCTGCCACCAAGCACGTGCATGTGCAGGTGAGCAACGGAGTTTTGCGCATCTTCGCCAACATTCATGACCAAGCGATAACCGCTATCGCGCACGCTCGATGCAACGGCAACCTCTTGGGCCAAGGAGAACATGCTCGCGATATCCACTGCGTGCTCCAAAGTCACCTCATCAGCGTTAGTGATGTGAAGCTTTGGCACTACTAGTAAGTGCGTCGGAGCTTGGGGGTTGATATCAGCAAAGGCGAGGGCTCGTTCGTTTTCGCCCGCTATCTCAGCGGGAATGGAACCGTTAACTATTTGGCAAAAAAGGCAGTCACTCATTGCTTGTTCTCATCATTACCTAGATTTAGGCACTTAGAGTGTCATTCCCTGGGCACCCAAGGTCATGAGGGCGGCTGCCGCAATTGCTGCCGTTTCGCCTCGCAAAACGGTCGATCCGAGGGAAATCACGGTTCGCTCGGGAGCCCACTCGCCTGGCGCCCAGCCCCCTTCGGGACCAATGGCCATTGCTCGAATTCCAGCCAAGTCACTGCCGCCACCAAAGTCGGCCACCGCCACGTGGGGAGGAACTTGGTCTGGGGTAACGGGCTCACCGATGACTAAGTCGTAGGTCCGTCGACACTGTCCAGTAGCTTCCTCGCTGATTCTGCGCCAACGATCAAGAATCTTGGACCTCGCCTCTCCCTTGAACTTAACCGCGAGTCTTTCACTCAGTAATGGCACCAATGCGCTGACACCAAGTTCAGTGGCCTTGGCGACCACCCACTCACTTCGGTCTCCCTTGAGCGGAGCGAGGTAGAGCGCAACGTCGGCTGGTTGCGGGTCCACAGAGACCTCGCTCACTCGCTTGAGCCCAGAGTCTTGCACGAGAGCAAAGGACCACGACCCCGAACCATTGGTCACAACAATTTCTTCGCCAACTTGCGCACGCAGAACTTTACGCAAGTGGTGCTCGGAGTCCTTGTCGAGAATTGGCACCATTGGGTCGGCCACGCGCATTTGCGTTAGGGCGTTAACGCGGCGCGTCCATTCAATGAGCATTAACGGTGTCCCTTGCGCCGCTTACCGGGCTCGGCTACTTCAACACTTTGCTTTTGGGCGAACTGTCGCAGCAACTCTTCGCTCTCTTCATCGAGGTTTGTTGGCGTGTCGACCACTACGTGCACAAATAGTTCACCATGGTGACGCGAGTGCAAGCGTGGCATTCCTTCACCACGGAAACGCAACACGGTCCCATTTTGGGTTCCCGGCTCAATTTCCACCTTGACCTCGCCACGCAAAGTTGGGGCACTCAGGTGCGCCCCGAGGGCGGCCTCGACGAATGAAATATGCAATTCGTGGTGGAGATTTTCGCCGTCACGTTCGAAACGATCATCGGGAGTTATTCGCAGGTGAACATACAGCTGTCCAAATCCACCACCGCGAGCTCCGGCGGGACCCTTGTTGGCAATTCGCATGGTCGAACCGTCTTCGACGCCGGCGGGCACTTGAACGCTGAGGGTCACCTCTTCATTGGCAAGACCACTTCCCCGACAGGTTGAGCAGGGGTTCTCAATTCGGGTTCCAAAACCTTGACAACGTGAGCAGACTGTGGTGGTCATCATCTGCCCCAAGATGGAATTACGCACTCTGCGGACCTGGCCCGCACCAGCGCACTCCACGCAGGTGAGAGGAACTGATCCCGGCGCTGCGCCAGAACCGGAGCACTCCTTGCAGTGCTGAGGCATGGTGACCGTTAGGTCCTTGGTAACGCCATATCCCGCGTCATCCAGTGATATTTCCATGGCAACTTGTGCATCTTGGCCTGGTTGAGCGCCCGAGCGCTGCTGCTGGAATCCGCCCATTCCCCCGAAGAACATGTCGAAGATGTCCTGCACACTTCCTTGACCAAATGGATTTTGATTCTGATC
>TBL_comb47_HYPODRAFT_10007353_pt1 | contig 11577 bp, 10 predicted proteins | sample TroBogypolimnion_40_FD_10682 | JGI IMG/M metagenome (IMG submission 10682) | reverse complement strand
GCTCCCTCCCCGACTGTTTTGGCGGCCTTCTGCAGGGTACGTTTACGGGCGCTTATGACAAATGCTGTTGTGCGCTTGCTGCCTCCGGCACTCTCGTCAGTCATGAAGTCTAAGGGTTTATTAACAATGACCGGAATAATTACCGGAACTATGACCGGCTATCCGATTTTTTTATGCCCTAATCTACAGGCTTTCACCTTAGCAAGCAATGGCAGCTTTGTTACATGTTTGAAACATTTATCTGAACGCTGCCCACCTCACAACCTCAGCAAAATAGTCGGGAGCATGGATAACTTTGAAATATCATAACTAAAATATACACTTAAGCTGAAACCGCCAAACACTGGAAATTACCTTCATGACCTTCAACGCTGTTATCTTTGATCTCGACGGTACCCTGCTCGACACCCTTCAGGATCTGGTCAACACCCTTAACTCCGTGCTCGCCCGCCATAATTACCCGACCCATACTCTTGATGAGTGCAGGTTTCTTGTAGGACATGGAATGAGAGAGCTTGTTCGAAAAGCGCTTCCTGAACAAACGGGCAGCGAGGAAACAGTCGACCTTCTGCTTAAGGAAATGATGGTGGTGTATGCCGATAACTGGAATGCAAATTCCCGCCCCTATCCCGGCATTGCCACCCTTCTCGATTCAATTACCGGGCGAAAGATCAAAATGGCGATCCTTTCAAACAAGGCCGACCACTTCACCCGCCTGTGCGCCGATGCCCTGCTGGAACCCTGGAATTTCGATGTCGTCATGGGTCACCACAGCGGTATCGCCCACAAGCCTGATCCTGAGGGCGCTCTCCTTGTTGCCGCTATGCTCGGCGAAGATCCCTCTTCAATTCTTTATGTCGGCGACAGCGGCATCGACATGCTCACCGCATCAAGGGCGGGAATGTACCCTCTTGGCGTACTCTGGGGGTTCAGACCGGAAAGCGAGCTCCTGGAATACGGAGCAAAAACCCTGGTCCGCCACCCAGAAGAGATTATCGGCATCCTTGGCAGTTCCGCAAAATAATCCATCGCAAACCAGCCTCTTGTACTCCAGCTCCATCCCGATCTGTTCAGACATCGTACGTTAAGCGTATCTTTATAGATAGCGTATTATTTACGTATTATACAACACAGTGAACGCATGACGTAACTAAATATATCCACTGGTGTTCCTTTTTTTTATGTGTCCGATTTGTCCGATTTTGATGTAATATTGCACATCGGAAAACACCCTGTAACAGTTTCTGATGACCCTTGTTACTGCTCTTGAATATCTTGATTTCAGGCAAGAAGGTGAAGACGAGAAAAAACATAGTCGAGGGAGTCCTCATTGAGGACAATTCTGGAAAAGCCTGTCGACCCGAGTTCCATTGGACGGTTATCGCGATCGCTGGTGAACTTGCGGCTCTGCTTGCCGTTGTACCAGTAGACCAGCCTTATTTTGCTTCCTTCAATTTCCAGGGCTGTGATACCGCGTTTCCCTATGGAACAGCCGGAGTTGAAAACACTTGGAATGGTAAGGTTGTTATAGAGGCCGCTGCGCAGACCGATTTTTTTGCCTCTCTTGTAACATGCGGCGAGTTCAATTTTCAGTGCCGCAATTTTCTGCTCGATTGCTGTCCGCTTTTCTCTATCCGCCGAAGGGTAAGCCCGGCAAAGTTCCTCGATTCTGAAGTTCAGAAAATCAACTTTGGAAAGCGATTCAAACAATGGTCGGTGGGTATGGCCGATGATGGAGACAATTTTTGCCTGGTTTGAAAACTCATAAATTGATTTTTCGATAGCAAACCGGCGACGGCTGTTGTAGGCTGTTGAGAAGTTTCTTATGCCGACTGGCTTTGCAATGTATCGGAGAAAAAAGACTACGGAACGACTGACGATTGGATAGGTCTCCCACAAAAGAACCGATGCCTGATGGCCGTGAAGCAGCAGGATGGTTTCATCACCGTAATGAAATTTGAGCGACTCTACCATTGATGATGCAAGACGGTAACCCTTCTCTTCGAGCAGTTCAGCATCATGGTTGCCGTAGGTTTTCCAGAAAAAACCGTTAAGTTCAAATTTGAGAAAAAGATCGTAGAAATCACCCCACTCCTGCCCGATGCTCTCAAGTGGAAATTTAAACAGCTCTTCAACATCGCCATTGAGAACCAAGCTGTATTTTTCGGGCAGATAATAGTTCCCGAGCATGGTTCTGACCAGTTCAGCGTTTCGACGGAACTCATCACGCCTGCCGCCATTACCCATGTGCAGGTCGCTGAGGATGAGAACTTTTGATGATTGATCAAGAGAAACCGACCTTGCTTTTTGAAGTAGCCGCTCAAGCTGGGGATGTTTTTTATTACGCAGGCTCATAATGTCACAACAGTCTGATCTTCAGCTAACCGGATTATTAATCAACCGTAACGGAAAGTTATCAATGATATAGTTAAAATAATGTAGCTCCGCAAAATGAAAACCGGCGGAGCTTATTGCTATGAAACCCGCATCACTAGGTATCTGCTCGATAAACCTGACGTACTGAAACATCCTGTAGATATAACAATATACGGGATTTGTTGTACCCAATGCCTTGATTGTCGGTGACGGTGTTGACTATAACGAATGATACCGTGAACTCTACGCATTAGGTATACTCAACTTCTTAACCTCGCAATATAAGTCACTATCCCTCGTTTGAATACGATTATACATGTTTCAGGCAAGGCAAAACAACCCTGAAATCGTCATTATTTATTAAAAAAATAGAAAATTTTACAAAAATGTATGAATTATTATTATTTTTAATTTATTAACCCTTATTTATTTAGGCACCTATTACTCATTACTTAAATAAAAAAAACTAATACCCAAACCAAGAGTGAATTTCAACTTGATAGAACCAGACTCCTTATGCACACAGAAAACCCGACGATTTCCCATTCGCGCAAAAAGCCTTGGATCATAGATACGACACTGAGGGATGGAGAGCAGGCTCCAGGCGTTGTGTTCAGCGCTGATGAAAAAACGCAAATCGCCTGCCTTCTTGCTGAAGTCGGAGTAAACGAAATTGAAATCGGTTACCCTGCAATCAGTAATGAGGAACGCAATTCGATCCGGAAAATTGCATCCATCAATCTTCCGGTACGTTTAACCAGCTGGGCCAGAGCAAAATGGCAGGACATTGAGGATGCTCGTATATGCGGTACAGAAGCACTTCACATCAGCTTTCCTGTTTCCGCTCTCTACCTTCAGCTTATGGAAAGAGATTACATCTGGGTACAGCAACAATTGCAGGAACTCATCCCGAAAGCGAAAAAATACTTCAGTTTTGTCAGCGTCGGGGCACAGGATGCTACGAGGGCAGAGCTTGATATGCTGAAAAGCTTTGTGCTTGATGCCGAAGCATGCGGAGCAGATAGAATACGTATAGCCGATACTGTCGGCATAGCGACGCCGACTTCAATAATAACACTGATGGGCCACTTGAAATCAGTAAGCTATGCTGCTCTTGAATTTCATGCCCATAACGATTTTGGTATGGCAACGGCAAATGCATTTACTGCTCTTGAAGCAGGATGCAAAGCAGTCAGCGTGTCAGTAACCGGACTTGGTGAACGGGCAGGAAATGCGGCACTTGAAGAACTTGCCATAGCCTTGAAGCTATCAGGAAATTTCGATTTGCGCCTTGATACCAGACAGCTTCTGTATCTCTGTGAAACTGTAAGTAAAGCATCAGGAAGAGTTATCCAGGATCAGAAAGCTGTGGTCGGAAAATCGGCATTTCAGCACGAATCAGGTATCCACTGTGCGGCGCTTTTGAAAAATCCACTTTCCTATCAACCATTTCTTCCTGATCAGGTAGGTCGTGGCAAACAAGAGCTTGTTATCGGAAAACATTCGGGCAGTGCTTCATTACAACATTTTTTTTCCAGTAGAGGAATTATACTGTCACAAAACGAAGCTGGTCATCTCCTTGAAATTGTCCGCCGAACTGCCACTGAAAAGAAAAGAGCCCTGCATCCGGAGGAACTTGAAAGCATCTATAATACCCTTTCAGTCAAACAGTGATTAATCAGACCGCAAGTATCATGATTATAGCCCACGAAGAGGATCATAGCAGTATCAGCCTGCTTGCCGAAGTCAGCAGAACTATAACCAATGAAGATGATATTAACAAGGTATTAAGACTTGTTCTGTTCATCATGTCCGAACATATGAACATGCTCAGGGGTATGATCACAATTCTAAATCGTGATACCCGGGAAATTGTCATCAACGAATCATTCGGCCTTACGTCAGAGGAGAAGGAAAGGGGTCGTTATCGCATAGGCGAAGGCATTATCGGACAGGTCGTTAAAACCGGAAAAACGGTTATTGTTCCGAGCATTAACAACGAACCGCTCTTTCTTGATCGAACGCGTTCACGGTCTAAGTCAAAAAAAGAGGGGCTTTGTTTTATCTGTATTCCAATTAAGGCAGGAACAGAAATTATAGGCACCCTCAGCGCGGACCGTCAGCTTGAACCAGTAACTGGAGATGAGCATGGGAAAAAAAATAAAGCCGACAACGGTAAGAAAGATATGCTGCAGCACTATGTCGACCAGCTCTCCATTATAGCTGCCATGATTTCACAGGCAGTTCGCCTCAGACAGCTTGCACACGAAGAAAGCGCTAAAAACCCCCTGGACAACAAAACAGTGGAAAAGCTGTCACAGCAAAGGCATTATACGGATGAACAAAATGAAGAAACCATTTCTGAAGTTGAACGTCCGGCAAACATTATCGGAAATGCAAAACCGATGATCTCGCTGTTTAAAATGATTGAAAAGATTGCAAAAACCAATGCAACAACTTTGATACTTGGAGAAAGCGGGGTTGGAAAGGAGCTGGTTGCCAGCGCCATTCATTTTAAAAGCCTCAGATCAGACAACACTTTTATTAAATTCAACTGCGCGGCACTGCCGGAAAGCATTGTCGAAAGCGAACTCTTCGGGCACGAAAAAGGTGCATTCACCGGTGCATCGGCTACCCGTCAAGGCAGATTTGAGCTTGCCCATAAGGGAACGATCTTTCTTGATGAAGTCGGCGAGCTCAGTCTTCCAATTCAAGCAAAACTACTCAGAATCATTCAGGAAAAGGAGTTTGAAAGGGTAGGAGGATCAAAAACTATTCAAGTTGACGTAAGGATCATTGCCGCAACAAACCGTAATCTTGAAGAATTAATACGGAAAGGGCTCTTCAGGGAAGATCTCTATTACCGGTTGAATATTTTTCCCATTACCGTTCCCCCGCTACGGGAACGCAAAACCGATATTCTCCTGCTTGCAGACTATTTTGTTGAAAAATACAATGCCGCAAACCATAAAGGTATCAGACGAATCTCAACAACAACGATCGATATGCTCATGAGATATCACTGGCCGGGCAACGTCCGCGAACTTCAGAACTGTATGGAACGGGCGGTCATTATGAGCGAAGACAATGTTATTCACGGCTATCACCTCCCACCAACACTGCAGACTGCTGAATCTAGCGGAACACCCTATACCGGGTCATTGCAGCAAAAGCTTGATGCCATTGAAAAAGAGATGATCATGGAAGCACTAAAACGCACTAAAGGAAACATGTCGAGGGCTGCCATACAATTAGGTCTGTCAGACAGGATCATGGGGCTTCGAATAAAAAAATTCGATATCGACTACCGAAAATTCCGTCCATAAAGATCTGAACCATCGAGCCAGATGAATTCATAACTTTCATGAAGTGCTGATTTTTTGCATTATATTAGCTGGACATGTCTGTTTGATATTGAGTTCATGAGCCCCCCAATGTTAGTAGTAACACGATGTGATGCATAGTTGATTCGAATTCCAACTTCCGAAGCATAGTGCTATGGGCGCCTTCAACAAAAGAAGAAGAAACCTCACTCCTGACAACGAGGGAAACAGAGAATCTTATGCACTTGAAATGATTGATTTCAATCCGGAATGGCAATTTGAAGACAGAAAAAAAGGGGTATTCTATAAAAACGGCATTATCCCCCAGAAACTGTTTATAACCTTTCTCGGAGGAAATATTCAACCTGACAGCGCAAAAAAAGCAATAGATATTCTGGAAAAAATGTTTCAAAGAGGTGTACTCACTAACTGCGAGTATATCAGAATTGCTGATTATAATGAGGTTATCAGCGCACCATTCAGCACCAGAATCCTTTACGCCAATTCGCTGAATCGCCTTAACAGTACCTACAACTGCCGTCCGTTCATCACCTATATCTGTGGCGCATCCCTTATTTTAAAGACAATGCTGCGCCTCTTCGCATCCTATGTAAAGCAACTGTTCATCTTTGTTCCGACTGTTCAGGACGCCTTTAACCTGATAAACGCCGGGCCGAACCTTGACAGAGTTCAGCATGATCGTCAGATTACTATTTCACAACAGGAAATCGATCGATTTGCAACACTGTGCGGACACATTCTTTTTAATGAATCCTTTACGTTTGACGAAAAGCTGAATGGTGTATCACCAGATAATCCTCTGCACGATCTCTATACCATCATATCGCTCCTTAACACCGATCTCAGAGAACTTCAGAAAACGGAAAAAGCGCATAAGAAACAAATAGAAGATACTCTTGAAGATTTCCGCTTGTTAAACAAACAACTTTCGGTAGAGAAAAAAAATGTTGAAGAAAAAGAACAGATCCAGCAAATCCTTATCAAAAACCTTAATCAGGCAAAACGAGAGTCTGAAACAGCAAACCAGGCAAAAAGCGAGTTCCTGGCCAATCTATCCCATGAAATTATAACCCCCCTGCATGCTGTCATGGGCATGACGGAACTCCTTAGTTCCACTACACTCAACAGTGAACAGAAAAATTATATAGACACCATACAAATAAGTACACAGCAGCTTCATCAGCTGCTCAAAAACATTCTTGAATTCAGTACAAACGTATCAGGTGAGCTCGACAGTGAACAAACGATCTTTGATATCAGAAGGCTTTTTGATAATATCTCTTCTGTCCTGCTTGATGAAGCCCTGAAAAAAAGTCTGCTGTTAACCTTCACCATTCCGGCCTCAATTCCGACAGCTCTTTTGGGTTATCCTGCCTATATCTTGAAAGCGCTCATCATCCTTGTGGAGAATGCCATCAAGTTTTCCGATAAAGGGAAAATTGTCGTCAGCATCGAACCTATCTCTGAAACCTCTGATGAAATCAACCTCCGCATCTCAGTCAAGGACAATGGAATAGGCATTCCTGAAGGGAAAAAAGAACTGATTTTTCAGAAATTTACCCAGTTAGACTCTTCAGCTACCCGAAAAGCAGGAGGAACAGGAATCGGCTTGGCTATCGCCAAGCAGCTTATTGAGTTTATGGGGGGAACAATCAATTTCTTCAGCGTTGAACATGAAGGTACTGAGTTCTGGTTTATCCTTGCATTCATAAAGCCACAAGAAAGCAGCAACACACCGAAAGCACTCACTACCCAGCAAGAGAGAGTTTCACAATCGGAAACAGAACCTTCTGTCTCTCAACAATCAATCGAGAATGTGCTACCAATGAATAACCGCATCCTGCTCGTTGAAGACAACAACATCAATCAACGTGTTGCTACCGCCATGCTCAATAAACTGGAGTATGCGGTAGATATTGCCACCAATGGCTTTGAAGCTCTTGAAGCCCTTAAACACAACACATATGCTTTGGTGATCATGGATTTGCAAATGCCCCTCATGGGAGGACTTGAAGCTACGAAGGAGATCAGAAAACTGGGAACAGGTATAATAAACCCGAATATTCCGATCATTGCCATGACTGCAAATGCAACGAAGGAAGACCATAACAACTGCCTGAAAACCGGCATGAATGACTTTATCTCAAAACCCGTTATGATGACGACTCTTCAGACATTGCTGCAAAAATGGACGAGGTAATGTTTATTTCGGCATGCCAGCAATAAAAAGCTCAATCCGACCGACCTCTTCTTCGCTTAGCCTGAATTCACCTGCCCCGATAATACCCTCAACCTGAGCGGCATTGCGGCCACCGACTATTGCTCCTGTAACGGCCGGGTGGCGCAGAGTCCAGGAAATGGCTACCTCACCGGCAGAACGGCCATGTGATAACCCGACAGCTTTAAGCAGTTCGACCAGCTCAAGATTTGCCGAGAGACGAGGCTCCTGAAACTCCTTGTTGCCCCTGCGCCAGTCGTCCTGAGGAAAGTTTGCAACACGTTCAACCGTCATCGCGCCGGTGAGCATACCCGAAAGCATTGGGGAATATACAATTACACCGATGTTATGCTCCATGCAGAAGGGAAGAATCTCTTTTTCAATGGCAGGCCGTAACATCGAATAGGGAGGCTGAATGGAGGCAACAGGTGCTATCGGCATAATACGATGCAATTGCTCGACATTGAAATTCGACACGCCGATATGCCGCACAAGACCCTTCTCCTTGAGGCAGGCCATCTCCTGCCAGCCCTCTTCTATATCGATATCAGGGTTTGGCCAGTGAATCTGGTAGAGATCGAGTGCATCAACCCCAAGCCTTTTCAAACTTCCTTCACACTCACGCTTAATAGAATCAGCCTTGAGAGAATTGCAGATCTCCCTCCCTTCATTCCATGCCAGTGCACATTTGGTAAATATAAAGGGCTTCTTTTTTAAGCCGGCCACAGCCTTCCCGACAAGTTCCTCCGAATGGCCGAGACCATAAACCGCTGCCGTATCAATCCAGTTTATGCCAAGCTCAATAGCCCGTTCAATTGCTCCGACAGCGTCTCCGTCATCCTGAGCACCCCAACCATACGCCCAGTTGCTGCCACCTATGGCCCAGCTTCCGAAGCCAATGGGAGTAATATGCATATCTGTATTTCCAAGCTGCCTTTTCTGCATGATACTATAGGTTTGGGTTGAATGATTGTTCAGTCAGTAACTGATCCCACATATTTGTAGGTTTAATGCTGATGATATTTTCTTGATACCTTGACAGAATACATTTTTTTGCAATAAAATAAACTAAAGCAAGCACTCGTCGGTTATGTTTTGCATCAATAATAACGTATGGTAACAAACGAGAACAGGTATCACCTCTCCGTCTCTAAAAAAAGCACCAACTACATACAAAAATGTAGATTCCATTATTTTCCTACCGAATTGTAGTAAATTCGCGTGCCGATAATCGACATTAAATAAAATAGTTACGCCATTTATTCATAGAATTAAATCTTTTCTGTCGGCTGAAACCCTTTAGCTGTGCGGGTGTGACTGCTACCTCCTTCCATTTACAAATCCTCATTAGAGGGAAAAAACTGACTTTGGCACGCATGTTGCTTGATAAATACATAAATATTCAGATCAAAGAATCATCAGTCCTGAATATCTGACGGAAAAGACATCGAAAACCTAAAAAAGTACGAAAATGAGAAAAGTTGCTATTTACGGAAAAGGTGGTATCGGCAAGTCAACGACTACACAAAACACTGTTGCCGGTCTTGCTGAAATGGGCAAGAAAGTCATGGTTATCGGCTGTGACCCGAAAGCTGACTCAACCAGACTGCTTCTTGGCGGACTTCAGCAGAAAACTGTTCTTGACACCCTTCGCGAGGAAGGTGAAGAAGTTGAACTAGATGATATCATCAAAGGTGGATACAGAAACACCCGTTGCACCGAATCAGGTGGTCCTGAACCAGGTGTAGGCTGTGCCGGTCGTGGGATCATCACGTCAGTAAACCTTCTCGAACAGCTTGGAGCTTTCGATGATGAATGGGATCTCGACTATGTTTTCTATGATGTTCTCGGTGACGTTGTCTGCGGCGGATTCGCCATGCCTATCCGCGATGGTAAAGCTGAGGAGATCTACATCGTCTGCTCGGGTGAAATGATGGCCATGTACGCAGCCAACAACATCTGCAAAGGTATTCTGAAATATGCCGATACCGGTGGAGTTCGTCTTGGTGGTCTTATCTGCAACAGTCGTAATGTCGACAACGAACGCCAGATGATTGAGGAGCTTGCCAAAAAGATCGGGACCCAGATGATCCATTTTGTGCCTCGCAACAACTTTGTTCAGCGCGCAGAGATCAACCGTCAGACCGTTATTGAGTTCGATCCGACTCACGTACAGGCAGATGAATACCGGGCTCTTGCAAATAAGATTAATGACAACAAGATGTTCGTCATCCCTAAGCCGCTTGAAATCGAAGAGCTTGAAGCGCTTCTCATTGAATTTGGTATCGCTAACTAACGGCAAAGGGAAAATAGCATGACTCTGCAAACAACTGGTTACTCAGGTTTCAACGGTGTATCACATCACAAATCCGGACAAATCAATCTGCCTGTTGCACCAAAATGCAATATTCAGTGCAACTACTGCAACCGCAAATTTGACTGCCTGAACCAGAACCGCCTTGGCGTTACCAGCAAGGTGCTCTCGCCGCAGCAGGCACTGTCTTACCTCGAACAGGCCTTGACGCTTCAGCCGAACATTTCTGTTGTCGGTATTGCCGGCCCCGGAGATCCATTTGCCAATCCGGATGAGACCATGGAAACTCTTCGACTGGTACGGGAAAAATATCCGGAAATGCCGCTTTGCGTAGCAACCAACGGGCTTGATCTCTTCCCTTTCATTGATGATCTTGTTCGATTGCAGGTCAGCCAAGTCACCATAACGATTAACGCCATTGAGATCCAAAAATCGGCGCAGAAATCTATTCATGGGTCAGATACAACAAGAAAATGTACAGGGATGTCGAATCTGCCAGACTGCTGATCAAGAATCAGCTGAAGTCGCTGACGAAGCTGAAGGAGGCCGGGGTTGCCGCCAAGGTCAACTCAACTATCATTCCCGGTATTAATGACATCCACGTGATCACAGTAGCGTCGAAAGTTGCCGAACTTGGTGCCGACATCCTGCAATGTCTTCCCTTTTATAACACAAAAGAGACACTCTTTGAAAATCTCACAGAACCATCGGCAGATATGGTCCGGGAGATACAGGATGCAACCGGCAAATTTTTACCGCAGATGAAACACTATGTTTTGAGCAGGACTGATGCAGCCATGAGGCTAAAACTGGCGGAGTCGACAGCATTGCCTGAGAAAACTGTGGAATATCGGTCATACATTGCTGTCGGCAGTATGGAGGGTATTATGATCAACCAGCATCTCGGCGAAGCTGAGCGCTTCCTGATATATGGCATGAATGATTCAGGAAAGTGCATTCTTGTCAGTGCAAGAGAAGCACCTCATGCAGGCGGTGGGGAACAACGGTGGAAAGAGTTGGCTGAAACCTTGAAAGACTGCCGGACAGTATTGGTCAGCGGTGTGGGCATTTCACCCGAAAAAGTGCTTAATAGTCATGGGATTGAAGTGATTGTTCTTGAAGGAGTTATTAACCTCAATAATTCATGAGGGCTACCAAAACCGAAATTTCCAGTCAAAAATTGAGGTGATCGCGACTGTGGCAAGGTAAATAATATGGATAGCAAGAAATCTTTCACCTGTAGACGGTTACTATCCAACAAAAAGCAGGGTGAATAGCCTAAAAGAGCAGGTGATATTCCAAGGTTTCCATACCCTTCCCATGCA
>TBL_comb47_HYPODRAFT_10007352_pt1 | contig 11578 bp, 7 predicted proteins | sample TroBogypolimnion_40_FD_10682 | JGI IMG/M metagenome (IMG submission 10682) | reverse complement strand
CAGCGGCGCTCCCGCCCCCCGTAGGCGCATTCGTCAGAATGCGGAGGGACGAGTCCCGCTTCCCCGCTGCCGCCACCTCCACCCCCAACGCGTTGTGACCAACGCGCCTACGGGCATGCAGCGGCGCCCTCGCCCCCCGTAGGCGCATTCGTCAGAATGCGGAGGAACGAGTCCCGCTTTCCCGCTGCCGCCACCTCCATCCCCAACGCGTTGTGACCAACGCGCCTACGAAGCGCGGCAACGCTCTCGCCCCCCGTAGGCGCATTCGTCAGAATGCGGAGGGACGAGTCCCGCTTCCCCGCTGCCGCCGCCTCCACCCCCAACGCGTTGTGACCAACGCGCCTACGGGCATGCAGCGGCGCTCCCGCCCCCCGTAGGCGCATTCGTCAGAATGCGGAGGGACGAGTCCCGCTTCCCCGCTGCCGCCGCCTCCACCCCCAACGCGTTGTGACCAACGCGCCTACGGGCATGCAGCGGCGCTCTCGCCCCCGTAGGCGCATTCGTCAGAATGCGGGGGGACGAGTCCCGCATGCACATCGCCGTCGCCACTAACCCGCTCGTCAATTACACGCCGGCTGAAGCCAGCGCTCCGTACATCCCCAACGCGTTGTGACCAACGCGCCTACGGAATCGCCGCCGCCCCGGCTTTGCCGCTTGATTTTTCCCACCCGCGCCCCATGCTGCCCGGACTCCACTTATGCCGGCCCCCCTCCAAATCCCCGATGCCAGTGACCGGCATGCCCTCACCACTTCACTCCAAGCGGCCTCAGACGGCGGGCACGCGTCGCTTTGCAGGGACTTTCTAACTGACGGCGAGCGCCGCATCGAGGACCGCCATCAGCACGGCGGCGGCGGTTTGGAGATTGCCCGCGCCCGCGCCGGATTGTTAGACGAGCTGCTCGTCGCGCTGTTCGGCGCCACCGTCGCCGCGTTGGACAACAAGCTGCCGCGCGTGGCGTTGGTGGCAACCGGCAATTACGGTCGCGCCACGCTCAACCCGCGTTCGAACCTTCGCTTCCTGCTCCTGTGCGAGGTGGCATGCGCCAAGCTGCCGGTTGCCCAGCACGCCGCCATTCAGCAATTCATCGACACGCTTGGCGCGCTCGGTCTCAAGGTCAATCCCTTGTGGGCCTCGATCGGCGAGTGCCTCCAGAACGCCGCGGCCGATCCGCTGGTCAAGACCCTGCTGATTGATGCGCGCCTGGTCAGCGGCGATGCGGCGTTGTTCCATCGGTTTGAGCGAAAATTCAGCCGGGAATGCCTCAACAAGGGGCAGGCGGCGTTCTTCGAGTTCCTGCGCCAGGAGTTGCGCAACCGCCACCAGAAGTATTTTGGCACGGTCTTCCTGCAGGAACCCAACGTGAAGGAAGGTTGTGGCGGACTCGACGATTATCACAACCTGCTGTGGGTCTGCCGGGTCAAGCGCGGCAACTCCGAACTCGCCGCATTGGTCGCCGACGCCAGTCTCACCCCCAACGCCCGCCGGGAAATCGAGGCCGCCGTGGATTTCCTCCACCGGGTCCGCAACGAGCTGCACTACCATACCCTGGCGCCCACCGACCAACTCACCCTGATGCTGCAAGGCGTGGTGTCCACCTCCTTTGAATATGCGCAACATGACATTCTGCGCCGCACCGAGGCGTTCATGCGCGATTACTACCGCCACACCCTCAATCTCCAGCAGCACAGCAGCTCGCTGATGGAGCTGTTCCAAATCGAGCAGGAGGACAGCTCCGACGGCGGACTGCGCTCGTTTCTGACATTCCGGCGCAGGCCCCAGGAGGAATTCGACGGGTTCATCGCCCGCGAGGGCCGCATCTATCCGGCACACCCGGGCATCTTCACGGAAGATCCGCCACGCCTGATGCGGCTGTTTCAGCACTGCCAGTTGCGCCACCTGCGACTCAGCCCGCAAGTGCGCCAACTCGTCCTCGACCACTGGGACAACATCGACCACGGCTTCCGCTGCTCGCGGACGATCCGCGAGACGTTCCAAGCCATTTTGGAGCGCAAGGGCGAGGTGGCCAGCACCTTGCGCGAAATGCATCGGGTCGGGTTCCTCGGGCGCTATCTGCCGGAATTCGGCGCGCTGGACTGCCTCGTCCAACACGAGTTTTTCCACCGCTACACGGCTGACGAACACACGTTGCGGTGCCTCGACCAACTCGATCAACTCATTGAGGAAGCCTCGCCCAAACGCGAGATCTATCGCCGCCTGTTTCACGAGATCGCCGACCCCTACGCGCTCTATTTGGCCGTCATTTTGCACGATACCGGGCGCGCCGAGAACGTGCGCGAGCACATCGATGGCTCGGCGATGCTTGCCTCACGGCTGTGCGACCGCCTGCAAATCCGCGGCCCGCGCCGTTCGCTGATCATGTTTCTGGTGGACAACCACCTGACGTTCTATCGCACCGCCACCACCCGCAACCTGGAGGACATGGAGGTCACCGCGGAGTTTGCCGCCATCGTCAAGTCCCGCAGCTATCTGGATGCGCTGTTCCTGTTCACCTTCGCCGATTCCAACGGCACCTCGCCCGATGCCTGGACCGGTTGGAAGGAAAGCCTCATGTTGCAACTCTACACCTCCACCCGCCGCTTCCTCGATGGCGGCGGTCGCGAGGAATACTCCCGCCAGCTCGATGCCGATCGCCTCACCTTGCGCGATGAGGTCCTCAGCCTGATGCGTGCCGATTACCACCCGGACGTCGAACTGCACTTCGAGCGCATGCCCGCCACCGCCTTCGCCTTCCGCCAGGCCACCGACATCGTCACCCAGGTGCGCACCGTGCGCCATTTCCTCCAGCGCGAAACCGAGCAGCCCTCGCCCTTGGCCCACTGCATCAAGTGGATCGACCACAGTGAAAAAGGCTACAGCGAGCTGGTCCTGGCCAGCCGCGACAAGCCCCTTTTGCTAGAAAAACTCTGCTGCGCCCTCGCCGCCCGCCACCTCAACATCCTCGCCGCGGATTTCTTCACCCGCAGCGACGGGATTGTCGTCGATATCTTCCACGTCTGCACCACCAACTTCGAACCCGTGGCCGATGCCGCCACCCGCAAACGCTTCGTCGAGTGCTTCCACACCCTCCTGGCGGCCGAAACCTACGACCCCGAACGCTATTTGCACCGCACCGCCGACCACCTCAAGCCGCGCTCCGACCACGCCATCGCCGTGCCCGTCCAGGCTTACGTCAGCAACAAGCTTCACCCGACCTGTACCACCGTCGAAATCCAGGCGCTCGACCGCATCGGCTTGCTCCACGACCTGTTCCTGGCCATCAACCAGCATGGTCTCACCACCGCCCATGCCCGTATCTGCACCGAGAAAGGCGTGGCCATGGACACCCTCTACATCACCACTGCCGAGGGCGAAAAAGTCACCGCCCCGGCCACCCTCGCCAGTCTCAACCGCCGCCTCTCCCGCCTCATCGGCTGCCCGCCGGCCCCCGAACCCCCGTTCTAAGCCCACTGCCACGAATTTCCGGCGTAATTCCGAATTATCGAAAAAACTTGCGATTTTCGCTTGGCAAGCCCACATTCTTCTCCCAACTTGCCGCTCGACCCGCTTCCGGGCTCACCGAAACGACGCACCATCATGGCTGTAGCTATCCGACTCAATCGCAAAGGGACCAAAGACCGCCCCTATTACAAAATCGTGGCCGTGGACAGCCGCAAACGCCGCGACGGCCTCTACATCGAGCAGCTTGGCACCTACGACCCGCTGGTCGAAGGCACCAATTACAGCATCGACCTGGAAAAAGCCGACAAGTGGCTTTCGGTCGGTGCCAAGGCCTCCGAAACCGTGGCCAGCATCATCCGCAAAGCCCGCACCGCTGCCAGCAAAAGCTGAGCCGCCCGCGCCCGCCTCGCCTCGTTCACTCCCACGACCGCACTCCCCACTGGGGCTGCGGTCGTTTTCGTGTGTCGCTGATTGCCGTTGAAAGTGGAAGAGCCGGCGGGGCGGCTTCGCTGCGTCACGCCCGCCCACGCCGAAAATACACGGTGTCAGAGAAAACCTAGCGCGCGCAGCCTCAGACATCCTGATCCGTGCCTGGAAATGGTGGGATTTGAGGAAATGGTGGAACTCGAGGAAACCGGATGAGCCCATCTGCATCCGGGCAGGATGCCCGGACCACGGTGGCGCGGGCATCCTTGCCCGCTGCCAAGCTGCTGGTAAGCTCATCCATTTGCCCCTGGGATCAGGATGTCTGAACCTCCACTTGTTAGGACAGCCCGCTGATGAGGCCGTTGGCATCGACGTCGATATTGACGGCGGACGGGTGTTTGGGCAGGCCGGGCATGGTCATGATATCGCCGCAAATCATCACCACGAAGCCGGCACCGGCACTCAGGCGCACCTCGCGCACCTTGAGCGTGTGGCCGTCGGCCAGTCCCACCGCCTCCGGATCGGTGGAAAATGAGAACTGGGTTTTGGCCACGCACACCGGCAGCCGACCGAAGCCTTGCTCTTCGAGTTTGGCGATCTGACGATTGATGGTGACGTTGCCGGAAACCGCGACGGCCCGGTAGATCTTGGTCGCGACGGTGGTGAGCTTGTCCCACAGCGACAGGTTGTCCTGATAGAGAAGGCGGAACGTCGATGGCGCACGGTCAATGACGTTGATGAGCGCCTCGGCTAGCGGCACAGCGCCCGCGCCGCCGTCGGCCCAATGGGTGGCGGGAATGACCGGCACTCCGATTTCCACCCCGGCGTCGGCGACCAGCGCGAGTTCCTCGGGCGTATCACTGTCGTAGCAGTTGAGTGCCACCACACAGGGCAGGCCGAAGTGATTGCGCAGGTTGTCCACATGGCGCCGCAGGTTGGTTAGGCCGCGGCGCACCGCCTCCGGATTGGCCGTGTGCAGCGTTTTCACCGCGGCGCCACCCTGATAGCGCAGCGCGGGCAGCGTGGCCACCACCACTGCGGCCGAAGGCACCAGGCCGGTCTGGCGGCATTTGATATCACAAAACTTCTCCGCCCCAAGATCGGCGCCGAAGCCTGCTTCGGTCACCACATAGTCGGCGAGCTTGAGCGCGGTCTTGGTGGCAATGACCGAATTGCAGCCATGGGCGATGTTGGCAAACGGTCCTCCATGAATGATGGCCGGATTGTTTTCGAGCGTTTGCACAAGGTTGGGCATCAAGGCGTCCTTGAGCAACACGGTCATCGCGCCGGCCACGCCGAATTCCTTCGCCCGCACCAACTCGCCGCCACGCGTCTGGCCCACCACGATGCGATTGCAGCGCTCCTTGAGATCGGCCAGTGATTTTGCCAGACAGAAAATCGCCATCACCTCGCTGGCCGGCACGATGTCAAAGCCACTCTCGCGCGGAAAGCCGTTGGCCGGCCCGCCCAACCCCAGTGTTAGAGTGCGCAGCGCCCGGTCATTCATGTCCACGACCCGCCGCCAGGTGATGCGGCGCAGGTCGAGGCGCACCTCGTTGCTATGATGGATATAGTTGTCGATGATCGCGGCTAACAGGTTGTTGGCAGCGGCGATGGCGTGAAAGTCGCCGGTGAAATGCAGGTTGATGTCCTCCATCGGCACTACCTGCGAGCGCCCCCCACCGGCGGCTCCGCCCTTCAGGCCAAAGCAGGGTCCCAGCGACGGCTCGCGCAGACACACGATCGAGCGCTTGCCGAGGCGGCACAGCGCGTCGCTGAGCCCCACGCTGGTGGTGGTCTTGCCGCCGCCGGCAGGGGCTGGGCTCATGGCGGTGACTAGAATGAGCTTGCCATCCGGGCGCTCGTGCAGGTTGTGGATGAAATCCGCGGCGATTTTCGCCTTGTGGCGGCCATAGCATTCCAAGTGACTTTCGGGGATGCCCAGGGTGGCCGCGATTTCAACGATTGGCAGCAATTTCGCCTGACGCGCAATGTCAAGGTCATGGTCGGGTTTCATCGCCTCAGGTTACCTATCGACATGTAAACCTCAAGCAGGAAAGGGCGAAAATGCGCAGCCATCTGGCAGCAACGGCGCCGATTCCCACCGCCCGCGTTGCGGCCAAAGCCCGCTCGCACGGAGAGAATCCCGGGTTTTTTCTTTTCCTCGGTGGATTTGCTTGCGTCTCGCCGCGCAATCCCCAAGGGTGCCGTCCGCACGGGGCGTAGCTCAGCCTGGTAGAGCGCCTGCTTTGGGAGCAGGAAGTCGTCAGTTCGAATCTGGCCGCCCCGACCATTGATTTCCAATGGTTTACGGCAGAATTTATCTAACCGCTCGAAAGGTCGCTGCCTCAAAACTGCCCTTTAAGCCTCAAACCCTCCTTCTCGCTCTTGGCGTTGCACAACGTGGGTGCCTCACAGAACCGGGGACTGGAACGCATCGCTTAATAGATTTCCTGTGCGGAATGGAGCTTCGGTCTCTCACTAATAATCAACGGACTTTACCTTGACGCACTGGTTTGACTACGATACCACCCGCCCGCCGCCGGATGGCTCGTCCTCGATTCCAATTCCGCCGCTGATTACACCGCATGCGGCAGTCTAACTGTTCTGCGCTTCGGTATCGACCGGCCCTTCCTGTTCCAAACCGGCACCAGTTGCAACGGGGAGGTGGACGCCAACCCGCTGGCCGACCGCACCGGCCATACCCTGCGCCTGATCCCGCTCTCGGTCGCGGAAGCGCGATTTCTGGCCGACACCCTGTATTGGCTCGGTCGCGTCCGGGGCCTGGCCAATGACCCCGCCAACTCCAAGACCGTCTGTGCCGGCTCCAGCGCCGACGGATTAGGTACCCTCGACTGGTTGATTGAAAAACAAGCGCCGCGCCACATCAAGGGAACGTTGTGGGCGATGCGATCGCTCGCCGCCGCCTGGCGGGGCAAATTCGACGACACAACCTGTTTGAACTTCACCGATGTCCTGCTCACCGAAGGCCTGCCCGCGCACCTCGGCAATCGCTGGGACACCGCCGCGCCGCTCACTCACCGCAATCTGACCACACCGCTGCCCGAACGCCTCCAACCCCGCGAGGACAACGCTGCCCGCGACCAACTGCCCGAGACGCTCACTCAGGTGGACATTGTCTTCACGCCCAGCGCCCGCGCAGGCATGCTGATCAACCGCCTTCCCATGCATCCACTCAGACCCCTGCTCTCAATCTGGTTCGGCGAACCCATCGTTGTCGCGAAGGTGGAAATCCGTAAGGAGGACATTTCGATGATCACCCTGCGAAGACCACCCGGTATCGAAGAGTCAAGGGAGTATCTCATCGACGCCCTGCCTCCCGACAGCGACCAGACGCGACAGCTTGCCGAAGGCATGACTCTCAGCGAGATGCGACAACACTTGGACGAACATACCGCGACGCCAAACGCCCCTCCTGAATTGCTATTTGAACTTGGCTGTGTGATAAGCCCGTACGTGGTGTCCCGTGGTCGGAAACACGACACGAATTTGAATTGCTAGATAATGGGCAGAGCGAGGATTTGTACGATAGCCCGCACGGCTCCCGTGGTGGCGGAAGTGATGCTCGATTGCCTGCGGACAAGGACCGCTTCGGAGCCCAATTCACCCATGACAGCAAACATGCGCTGCTTTTTGCATCTCAACCGACCTGTCCCGGCGTAACCTGGCGAAGCCGGACTCCTCTGCTTTCTCTGTGGCCTCCTGTTCAAATCCATCTTCGATTTTCCTGCCCCCATTTTCCAGCCTGGGTTCTTCTCTCGCACGAAGACGCGGCAGGTCGCGATTCCATTCTTCTGTCCATCCCACTGACCACTGATTACTGATCACCCTCTTCCCGCCAATTCAAACCTTCGCTGCCGGAGCAACCGCAACCGGGATGGCAGGCGGTCACCAAAGCCTCCGAACTTCGCCCCGGCGATATTGTCGCATGGGAGCACATGACCGAGACCTCGGTTGAATTCATCCCTACTCCAGCAGCCTCACCGCCAGCCTCCCATCTGCCATGGCCAGGCCCAGGCGGGCCCGCAGATACCCTTCCATCGCCTTTTCTCACCTTGAGCTTCAGCACGCCGTTGCGCATGGCGTAGTCGCGCTCCACGGCTTTGCGCGGGCGAAAGGGAAACACGATCGCCGGTGAAAGAGGATCCTCACCGATGCGACCGACAGAAAGGCCGCAACCGCGGCGCGGCGGAAGAGTTTCATGATCATCGCGGCACCAAAGCTCGCAGCATCCCCGTTGTGGTGTTCCGCCCTTGGAAAGCCATGAAATCTCCGACCATCCTCCTGCCGCTGGCACTTGCCGCGCTCCTTTTGCCGCTCAATGTTTGCGGCGAGAAGCCACCTAAAACTCCGCCCGATACCGGCGGCAAGCCCTCGGACAGCGGCAACGCAGGCGTGAAATGGCATCCCGGCCACTATGCGTTTGTGCAGTTCGGCCCGATCGACGAAACGCATCTGTACAAGGAGTTCAGGGGTGTCCAGAAGACCTATCGGTGGAGCGAGTTGGAGCCCGGGAAAGACCGCTACGATTTCTCGGCGATTCGCGCGGACCTCGCGTGCCTCGGCAAACACGGACAGCGGCTCGTCATCCAAGTCCAGACCAAGACCTTTGGCACCGGTCAGAACGATTGCCCCGCCTATGTTGCCGGGCCGGACTATGGCGGCGGCGTTTACCGGACGCGGTGGGGGTCTTTCAATCCCATCATCTGGAACGCGGCGGTCAACCAGCGGCTCGTCGCGCTTTATAGACAACTCGGCAAGGAACTCGACCGCGAGGCGTTTCTGGAGGCGGTGGTGATCCCCGAATCGGCGACCACGTTCGAGAACACCGAGCGCGAGAAACTTCACTACACCAGCGAAGGATATATCAGCGCCGTTGAGGCCGGCATGCAGGCGCTCAAGGACGCCTTTCCGACCACCGTCGTCATCCAATACGTCAACATGCCACCGGATGCCATCCAGCCGCTGGCCGCGTATGCGAAACTGCATGGCGTGGGTTTCGGCGGACCGGACATCTATCCGTCGGACCCGGTGCTGACCCATCCGCAGCGCGGCGTCTATCGGCTGTACCCGCCGTTGTCCGGCATCGTGCCACTTGGAGCTGCGGTGCAGCAAAATGACTACACGCAGAAAACGGCCTTCCGCGGGGGCGGCGGCGAAACCCCGGTCAGGGAAATCTATGAGTTCGGGCGCGATCAACTGCACTTGAACTATATCTTCTGGGGCAACCGTCCGGGATATTTTGCAAAGGTGCAGGCGATGCTGGCGGACCCCTCGTTTCCGAAAGACCCGGCTGGCGGCCTGGGCAGCAATCGCCCGTCGCTTCTTGGTGAGGCGGCAAGCCGATGAGCGGTGGGCCGATTCAATTCTCTATTGATGCCATGAAATCCATATTCACCCGTGGCGCGGCAAGCTCGCTCATCACCTGTGTTGCTGCGGCGCTCGTCCTGGTTTCCCGGTTGCACGCCCAGGAAGCGCCGATCGATCCGATTCGGGGGCGCCAGTTGATGGAGAAATCCAGCCGCGGCGATACCCTCACGATCGACGAGCAGGCCTATCTCGAACGGGTCAAGCAGGCGATCCGGGAACGTGCCGCCAGCCGGCGCTCCGGCACCACACCCCCGGCCGCACCACGACCAAGCGAAGTGAATACCACTGATTGGAGCGAGCTAGTGCCGCTCACCGACATGACGGCTTCCTACAAGGGCGAGGATGGCGGGCTGTACGGCGGCGGTCACAACGATGCGCCCGCAACGCAGCGGGCCGCGCATCTGAATGAGTCGGCAAAAATCTGCCCGCGCGATGCCAGCGGCGAGCCGTCGGACGACGGCAAGATTGGCTTTATCACTATTGGTTTCTCCAACACCTCGATTGAATCCGAGGACTTCAAACGCGCCGCCGACGCCGACCCGCAGAAATCCCCGCATGTCATCATCGTGAATGGCGCCATCGGCGGCCGCTCGGCAGTCATGTGGGCCTGGGACGGCGCGGCAGAGTTGGCGAATATCGAACAGGATCGCCTCGACCGCGAAATGGACCTCGTTCACATGCCCAAGACCAATCGCAAGAGCAGCCCTGGCCTGGACAAGGACACCTGGCCGACCCTCGCCAAACGCATCGCGGCGGCGGGCCTTTCGCCGCCGCAGGTGCAGGCGTGCTGGCTCAAGCACGTCGAGGCCAACCCCAAGCCTCTCGGCGAATTCCCCGCACACGCTCGCGCATTGCAGGCCGATGTCACGTCCATCCTCAACATCGCGCGGCTTCACTATCCGAATCTGCGCATTGTCTATCTGTCGAGCCGCACCTTCGGCGGCTGGTCCGGCCGCGGCAGTGGCAGCCCCGAGCCCTACGCGTACGAATCGGGATTTGCCATGCGCTGGATCGTGCAGGGCCAGATGCAAGGCGATGGCCGGCTCAACTTCGATCCTGCGCACGGTCCCGTGCGAGCGCCGCTCGTGATGTGGGGACCCTATCTGTGGGCGCAAGGCGACTCGCCCCGCAAGTTCGATGGATTGACTTGGACCCGCAACGATGTCCGCCCGGATCAATTGCATCCGAACGGGTCCGGGGTGAAGAAAACCACTGGCCTGCTGCTGAACTTCTTCGAGACCAACGAAGGAACGAGTCGCTGGTTTCGCAAGCCCTCATAATCCAGTCAAGGCCCTGGCTGCTGGCAACGATGGCGGTTTCGTTCCGCCCCCACTACCGCTGAAACTCACCCTGTGACATAGCTGTGCCTTAATCCCCTCCAGCCCCGCGTCCGGGACATGGGTGAAGGCGATGCGCATTGGCGCCTTGTCTCGGCTCGTGGTGGCTTGCGACGCGCGTGGCCACGGCCGGCGAACCGGTCGCCCCGGCGTTGACGCCGCGTTTGTTTGTGGCAATCTGATCTCCAGCCGCACGCCGCTGGATGTCGCTCCATTCGGCCGGGCGCTGGTGGAGTTCCTCGACCGCAATGTTAGATGAGTGACCGTCTCAAGCAGTCCAGCCGCGGTCTGACGGCTGGGGAAGCGGGCAAGCTTGCAATGCCGTCCGGCTCCCTGTGGAAGGCCAACACTATCATCGTGGTCGCAACAAACAGCAGGGGGGCACCAGAGTCATTCCGGACCCCCCGCCAGCGCTAGCGCCAGCAGGCCGGAGGTGTGCAGTAATACACGGCCGTCACTCAGTTAGCGCTCACACTCAATGTTTCGCCGTCACCACTGTTGCGGCAATGCTGTCGAGTCTCTTCAGGGTTTCCGGTGACAGCGTCAACTCACCAGCCGCCAGGATCTCGCGGAGATGGGCGACTGACGACGTGCCGGGAATCAACAAATTCTTGGGTGCCCGGTGCGGCAGCCACGCCAGCGCAACTTGCAACGGCGTAGCCCGGAGCTGGACTGCAACGTCAGACAGAGTGGTCGATTGTAGCGGCGTGAACCCACCAAGCGGGAAGAAAGGCACGTAGGCAATACCCTGCGCCGCGAGGGAATCGATCAGGCCATCATCGTTTCGGTTGGCGATATTGTAATGGTTCTGCACACACACACAATCGGGGCAATCCTCTGGCCTTCCTTAAGCTGCTTGGGCGTGACATTGCTGAGCCCGATGTGGCGTACCAAGCCCTTTTGCCGAAGCTCGGCCAGAACCGCAAGTGGCTCCTCGATTGACCCTTCAGCAGGTCCGTGTATG
>TBL_comb47_HYPODRAFT_10007350_pt1 | contig 11580 bp, 2 predicted proteins | sample TroBogypolimnion_40_FD_10682 | JGI IMG/M metagenome (IMG submission 10682) | reverse complement strand
TTACGACAGCAGCGGATGGAACAACGGGTTAATTGGCAACAACAACCAACTTGGGCGCTATCAAATTTCAACTGTAGTATTAGAAAACTACGGATTATTGGCTGCAGGATCNAATGCATATTATGGCACAGATTGTATATACTATAGACATTGTTGGCAACAAAATGTAATACCTAGAAGCAACGGCAACGGCAACTATGCTTATAATATAACCAACTATGTTGATTTTTTAAACAATCAATCTGCACAAGATCACTTAGCATATCAACTATTGTTTGACATAAATGTAGCATTAAGTCAAAACGGAGCGTTAACATCAACCGACACCGAAGACATCATTGCTGGTATGATGTATGTTGGATGGCAACTAGGTACAGGCATCGGATCAGGATACCAGTACCCGTCAGGGTCGGGAGCATGGGCATGGAGATATCATGCCATTGGCGATGGTGTTAATGCATATGTTAGTGGCCGTTATTCTGTAGTTATTTTAAGTCAATAAATACTATTATGAGTACATACCGCGGATTTAGCACATTACAAAATTACAAAACGTATACTCTTACGGATTTTCAGTTGGCTCAACAAGACCTTATTAACTATTTTAGTATTAAAAAAGGTGAAAAGTTGATGCAACCAAATTTTGGAAGTGATATATGGGCTACATTATTTGAACCATTAGACGAAACAACACAGGCCATAATCACCGCTGACATCAATAAAATAGTTAACTACGATCCAAGATTAGCAATAACAGAAATTAATGTGACTAAACAAAACAACGGTTTCTTAATTCAAATGAATATCAGCTATGTTCCTACGGATGAAACTGCAACAATTTTATTAAACTTTGACCGCAATAGTCAGACATTAACCACTGGTGCAAGTAACCCAATTACAGGTGCGTTGATCGGTTGATATACTACCGCTAATTAACTGGCCATATTATAACCTAAATAAATACTGTATATAGGTAAAAAATATGGCACAAACCACACGTCAATCAAGTCTACTAGTAAACCAAGATTGGACCAAAGTCTATCAAGCGTTTACTAACGCTGACTTTACTAGTTACGATTTCCAAACTCTGCGCAATAGTATGATCAACTATTTGCAGACTTTTTACCCAGAGACTTTTAACGACTTCTTAGAAAGCAGTGAGTATCTAGCACTCATTGACATGATTGCTTTCTTGGGGCAAAGTCTTGCGTTTCGCACAGATTTGAATGCACGTGAAAACTTTATTGATACTGCACAACGTCGTGACAGTATCTTAAAACTAGCTCGTATGTTGAGCTACAATCCCAGCAGAAATGTGGCGGCACAAGGACTCTTAAAGATTGATAGTATTCGTACAACAGAATCAATCTACGACAGTAATAACAATAATCTTGCTAATGCTACAGTTAACTGGAACGATATTACCAACGATAGTTGGCTTGAACAATTCACTGCCATTGTCAATGCAGCATTGGTAACTGAAGAACAAATTGGTAAACCTGGTAATAGCAAGTTAATCAACAATATTCAAACAGATGAATATACAATCAATTTAAATCCTAGCGTTTTGCCAGTAGCCCCATTTACAGTAAATGTGCAAGGATCATCAATGGGATTTGAGGCAGTGAGTGCTACTACTGCTGGACAGAATTACATATACGAAAGTGACCCTACAAAACTAGGCGCATTTAATATTTTATATCAAAATGACAACAATGGTAATGGTAGTAATAACACAGGATTCTTTTTGTTCTTTAAACAAGGAACATTAAATGTTACAAATTTTAATATTACTAATGCCATCCCAAATAACTATGTTCCAGTTAATACAAACAACATAACAGATACTGACCAATGGTTATACGCATTAGATGTAAACGGAAACCCAACCACATTGTGGACACAAGTTCCTGCATTGCCTGGTATCAATGTAATTTATAACAATTCGACTGATAAAAACTTATATCAAGTCAATAGCTTAAACAACGATCAAGTCAATATTGTTTTTGGTGACGGAAGTTTTAGTAATATCCCACAAGGTGCATTTAGTTTTTTCTATAGAACTGCCAATGGTCAAACATATACCATTGGTCCTGACGATATGGCCGCAGTTACTATTAGATTTAATTATATTAGTAAAAATAATATAGTAGAAACGTTAACTGCTACTGCAAGTTTAAAATACACAGTGGCCAGTGCAAATGCTGCTCCAAGTACTACCAGCATTAAAACTCTAGCTCCACAAAATTACTATACACAAAATCGTATGATTACCGCGGAAGATTATAATATTTTCCCATTAACCAACTTCACTAGCATACAAAAAATCAAAGCATTGAATCGTAGCAGTAGCGGAGTTAGTTTATACTTAGATGCCATTGATCCCACTGGTAGCTATTCTAGTACAAATATTTTTGGTGATGATGGCACAATATCCGCCAACAACACCATCAAGTCTACTACATTTAGTTTCTTAACAACCAATGACATCTATTCTGCAATCTACAATGATATTATTCCAATTGTTGAATCCACAGAAGTAAAAAATTATTTTTACGGAACTTACCCAAGATACAATGTGTCCACGGTTGGTGCAAATGTATCTTTTGAACAATACACTAGCTCAACTTCAACTAGTTCGGGTTACTTGCAATTGGCTGGTAACACATTGCCAGTGGGAGTAAGTGTCAGTGGCAATCTAGGAAACTTATATTACATCAACACAGGAGCATTGTTACAATTTAGTGCACCCACTGGCTATTATTTTGATAGCCAACATGCGTTACAATCAGGAACTCCTGTTGCGGCCGGAGATACTATTTCTTTTTATTCTGCAGTCACTGGTATAGTACCACAAACAAGCGTATCAACTCCAAATTTGGTCACATTAGGCACAGTTGTTCCCACTGGTGCAATTTTAAGTGACATTGGGTTACAAGGTAATGCCGCAATTATTCCTACGTATACAACAGGATTTAATGCAAACTTAGTAACAATAATGGTTAGCCAAATACAGGCAAAAGTTAATTTTGGTCTAAAATTTGATCAAACAGTTATTAACGGTGACGGGTCAAGAGGTGCTTGGACAAACATATTACCAAGTAATATCATAACAGACAACACCTGGACGTTAAAATTTACTTATAGCCAAGGCCTGTATAATGTTCAATATAAAGTAATTGATTATACATTTGCTAGCGATGCAGAAACTAATTTCTATTTTGATCCCAGTGTGACTGTGTATGATTCAGCGACAGGATTAAGTATTACTGATTCAATTAAAATATTAAAAATAAACACAAAATACGATACATCAGTGCCATTGGGACAAGACTTATCCTGGCAAATATACGACACAGTGACAGAGTCTGATGGCTATGTTGATCAACGTCAAGTACGTGTTACTTTCCCTAGCACACAGATGCTTGGCGTACCAGACAATCCTGACTTATACACTTTGGTTGCTAATACTGCACCTAGTAGGTCTAGTTTGTATTTCCAGTACAAACACAATGCACCTGCCCGTAGTCGTGTTGATCCAACTCCAGTAAACATAATGGATTTGTATATATTAACAGCTGCTTACAGTGGCGACTACATTGCATGGCTACAAGATTTAACAGGTACTGTACCAGAACCTGTTCCCCCAACTAGTAGCAGTTTAGAAGTAGCATATTCCACTTTAGAAAAATACAAAACTACTAGCGATAGTCTAGTATACAATCCAGCAAAATTTAAACCTTTGTTTGGTGCCAAAGCAGATCCTAGCCTGCAAGCAAACTTCCAAGTGGTTATTAATCCTGCAGTTGGTATTTCTGCAAACGAAATAAAAACATTAATTATCAATGCAATGAATGCTTATTTTAATCCTGCTAACTGGGATTTTGGAGACACATTCTATTTTTCAGAGTTGGCAGCATATTTGCACGCTACACTTGCACCAAACTTAGCAAGTATTGTAATTGTTCCTACTAACAACAGTTTAATATTTGGTAACTATTTTCAAGTCAATGCTGAACCTTGGGAAATAATCACTTCTGCCGCAACTGTTAACAATATAGAAGTAGTAAGTGCAATTACTGCTGCATCGCTGAACTTGAATCCAAATTACATCTTGGGATAATAAATGGCTCTTTTTAACACAATTAATTTTTTACCTTCCGTATTCCAAACTGTAACTAATCAACGGTTTTTAGGCGCCACTCTTGACCAGTTAGTAACTGATGCAGTGAATGTCCCCACTGACGGATACATTGGGCGTACATTTGCCCCAACATATCAAGCCGGGGACAATTATATTCCTGAACTCAACGAGTTAAGAAAAAATTATCAACTTGAGGCTAGTGTAGTTGTTACTGATAAAAACAATAATATTGAATTTAATGCTGGATTCATTGACTTATTGAACAGCCTATATTCAAACGGCGGAATAGTTAATAATCAACAAAGACTATTTGCGGGAGACAAATACAATTATGATGGCCATTTTGATTATGATAAGTTTGTAAACTATTATAATTATTATTGGTTGCCCAACGGCCCATTGGACGCAAACGGAAATCCTACGTCAGTGGCAGTATCAGCAGCAGGTACACCGTACTCGGCAATTTATACAGTTACACGCAATACCGCACTAGGCGGATATGTTTTTAGCGGATTAGGTACACAACCTAACTTGCCGTTGACATTGGCACGCAGCGGAACTTATCAATTTGTTATTAACCAGCCTGGCATTAACTTTTGGATACAAAGTGATTCTGGCATTGCCGGAACTAAATCTAATCTTCCATCTGTCAGCACACGTTCTGTGTTTGGAGTCAAAAACAACGGCACAGACAGCGGCACAATAACATTTACAGTACCGTCATCATCTAGTCAAGATTTCTATGCCAATATGCCAGTTGTGGCCAATGTGGATGCTGCGGTTAACAATTTAAAATACAAAGATATACAAGGACAACTTCTTAGTACATTCTTAGCCAACAACGGATCTGGTATAGATGGTATTAACAATTCATTGTCTGGGAAAAAATTTATTTTTGTATACGAGATAACAACTGATGCAGACTGGACAGTTAACGGTGTAACTATCCCTGCAGCACAACGCAATAGTGTTTGGCAAATTACGGTTAACAATACAAATGGCATTATGTCTCTTAATCCGGTGCAAACAGTTACACCTCTAACCAAGGTTTCTATCACATCTGGTAAAACATATGCAAGCGTGCAGTTTTGGTTAAACAATAATTTTCAATATTTAACTATTCCAAATATAACTGCTGCTCAAGAGTTTTTGTATTACCAAGACAGCCTAAACCCTGACTTTAACGGAGTGATTAAACTGGTTGACAACTCTTCGGCAGTCATTGATGTAGAGGCTGAAATCATTGGAAAGACAGGATATGTTAGTCCCAATGGAGTACTGTTTACTAATGGATTAAAAATACAATTTGATGCAACTGTGACTTCTGCTACTTACGCTGGTAATCAATATTATGTCGAAGGAGTTGGTACTGGCATGACATTGGTACCAGTGTCAGAATTGGTATCGCCTATTCCTGTTGGGGCATTTGGAATTGACACCAATGAAGAAGCAGATTATATAACCATTAACCGTGCTAGTCAAGACAGAAATCCCTGGTCGGTTGGTAATCACTGGTTTCATAAGGATGTTATTGAAGCAACTGCCAAATACAACAACGAACAGGTGACTATTGCTAGTTATGGTCCAAACATCGCCGGACGTCGCCCTATTATTGAATTTGAGCCCAACTTACAGTTGTTTAACTATGGCAAACAAGCTGGCAATAAGATAACTTACATTACATTTGAAGCAACAGATGCATTTGCAGACATTGAAGGGCAAAGAACTTATACTTTAGATGGGCACGTATTAAAAAATGGCGACCGTATTGTTTTTGCCAATGATTATGACATTACCATTGTAAATGAAATTTGGGAAGTGCAAATACAAGAAGTCAGTGCTGGTATACAATACTTGACCTTGGTTGAAACCACAGATGATCCAGTGTTACCCGGACAAAACTTTTTAGTAACCAGTGGGTTGCACGCTGGTAAAATTTATCAATATAACGGAACTTGGAATTCTATTCCTTGCCAAATCAAATATACTTTAAATCAACCTCCTTTGTTTGATCTAGTAGACAGCAACGGTTATAGTTTTGCAGACACTACTGTTTATCCTGGTAGTACATTTGCTGGAACACAATTCTTTGGATATAATGTTCCCACAGTCTCGGCCGGTTCGTTTATTGTAGGGTCAACCTACACAATCACATCCGTTGGTACAACAGACTTTACTGCAATAGGGGCAAGTGCAAATCAGTATGGCATTACTTTCACAGCCACTGGTGTTGGTACTGGTACAGGCATGGCTTGTTCAGTATCTTTGGCAGATACCCTACTAGGATTTCCATTAACATATCAAAACTTTAACAATATCGGCGATATCCAGTTTAGCAATTATTACGATACAGATACATTTACATACGTAGAAAATCAATCCGTGGTTGCTGTTAACTGTAACTCTGGTTACCTTAATAAAAATTCCGGACTTACTACTAGTACAAAACTAAACAATTGGGTCAGTAGCATTGAAGTAACAGAGCAGTTTCAAACATTTACTAATTTCTTCAATGGAAGAACATTACCATTAAATGGAGTTGAGACTGCATATGTACCCATTGATGTATTGCCAGTTACTCAAAAAACAATCCCTCATATTAAAGTTTATCTCAATAATAATTTGTTAATGGGTCCTGGCACAGCTACAAATCCACAAGACTATCAGATTAGTCAATTTGGAATTTATAATGCTATAACATTAACTACATTGCCAACTGTTGGTGATAAAATTGATGTTAAGATTTTTAGCAATACTGCAAGTTCCTTGGGCTACTACGAAGTGCCTGACAACTTAGATTTTAACGCATTAAATGAAAATTTTGAAACAATCACTTTAGGGCAAATAAGAACACACTACAATACGCTAATAGAGAATAAAGCAGTAGGTACAACAACAACTCCGCCATTGCAAGACAGTTACCTAAAACAACAAGGTGGTACAATATTAAAACATGATTCTCCGTTGGTTTATGCAATGACTTTCTTAGCTGATCCGACAGTTAATTTTGAAAACGGAATAAATCTAGCCAGAAGAGAATACACTAAATTTAAAAATAAATTTTTAAATCTCAGTACAACACTAAGCACACTGAACTATTCTGATGTTGCTGGAAGCGTTGATAAAATATTGCAGAACATTAACGGAATAAAAAATAGTAGTTTTCCTTGGTATTATAGCGACATGGTACCTCAAGGCAGTAACTATTTTACCATAACATATAATGTAGTTAATGCAAGACAGACACAATATGAAATTAGCAGTATCTTTAATAATACTGTTATCAGTAATCGTTCTGTATTAATTTATGTCAATGGCGTGCAAAAAACAGTGGGCGCGGATTATAATTTTAGTTTAGTAAGTCCGTCGGTGACATTCACCAATACACTAACAGTCGGAGATGTTATTGTAATCAGAGAATACAGCAGCACTGACGGAAATTATATTCCCGAAACTCCTAGTAAGTTAGGACTCTATCCTTCGACTCCACCGGAGATTTATGTAGATAATACATACCAGACTCCTACTACAGTTATTCGCGGTCACGATGGTAGTTTAACTCCGGCATTTGGTGATTTCAGAGATCAATTTTTGTTGGAGCTTGAGTTAAGAATCTACAATAATATCAAATCAAACTATGCTAATAATCAAATTGATTTATCTGCAATCACTCCTGGACGTTTTAGAACAACTGATTATTCGTTGGCTGAATACAATCAAGTACTAGCGCAACATTTTTTAACCTGGGTTGGATCTAATAGTGTAGACTATACTTCTAACAGTGGATACAGTCCAAATAATCCATGGACTTGGAACTATGGAGAATTTCCAGACATAGTTGACGGTACATATTTACAAGGTTTTTGGCGTGCAATATACAAATATTGGTACGACACTGATACCCCTAATCTAACTCCCTGGGAGATGCTAGGGTTTAGTAGCAGACCCAGCTGGTGGACAAAACGTTATGGTCCTGCACCTTATACCAGCGGCAATACATTGCTATGGGAAGACATGGAAGCAGGATATGTTTGGAATAACGGAACTCCTTACACTAACACAAACTATGCAAGACCTGGATTGACCACTTTAAATGGTCGTGGATTTGTCCCAGTTGATTCTGCAGGAAATTTACTAACCCCAACTCAGATTCCGGTATTTAAACAATATAATTATTCTGGCGCCAGCAGTAATTTTTCAGTTGGTCAGCAAGGTCCGGTAGAAACAGCTTGGCGCAGAAGCAGTGATTATCCTTTTGCAGTACAAAATACCCTGGCATTATTATATCCAGCCAAGTATTTTGCAACACAACTAGATACTTCAAGATTTTATAAAAATTCAGCCACTGGGCAATTCACAGACTCTAGTAACCGAGCAATTGCACCTAAGTTACTAACAGTCAACGGAGCAACAGTCAATGGAACTGTGCAAAGGACCAGTGGATACATTAATTGGATTGCAGACGGGATTAAAAATCTAGGAATGGATCCAGCGGCATTGATCACCGAATACTTTACCAATTTGTCTGTACAACTAAATTATAAGGTCGGCGGATTCATTGATCAAAATTTAATCACAATATCTGCAGAACAAACAACACCTGGCTCTACCAATGCATCTGTTATTATTCCCGATACAAACTATAAGGTATATCTTAGTAAATCTGTACCAGTTTCATCATTGATATATAGCGCAGTTATTATAGAGTTAACTTCCTTGGGCTATAGTGTCAAAGGATACGATACAAACAATCCATTTTTTAGTATTATTCCTAGTATTGCCAGTGGCAATGTGATACCTGTGACTGCTAATAATATAACTGTGCAACTGTATCAAGATAAAACAAATACAGTGCAAACTGTTCCTTATGGTACAACATTTACCAGCATACAACAAACTGCTGATTTTTTATACAGTTACGAAAGATATTTGATATCACAGGGACTGGTATTTAATACGTTTAATCCAGATTTAAATATTGAACAAAACTGGACTCTGAGCATTCAAGAATTTATGTATTGGGCACAACAAGGCTGGGCACCTGGCAATGTTATCATATTAAATCCAATTTCAACACAGTTAGAATTAAATGTTCCCGGTGCAGTTATTGATGAGATCAATAATACCAGTAACGGTAATAGAATCTTAGATGAAAACTTTAATCCGATTAAGAGTAATTTCTTTAATATTATACGTACCGATGGCCCTGATGGTAATAGATCTTTGATAAGCACTATCAACGGATCAACTATTGCTTATGCACATCTGAGCTTGGTACAGTATGAACATGTATTGGTATTTGATAATGTTGATGCCTTCGGGGATATCATTTATATTCCTAGTCAAGGAACCAGACAATATCGTTTAAAATTGAATGGCACCAAAACTGGAGCTTGGAATGGCGCATTGAGTGCTCCAGGATATATCTATAGTAACCCAAATTTAAAAACTTGGTCTACTGGCACAGATTATAAACTCGGCGACATTGTTATATATAACAATAGATACTATACTGCAAGTCAGGACATACCAGCTGCAACAACGTTTAACTTGTCTCTATGGACTCCAATTAATCAGAGCGATATACAAACTGGGTTACTAAGTAATTTTGCATTAAATGCCGAAGAGTTTGTGAACTTTTATGATGTAGATAACCCACCACAGAATAAAATTTATCAAGAATATGCGTCGGGTTTGATTGGCTTCAGACAACGCCAATATTTAACAGACTTAGGTGTTAGTTTACCCACACAGACCAAATTCTATCAGGGATTCATCAAGCAAAAAGGTACAAACAATGCTATCAATGCGCTGACAAAAGCCAACTTTAACAATGTTCAAGGTAACTTGAATGTTTATGAGGAATGGGCATTCTTGGCTGGAGTTTACGGTGGAGTAAACAGCAATCAGTTTAAAGAATTTGTATTGGATCAAGCTGTATTCAATACTAATCCTGTTGCGTTTACCATTGGCGACACATATAGTACTGCAAATGCTATTATAGATTTTACATTGGCAAATATTTATAATGCTAGCAATCTGTATACTACAAGCACATCAGTATATACTAATCGTACAAATACTTCTTATATAGAAGATTTGCCTACCACTGGATATATGAATCTTCAAGACATTGATTATACTATATTTGATATTGCTAATATTAATCCTACTACAGAAAATATTACCAACTTGGGCGCAGGAAGCAAAATTTGGGTAGCAAAGAATTTTAGTGGACAATGGGATATACTTAGAGCAACAGAAACAAATTTAACTGCAACTGTATTAAGTTATGTTTTAGATAACTACGCACAGTTAACTTTTAATAATGCTCACAATTTTAATACCGGTGATGTATTCATATTAAAATATTTTAATAATTCATATGACGGAATTTATACCATTGTTAATGTACCTAACTTAACAACAGTGGTTATTGCCATAAATGACATTACCACTGGGTCAGCGTTGAACTCATTGAGCCCGTTAAAGAACTTGATGAGAGTATCTCATGTTAATGGAACAGGAACAGTATATCGTCTGACTTCGGCTCACGTGTCTACAGTCACAGATTTGGTTAACTTACCAGTACCGCCTAATGGTTGGTTAGATAATGATCATGTATGGGTAGACAACGCCAGTTCTGATGGGTGGGCAACATACACATACAATAAAACATGGCAAGCAAATTCATCTATTAGAATAACTGCTAACTCCGCAGTTAATAATTCTTACTTTGGGCATGTTACACGAATTAGCACAGACACTAATACAATATATGTAGGTAGTCCAGGTACACAACAAGTGCAGTTATTTGCCAATGTAACCGGAACTTATACCGCGACTACTACTCTATCAAATGTGGATAGCAGTTTTGGTACTGCAATAGAAACACAAGGCAATTTGTTGGCTGTCGGGGCACCTGTTAGCAGCAATGTACATGTTTATTTAGGAACGACACCAATACAAACTCTACATTCAACTGACGCTATGGAGTTGTTTGGCAGCAGTATATCAATGAGTGCAGATCAACATTGGTTGTATGTTGGCGCACCAGAGTCGGGTAATGTAAAAGCATTCTGGACTGCTACTGTAGGAACAAATACCAACTACTGTTACATAGCTACCATTGGCACCACAACAGGCAACTTTGGACAAACTGTTAAAACCAACAGGGACGGGTCTATTGTGATTGTCGGTGCGCCTGCGGCCAATACTACAAAAACACAAAACGGCAATGTTTATGTTTACACTAGAACTGCTAACAGTTTTGTGTTAAGCCAAACTTTAACTAGTCAACATCAAAACAACTATGCCAATTTTGGTACCAGTGTAGATATTGACAGCACGGCCACAAATCTATTCATTGGTGTTCCTGGGTCTACAGCAGCTGGATATGCCAATGGACAAGTTGAAAGATATGTATTGACGGGATC
>TBL_comb47_HYPODRAFT_10007349_pt1 | contig 11582 bp, 13 predicted proteins | sample TroBogypolimnion_40_FD_10682 | JGI IMG/M metagenome (IMG submission 10682) | reverse complement strand
AGGGCAAGTCCTGGACCCCGGACTGCGGACGCAAGGCGGCCCACCCCAACAGCCGCTTCACCGCCCCGGCCCGCCAGTGCCCCTCCATCGATCCCGCCTGGGAAGACCCCAAGGGGGTGCCCATCAGCGCCTTCATCTTCGGCGGCCGGAGGGCTTCCACCGTGCCCCTGGTGGTGCAGTCGGTGAACTGGAACTTCGGGGTCTACACCGCCGCCACCATCGGCAGCGAGATGACCGCCGCCGCCGCCGGGACCCTGGGCGAAGTGCGCCGGGACCCCTTCGCCATGCTGCCTTTCTGCGGCTACCACATGGGCGAGTACTTCAACCACTGGCTGCAGATGGGCCGGGCGATCCAGAACCCGCCCCGGATCTTCTGCGTCAACTGGTTCCGCAAGGGCAAGGACGGCCGGTTCGTCTGGCCGGGCTACAGCGAGAACTTCCGGGTGCTGAAGTGGATCGTCGACCGCGCCCACGGTCGCGGCTACGCCGCCGAGACCCCGCTGGGCTGGGTCCCCCGGGAGCGGGATCTGGACCTGTCCGGCCTGGAGGCGTTCGGCAGCGAGGGCTACGAGGAGGCCATGGCCATCCACCGGGACGAATGGCGGCACGAGGTGCTGCTCCAGGAGGAGCTGTTCGAGAAGCTGTACGACCACCTGCCCAAGGAGTTCTTCCACATGCGCCAGCTCCTGCTCTCCAGCTTCTGGCGCTCCCCCGAAAACATGGGCCTGGCCCCGGAACGCTGAGGAGACACCCCATGCCCACCCTTCAGGAAACCATCCTCAATCCCCTGGCAACTGCCGCCAACGCGGCCATCCGCAACGACTGCCCCGTGGTCTTCGACCTGCTCAGCGAGCGGGGCAGACGCTTCTTCTTCCCCGCCCAGGGCATTCTCGCCCAGGGCGCGGAGGCCAGAAAGAAGGCCAAGGTCGCCAACGCCACCATCGGCATCGCGGTGGAGAACGGCGTTCCGGCCCACCTGGAATGCGTGGACCGCTACTTCAGCGGCCTGACCCCCGGGGAGGTCTACGACTACGCGCCCAGCTACGGCAAGCCCGAACTGCGCGCGGCCTGGGCGAACAAGCAGCGGGAGGAGACGCCGTCCCTGGCCGGGCACCTGACCTCCAACCCGGTGGTCACCAACGCCCTGACCCACGGCCTGTCGGTGATCGGCGAGCTGTTCCTGGATCCGGGGGACGAAGCGCTCTCCAGCGACCTCATGTGGGAGAACTACAACCTGGCCTGGGAGACCCGGCTGGACGCCCGGATCAGCACCTTCCCCTTCTTCGATCCGCAACTGACCGGCTACAACCTGGCGGCCCTGGACCAGGCCCTGGCCCTGCGCGCCGGGAAGAAGCTGGTGGTCTCGCTCAACTTCCCGAACAACCCGTCTGGCTACACCCCCACCGGGGCCGAGGCCCTGGGCATCGTGGACGCCCTGACCCGGGCCGCCGAAGCCGGCACGAAACTGGTGGTGGTGTGCGACGACGCCTACTACGGGATGTTCTTCGATCCGGCCTGCGAGCGGGAATCCCTGTTCGGGCGCTTGGCCCGGGCCCATCCCAACCTCCTGGCGGTCAAAGTGGACGGGGGCACCAAGGAGGCCTTCATCTGGGGTCTGCGGGTGGGCTTCATCACCTTCGGCGTCAAGAACGGCACCGCGGCCGTCTACAAGGCGCTGGAGGACAAGACCGCGGGGGTGATCCGCGCGGTGGTCTCCAGCGTCACCCACCCGGGCCAGAGCATCCTGCTCAAGGCCTTGCAGGATCCCGATTTCCGTCTGCAGCAGGACGGGAAGATCGCGCTCCTGCGCTCCCGGGCGCAGGTGACCGGAGTGGAATGCCGGCGTCCGGAATACCGGGACTGCTGGGACGTCTATCCCTACAACAGCGGCTATTTCATGTGCCTGCGGCTCAAGGGCGCCGACGCCGACCAGGTCCGGCGCGACCTGCTGGACGAGCACGGGGTCGGCACCATCGCCCTGGGGCAGGCCAACCTGCGGGTGGCCTTCTCCTGCCTCACCGAAGCGCAGATCCCCGGCGTGTTCCAGGCGATCGCCAGCGCCGTGCGAGGGGTCGCAGGCCGTTGAACGGCCCGGCCCTCACAACGCCTGCAGCGAGGGAAGCAGTTTCACCCGGGTCGACAGCGCGTGCAGGGCGATGAGATGCAGCATCTCGCTGACGGTGGTGCAGCAGTCCGGCAGGATGGTCACATCGTACTGCTCCGCGGCTTTCGATAGGGCGGTGTGGGTCACGCAGTTCTGGGTCATCATGCCCCCCAGCAGCAGTTCAGTGGTCCCCAGCCCCTCCAGGACCGCCTCCAGTGAGGTCTGGTGGAATGCGTCCGCGAAGGCCTTCACGACCACGGGCGCATCCGGCGCCGCGGCCCGGATGCGCGGATGCAGTTCGGCCCCCCGGGTGCCCTGGTTGAAAAAGGGGGCGAGGCCATGGGCGGGGTCGGCCAGGTGCTGGATGTGGATCACCGGGACTCCGGTGGCCCGCGCCTGGCCGATGGCCTTTTCCAGGTTCGCGAGGGTGGCCTCCGTGTTCCAGAGGGGAAACGCTCCTCCGGGGAAGTAGTCGTTCTGAAGGTCGATGACCAGCAAGGCTTTGCTCATGGGGATCTCCTCGGCCGGGCGGGCCGCCGCCTTTCACGATGGGCGAACCGGGGTGAACCGCGGAAGTGGCTTAAATGACATAATCCAGGGTATAACTGACACGGCATGGTCCAACGGTTCGGCATCCTCCACTACCCCGGCGCCCAGACATCCGCCGTGCTGGGGCTGCGGGACATGCTGGAGGAGGCCTCGCGTCTCAACACGGAACGCGGAGGCAAGGGGCCGGCCTTCCAGGTCAGGATCCTGGAAACGGAAGGAGGGCTGCCGGATTCCAGTGCGGCATGGACGGCTCTGGTTCTCCCCCCGAGCCTGGGAAGCGCCCTGCCTGGGGATCCGACCGGGGTCCTGACGGACTGGCTGCGCGCCCGGCATGGGGAAGGCGCCCTTCTCTGCTCCGTCTGCGCGGGAGCCTTCCTCATGGCCGAGACGGGGCTTCTGGCAGGCCGGCCCGCGACGACCCATTGGGGACTCAAGGCCCCGTTCACCCAAAGGTTCCCTGAGGTCCACTTGGACACCGACCGGATCCTCATCGATGATGGTGACCTGGTCACCGCCGGCGGGTTGATGGCCTGGGTGGACCTGGGGCTGCGTCTGGTTGACCGTTTTCTCGGTCCCGAAGCCATGCTTGCCACCGCCCGCCACTTCCTGGTCGATCCAGGCGGACGTGAGCAGCGGTTCTACAGCACCTTCGCCCCGGTCCTCGGCCACGGTGACGCCGCGGTCCTGAAAGCCCAGACCTGGGTCCAGACCCACAGCGGCAAGAAGGTGGACGTTCCGGACATGGCCCGGTCGGCCGGATTGGGCGAACGGACCTTCCAGCGGCGGTTCCACCGCGCCACCGGCATGCGGCCTACGGAATACCTGCAGCATCTGCGCATCGGCAAGGCCCGGGACCTGCTGGAACGCACCGACCGGGCCGTCGAGGAGATCGCCTGGAAGGTCGGCTACGAAGACCCGGGCGCCTTCCGCAAGATCTTCATCCGGTTGATGGGGCTCTCCCCCAGCGACTACCGGCGCCGGTTTGCGCCGCGCGGGTGATCAGCCAAGGATAGGGAGACGTTGGTTCAACCTTCGGTCCGCGCCATGGCCTCATAGGTCTTGGCCACCGCCACCATGTCCTCGTCCCCCAAACCCTGGCCAAGGGCTCGCCTGTACATGTCCAGGCAGGCGTCCAGCACCGGCGTGGGGATGCCGGCCTCCCGGGCTGCCTCCACCACCAGCCGGTTGCTTTCGGCGGCGTTGCGCAGGGCCGCCTGGGGGGTGAAGTCTCTGCGGGCGAGCTTGGGGGCCTTGACCCGGGCCACGTCGCTGGCCAGGGGCCCCTGCAACAGCACCTCGTTGAAACGATCCAGGTCCAGGCCCTGGCGCCGGGCGAACTGCAGTGCCTCGGCGATGGCGGTGATGGTGGCGATGTTCACGATCAGAGTGGCGAATTTCATCAGGGTGCCGCCGGGCACGGGACCGCAGGGCACCACCTGCCGGCACAACGGGACCAGCAGCGGCATGACCTGCTCCAGGTCCCCGGGCGCCCCGGCCGCCATGGCCACCAGCTGGCCTGATTGCGCCGGAACCCGGGACCCGGACACCGGCGCCTCCACATAGCGGCCTCCTTCGGCGAGGAGCGCGCGCTCCAGGCCCTTGGCGTAGGCAGCGCTATTGGTGGCCAGGTTGACCAGGAGGCGCCCCTTCACCCGGGGACCGAAATCCGCGGTGCCCCGTCCCAGCACCTGGTCCAGGGCGTCCCCGTCGGTCAGCATGGTCAGGACGGTGCCGCAGCGGGCGAAGACCTCCCCGGGCCCGGCCGCCACCGCCGCTCCGGCCTGGGCGAGGATGTGGCTTCGTTGCGCGTTCCGGTTCCACACAACCAGGCGGTGGCCCGCCTTCACCAAATTCAGAGCCATGGGTTCGCCCATGGCGCCCAGACCGATGAAACCGATCTCCATGCGCCGCCTCCTCCGATTGACTGGTCCGCTACAGAACCAGGGTCTTCTCGCCTCCGCGCCGGGTATAGAAGAAAATTGCCCGTCTTTCACCCGAAGCGGCCAGGTGTGGTCCCCACGTACCTCCGGAACTGCCGGATGAAATGGCTCTGATCGGCAAAGCCCAGGTTCGCCGCAACCTGAGCCGGAGGCACCCCATTGCGCAATTGCTGCTGGGCCCCGCGGATCCTGGCCTGGACATGGAAGGCATGGGGGGTGAGCCCAGTGGCGAGCTTGAATGACCTGAGAAAGTGCCAGGGGCTGAGGCCGGACAGGGCGGCCAACGCCCCCAGGCGGATCGTATCGGCGGAATGGTCGTTGAGGTAGGCAACCGCATCCGCCAAGGCGTTGAACCCCACCGGGGAGGGCTGGACGGCGCGGCCCGAGGTGGCCCGGCGGGCCAGCAAGGTGCCCAGGGCTTCAAGCGCCAGGGTGTCCAGGCACAGTGCCGGAGTCCTGGCATCTTTCAGGCCCCGATGCAGGGCGAGCAGTTGACGGGCAAGGACGGGATCCATGCCCTGGGGTTCCGGGAACTCCGGGAAGGCGTCCGGCAACTCCAATGCGCGCCAGGCAACTTCCCGCAGCAGGTGAGGGGGCCAGTAGAACATCCGGTAGGTCCATCCTTCCTCCCCATCCGGGCCGCCGGTGTGGACCTCTCCCGGGTTGATGGCGACCACGCTGCCCGACGGCATCCGGACATCGGCGCGCCTGCCGATCCGTGCGCGCTGGCTGCCGGATTCGATGACCCCGATGGCGTATTCTTCGTGGAAATGGAGCGCGAACCGATGACTGGCGTAGCTGCCCTGAAGCAGGGTGAGTCCCGGGAAGTGGGGGTCCGGCCATACCGCCGGATGATCGTCGCATGCCAATTCGGCCTCCGGAGCCAGGGGAACCCATGCTTTCCCATGATAGCTTCCTCCAACCATCTCCCTGGGGCAGGCGAACAAAGTTACGGAGAATGCCGCTCCGGGCCCAGCGCGTCCGAACAGAAGGCATGGAACGCCCGGAGCGACGGGGTGACCGGGCGCTGGGGGTTCCAGACCAGGTGGCTGGCCACGTCCAGAGGCTGATCCTGCCAGGCCAGCCGGACCAGTCTGCCGCTCCGTCTTTCTTCGGTGACGGCCACGTCCGGCAGGGGTGCGATGCCCATGCCCAGCTCCACGCACCGCTTGATCGCCTCGATGCTCTGGAACTCCAGGCGGGTGGCGGGATGGGCCCCCGCGGCGATGAGGGCGCGCTCGAACCGGTTGCGGTAGCTGCAGCCTGAATCCGTCAGCAGGACCTGCTCGCCCAGAAGATCCAGGGCGGTCACCGCCGCGGCCCGCGCCAGCCGGTGGGAGGCCGCCGCGTACAGGCCCACGGGCTCCTGGCGCAGCCACTCCACCGTCAGGGAACCATGGCTGAACGGCTCCTCCAGCACGAACGCCACGTCCAGGGTCCCGTCCAGAAGCTGGCGCTTGAACTCCCGCACGGGCATGGGGACGAACTGCAGGCGCACCCGGGGGTGCAGGGCCGAAAAGGCGCTCAGGACCGCCGGCAGGCGGTAGGTGCAGACCGACTCCGCCGCGGTGAACCGCACCAGTGCTTCGTCGGGCTCGTCCTTCACGGCGCTCCTGGCCTCGTCCATGAGGGTGAGCAGGCGCTCGGCGTAGTCCAGGAACCGGTGTCCCTGCCCGGTCAGTTCGAGCCGGTTGCCGGTCCGGCCGAACAGGGCGACTCCCAGGTCGTCCTCCAGGTGCTTCATCTGGGCGGTGATGCTCGACTGGGCATAGTTCAGTTCCCGCGCCGTGCGGGTGAAGCTGAGGGTGCGGGCGGCGGTGCGGAAGGTGGCGAGGGTGCGCGGGTCCATGGACCCTATCATCGCATTTTTCGATTGATTCTATCGATACAAATCGTTTGCTTTGATGGAAGCTTGAAGACTATACCTGGAGGCGGAGGCATAACCATGATCGACATGAGAAGCGACACCGTCAGCAAGCCCAGCCTGGACATGCGCAGGGCGATGGCCGAAGCCGAAGTGGGCGACGACTGCTACGGTGACGACCCGACCGTCAAGCGGCTGGAGGAAGAGACGGCCGCGCTTCTGGGCAAGGAGGACGCCGTCTACATGCCGACCGGAACCATGACCAACCAGGTCGCCATCCGGGCCCACACGGAACCGGGGGACGCCGTCATCATGGACCAGCAGGCCCACATCTACCTGCTGGAGGGCGGCGCCCCGTTCGCCCTGTCCGGGGTGCATCCCCGGCTCATGCCCGGGGTGCGGGGCGTCTTCACGGCGGCGGACGTGAAGGCGGCCATTCCCGGGACCCACCCCTATTTCCCGGGCACCTGGATGCCGCCGGCGGGCCTGGTCTGCCTGGAGAACACTCACAACCTGGGCGGCGGCAAGATCTGGCCGCTGGAAACGATCCGCGCGGTGGCGGCCGCGGCCCGGGCCGCCGGCCTCAAGATGCACCTGGACGGCGCCCGCCTCTGGCATGCCACCGCCGCCACCGGCATTCCGGAAGCGGTCTACGCCGAGCCCTTCGACACCGTCAGCGTCTGTTTCTCCAAGGGGCTCGGGGCTCCGGTGGGCTCGGCCCTGGCCGGGCCCAGGGCCTTCATCAACCGCGCCCGGCGGTTCAAGGCGCAGTTCGGCGGCGGTTTCCGCCAGGCCGGGATCATCGCCGCGGGCGCCCTGTTCGCACTGCGGAACAACCGCCAGCGGCTGGGCGAGGACCATCTCCACGCCAGGCTGCTGGCCGAACGGATCGCCCCGCTGCCCGGAGTGGAACTGGACCCAGCCACGGTCGAGACCAACATCCTCCGGTTCAGGGTGACCTCCATCAAGGCGGGCGACCTCGCCTTCCGCCTCCACGACCTGGGACTGCATGTCCTGCCCTCCGGGGACGACGCCATCCGGATGATCCCCCATCTCAACCACACCCGGAAGGACGTGGAGGCCGCGGCCGCCATCGTCGAGCGAGTCATGAAGGACATCGCGGCAGACCGATAGTTCCACCCCCTCGAGGCCCCCATGCCCACCTATGTTTGCTTCACCTACGCCGACCGCCTGACCCCTGTGCAAAAGCAGAGGATCGCCAAGGTCATCACTCAGGTGCACAGCGAGGAGGCGGCCGCGCCCAGCTACCTGGTCCAGGTCGTCTTCCAGTCCCTGCTTCCAACCCAGCACTTCGTGGGCGGAGAGCCGGGCCCCCAAGGCCAGATCTGGATCAGGGGAGACATCAGGGCGGGCCGGACCGAGGCCCAGAGGACCCGGCTGCAGCTTCGCCTGGCCGAGGAGGTCGGCAGGATCGCCGGTTCCGCCCCGGATGAGCTCTGGATCTACCTGAACGAAATGCAGCCGCGCAACATGATGGAATTCGGCCACCTGCTCCCGGAACCCGGCGCTGAAGCGGAGTGGTTCGCCGCACTTCCCGAGGCCCTTCGGGACAGGCTCGGCAGATGATCAAGGCCCGTCTTCCGCAACGGAAGGTGGCGCTTTCAGGTTGAACCAGACCACCGTTCCGAGCAGCAGGGCGCCCCCCACGAGCGCATAGCCTGACGGCCGCTCGCCGACGCCGAGATAGACCCACACCGGGTTGAAGACGGCTTCAAGCATGCAGATGATGATGGCCGCCGTGGCGGAGAGGTATTTCATCCCGGCGGTGAACAGCATCCAGCTCAAGCCCAGCTGGAAGACTCCCAGATAGGCCAGGGCCAACCCCTGCCCAAGGTTCAGCCGCAGGGAGCCCATGGCCATGGGCAGGCAGAGCAGCCCCACCAGGAGATTGCCGAACACCATCACCGCAAAGGGACTCCCACCCTGCCTGCGCCGGTTCCGTTTCATCAACAGGGAGAACAAGGCCAGGTTCAAGCCCGAACATATGCCCAGCACATTGCCCAAGGCACCGCTGGCGCCGAGATGCCCGACGAAGAACAGGCCCATGCCGCCGACGCACGCGGCCACGGCGCCCAGTTCCCTGCGGGACACGGGCCGCCGGTCCAGCCAGGGCTCCATGAACAGCAGGAAGATCGGCGCCGTGTACTGCAGGAAGATGGCATTGGCGGCTGTGGTGAGCTTGGTGGAGGCGACGAACAGGATCGGCATGCCCGCGTAGGTCAGATAGCAGCCCAGGGAGAGAGGATCGAGGCGAAGCGCGATGGGTTGCCTGCGCAGGCGCAACACCAGCGCGATGGTCAAGGCAGCCACCAGGGAACGGTAGAAGTTGATCTGGAAGGCGCCCAGATTCAAAACCTTGATGAACAACCCCGCAGAGCTCAGCAGCAGGGCCGCGGCAGCGACATAGGCCATGCCTCGCCAGCGTCCGCGCACCCCGCGCACCATCACCGGACCTCTGGGCCTATAGACAGTACCTGCCTTCGATCCGCACAATCGCCCCTCCGCCGAAGATGACGCGGATGCCATGCTTTTCATCGGCGATGGAACTCAGTTGGACGATGTTCGGATTCTCGAGGTCCGCATTCTGCTCGAGCCGGATGGGGCTGCCGTCCCAGTGGCCCGTGCGCTGGAGGTGGTAGCCCAGGGCCGCGTTGCCGGAACCGGTGGCGGGGTCTTCCAGGTACCCGAACGGAGCGGCGAAGACCCGGGTCCGGAAATGGTTTTCCGGGTGCGCCACCTGCCTGCTGAAGATGGTGATCACGTCCAGGTGGTGGCGCTCGCAGAAGGCCAGCACCGTCTGGTAGTCCGGAGCCACGCCGGCCACGTCCCGGCAGGTCTTCAGCGCCAGGCACAGGGTCTGGTTGCCCGCGTTCACGATGCCGGTCTCGATCCCCTCATCCAGGATGGATGCCGGAATGTCCAGGGCCTTGCAGATCTCGGCGGGTTCGATGCGGCACGCCGTGAACACCGGCTCCGGCGCCTGGATGAAGACCGACCCGGCCCGGTTTTCCACGGCCAGGACGCCCTTGTTGGTGTGCAGCAGGATCCGCTCCAGCGCAGCCAGGCTGGCGTCCTGGGTGACCAGGTCATGCATGATGGCGATGGTGGCATGGCCGCAGAACTGCACCTCCTTTTCCGAGGAGAAGTAGCGGATCCTGAAGGCGTCGGGGGCGATGCGGGCGATGAAGCCGGCTTCGCTGACGAAACCTTTCAGTTCCCTGGCGATCCGCTGCATTTCCGGTTCCGTGATGGACTCCATGGTGTCCAGGTAGATGGCGGCCGCGGGGTTGCCGCCGGACGTGGCAGTGGCGAAGGCGTCCATTTTCTTGAAAGTGAAGGTTTTCATCGGGAGGCTCCCAGAACGGTGCGGTCGGTGGTGAGGTGGGTGGCAGAACATCCGAACAGGGCATTGAGCGGATCGGGCCCGCTGTTTTCAAGCTGGTGCGCCTGCCCCGGCTTCACTGTGAAACAGTCACTGGCGGCAACATCAAACACCTCTTTCCAGATGACTCCGGCTTCACCCTCCAGATCTCCCAGGCTCATCCGCCCGTTACCGGCAAGGATGTAGTAGATCTCAAGGCCTTCCCGGTGGAAGTGGGCGCTCAGCCTGGTGCCGGCGCTGATCTCGGCGCCGAAGAAACAGAAGGCGTCCGCCCCGGATAGCCGTGCCACCCTGATGCCGACCGCAGGATCCAGGGCCTTCCCGGCCAGGGTCGTGAAAAGGTTGCTGATTTCGACGGACATGGCTGCACCTCACACCCCATAGAGTGCCGCCATGCGGAAAGGGGAACTGTCATCCAGCTAACAACTGGTTCTATTTATTTTCAGCCAGTTGCTCAATGACGCCGATATCCCGGACGCAGATGTATTCCCTGCTGTAGCCCAGCACCCCTTGATCCCGCAACCGGTTCATGAGCGTGCTCACCACCGGCCGGCTGGCCCCTGCGAGATCCGCCAGTTCCTGCTGGGAAATGCGCAGATGCAGCCCGAATCCATGTTCGCACCGGGTCCGGAACTGCCCGGAGAGGTCACGCAAGGTGGCGGCCAGCCTTGCTTCGGCCCGCATGAATACGGCCGAGCCATACCTCCGGTCCGCTTGGCGGAGCCGCTGGGATGAACGCTGGAGGAGCCGGAGACAGAACGCAGGATGCTTCAGCAGGAGGTTGCAGAACTCGCTTGCCGGAGCTCGCCACAGGACCACGCTCCCCTTGGCTTTGGCCGTTTCGGGCGATTCCTCGATCCCGCTGCCGTCCCGGGCGCCCAGGAAGTCCCCATCAAACAGGAGATCCGTCGTGAAGGGGTTCCCCTCCGGGTCGACCCGGACCAGCGTGACCTGGCCATCGAGGATGCCATACACGTCGGAACAGGGCTCACCCTGCCGGTAGATGACAGCCTGGTGCCTGACGCTGCGCACGCTCCCCGAGGGGCAATGGCGCGCCAGGTCGTCCCGGATGGCGAGGTCCTTGAACACGGCCTGACGCAGAAGGTCCTCGACACTCCAGGTCTTCCTTGCTGGGCGTTCCGTCAGAAGGGCCATGTCGACTCCCGGGGCATGCTGGTGGCCGGTGGAGATCCGTTCCAATGATGCTTGACTGTACCTCAATGAATAGGATGGTGCTTCAGGCGAGCTTGCCGAATGATTCCGGAGGAGTTCGCCCAGGCTGATCAGAACGCCAAGAACCGGGTGAAATCCGCCGTCATCATCCAGATCAAGGATGGCAGGCAGGTCGACGAGGCCACCGTCAACCCGTAGAACCATCTCTCCGCCGGATCCCTGCCGGGCCCTTCGGGCCAGGCAGGGGTTCGCACATTCCCAGGGCGAGCCGCGCCGCCGTGATCACCGCCTGAGACAACCGCTCCAGCCGCGGCGATTGCACCTTCCAGGAATGCCAGTATAGGCCCACGTCGACGGGATCGTCCGGCGCCAGCTCGACCAGCGCGCCCCCGGCGAGGTGCCCGCCAGCCTGCAGATCCGGCACCATGCCCCAGCCGATTCCCAGCAGGACAGCCTGCAGGAACGGCTCGGACGCGGGAACGTGATGGCAGGGGTAGGAGCCGGGCGGCAGCCGGAACTTCCGTTCCAGGAAGCCGGCCTGAAGCCTGT
>TBL_comb47_HYPODRAFT_10007347_pt1 | contig 11592 bp, 7 predicted proteins | sample TroBogypolimnion_40_FD_10682 | JGI IMG/M metagenome (IMG submission 10682) | reverse complement strand
TGCGAAGATTTTGAGAATTGGTTCGTATTCTGAGAGGCTGCCGATACCGGGGTATCGAAGGCCTCGAAGAGTGCGAATCCAAAATCAAAAGATCGCAACCGCTTTGCGGTGAATGTCTTGCGGTTGTATTTTTCCGCTCCTTCTTCCGGCGATATTCATATCGCCTGTCAGTCGGATCGAAAAAATCCAATCCACAATCCTATTCATCTAAAAGTTGAATTTTCAGCCTCGCAGAGTATAACATAATTTATCAATACCGCAATTCAAATATGAATTCCAATAATGGAGGAAATGGCGGATGAAAATGCCTTCTCAAATTCTTTGCCGGAATTTTTCAATGACAGAGTAGATTATTAACCATTGCCGGGTTATTTTTCTATATTATGAAAAATTTTCTCTCTCACAATAATATAGATATGCATCTTATAGTCGAGCCGGACGACGGCATCGAACCTATTCTGGCTATGATCGCTTCAACAAAGAAAACGCTTGACATCAAACAGTTCAAGTTTACTGAACCGAGCCTGATCCAGGCAACTATTGACGCGCTGCGACGCGGAGTACATGTCCGCGTCATGCTCAATCCGACACGCTCCACCGGCGAGCGCGACAACGATGAGATTTTCCGGAAGCTGGAGGCGGAGGGAGTGGCAGTCCGCTGGACTAATCCCGCCTTCCAGGTCACTCATGAAAAAAGCCTCGTGTCCGACGGGGAGCAGGCGCTGATTTCCTCGTTCAACTTCGCATCGAAGTATTTCGCCAAAACCCGGGATTACGGAATTCTTACCTCAAAACCGGGGTTGGTCAATGAAATCTCCGCCTGTTTCGAGGCCGACTGGGAACGAAAATCTTTCACACCAAATCCGGAGCTGCCGCTAGTCTGGAGTGTCTGCGATGCGCGGCAGCGGTTGTCCGACTTTATTTCCGGCGCCGAAGAGACGCTTGAAGTTCAGCACATCAAATATGTCGAGGGAATCCTGCTTGAACGGCTGGTCGAGGCTCATCACCGGGGGGTGCGTGTACAGATATTGACCGGCGGACTGCACGGCATTCCAATCCGGGATGTGCCGGAGACCTGTGCCTCGCTTCGCATACTCCACCGCGCCGGAATCAAAGTCCACGCTCAAAAACTTCCCAAACTCCACGCGAAGCTGATACTGGCCGATGGTAAACGCGCCTTGCTCGGCTCGACCAATCTGCATCGTCACGCGATCGAAGTCCGGCGCGAACTGAGTGTCATCATCGACGAGGAATCCGCCCTTGCCAGACTCCGCTCAGTTTTCGCCGCCGACTGGCTGGACAGCGAGTATTTCCATGCGCCAAATCCGTCTGAAGCTATCGCCGACGAGCCCGGAGCCTTCGACTTATGAGCGGCCCGGAAGTTTCCAAAACTCCTGCCGGCCCCGCTCAAGCCCCGCCAGGCCTCACTGCGATTTTCATGTGCTTCGCCAAAATGACGCTGGTCAGCTTCGGCGGCGGACTGACCGCCTGGTCGCGGCAAATACTGGTCGCGGAAAAAGGGTGGCTCTCTGATGACGAATTTCTGGAGGCGCTCTCACTCAGCCAGACGCTTCCCGGGTCGATTAATGCCAATCTGGCGGTCATAGCGGGACGTAAACTTAAAGGAATGTCCGGGGCGGTCTCCGCCATTCTCGGATTGACGCTCCCCGCGATGATTATTCTTGCCGTCCTCGTTTCGCTTTATATTTCCTACTGTTCGAAACCGGCGCTGGACAAGGCGCTCGACGGTGTCACCTGCGCCTGCGCGGGGCTTTCCGCGGCGACCGCGTGCCATCTTGGCAGGAAACATTTCAAAAAGCCCATGAGCCTCTTTTTTGTCATCGCCGCGGTGCTCCTGGTCGGCGTCTTCCGCTTCTCGCTGATCCCGGTTCTCCTCTCGCTCGGACCGCTGAGCGCACTGTGCGTGTGGCTTGCATGCAGGCTTAAAACATCTCTGGAGAAAACACCATGAAAGACAACGCTCTCCTCCAAATCGCTCTGATCTGTTTATCCCTGTCGCTCCTGGCGTTCGGCGGCGGCAAAAGCTTGATTCCGGAATTACATAAAGAGGCGGTGACGGAACTCAAATGGATGAACGATGAGCGCTTTGTGGATTTCTTCGCCATATCACAAACCGCGCCGGGGCCGTCGATACTTTTTGTCAGCCTGATCGGCTATCAGGCCGCGGGATGGGCCGGTTTCATCGCCGCCGCGTTCCTTATAATGCTGCCCGAATTCATCCTCGTGTATGTCATATCCGCCGCATGGACAGGCATCCGCGAAAAGCCGTTAAGCCAAATCATTGCGGATGGAGTGGCTCCGGTGACGCTCGGACTCCTGCTGTCTGGCGCTCTCGTCGTCGCAAAAGGTTCGATACACGGAACAGGCGGAGCGGTTGTTGCCATCGCCGCCTTCCTAATTTTCAGCCTGACAAAGATCAACCCGCTACTGGTGATGGGTCTCGCCGCCCTCGCCGGATTGCTGGGCTGGGTGTGAAGCTTCTTCCTGCAGCCGTTCGATAGAGTGCCGTTCCACGGATAATTTCTACGCTATATCAAAAAACTCAAAATCAGAATCTGGTTTAACATTAATATAATTGTACATGCAACGGGGGGGCGTCTCTTCAATTTCTCCTGCGGTAGACTTCAACCAGGCAATAGGGGCCTGGCTCCCATGAGCCATTTTTGCTCTCTGCTGAAATTGATTCTGCGGTTGCCCACGCTGTTTCGAGATCATCTATAAGACAATGCTTGTTGACAGGGATTTCATCACAGCCGTTGTTGCATGAAAGCGGCGAGTGTTCAAAGTTTGTTTCAGCAGAACGGCTCACGATGTCGTATCCGAGAAACTCAAAATCATTCAACTCATCTCTCGCGGCGGAGATAACTTCCAGCGGTCTTAATTTGCCCCCGTCAAATTGTACTGGAAACAACTTATAAGCGAGCATAATGAAGCCAGCATAGTTAGCGCCAAGAACCTCAACGCCTGCTTCGGGGGTGTCAAAAAGCCACCATGTGATATTGTGTTTCCACATATCAATCCAATTGTCAGGCCCCTTTGAAATACATTCACTGACACTGTAGATGTCCTCGACAACAGAATTCTTGATCCAGTCAGGACGAAGCGCAATCATTTTCGGAAAGTAGCCGGTTAAAACTGATTCCGGTATATTCATAGTCGTTCTTCTCCAAAATATACCCTGAAATATAGCTGACAGATAACATGATGCAAGCACTAGCCGCACAAAAATTATTTATTGATATTCCCGCAAATTACTTAAACGTCAGCATATTTCGCATATTTTGTGTGAAAAAATATTTTGATTGTGGTATATTGAACATAGTTCCCGGCATTCTGTCCGGACTGGATTCAAAACTATAATTTTGCAGTGGCGATAAATAGAGGTGGTTTATGCCGAACGAAGCTTGCTGGATACCGTTTGAGACGATGGTACGCTTTATGAAAGACGTATTCATGGGCGTCGGAGTGCCGGAAAAGGACGCGGAAATCTGCGCCGACGTGCTGATTGCCGCCGATAAGCGCGGGATTGATTCGCACGGCATCGGCAGACTGAAACCGATCTATTATGACCGGATCAGGGAGGGCATCCAGAATCCGGTGACTGAATTTGAAATCATCCGGGAAGGCCCGACCACGGCGGTGATCGACGGCCATGACGGCATGGGCATGGTCATTGCCAAACGTTCCATGCAGATGGCAATCGACAAGGCTAAAAAATACGGCATGGGCATGGTTGCGGTCAGGAATTCGACGCATTACGGCATCGCCGGATATTATGCGCTGATGGCCGCCGACAATGATATGATCGGCATCACCGGGACCAACGCCCGCCCTTCCATCGCCCCGACTTTCGGCGTGGAAAACATGCTGGGCACCAACCCGCTGACCTTCGCCATGCCGACAGACGAAGCATTTCCGTTCTTCCTAGACTGCGCCACCTCGGTTTCACAGCGCGGGAAAATCGAAGTTTATGACCGCCTCGGCAAGTCATTGCCGCCGGGCTGGGTCATCGGCGAAGACGGCCGGACCCGGACCGACACCCACCAGATACTGGACGACCTGATCAAAGGCACCGCCGCGCTGACGCCGCTCGGCGGCATCGGCGAGGACGGGGGCGGCTTCAAAGGATACGGTTACGCCACTGTCGTCGAAATCCTGTCCGCCGCGCTCCAGCAGGGCGCATTCCTGAAAGGCCTGCTGGGATTCAATACCGACGGCTCCAAGCGGCCTTATCATCTGGGCCATTTCTTCATCGCCATTGATATTGCCGCATTCATCGAACCGGCGGAATTCAAACAAGCCTCCGGCGAGATACTGCGCCAGTTGCGCAACTCGAAACGCGCTCCGGGCGAACAGAAAATTTATACCGCCGGCGAAAAAGAATATCTGAACTGGCTGGAGCGCTGCGACAAAGGCGTACCGGTCACCCCGGCGTTGCAGAAACAGATGCTGCAGCTTAAAAAAGAGCTCAATCTGCAACAATATAAATTCCCCTTTGAAACGGAGGCAGTTTAAATGTTATGGATAGCACACCGGGGAGAATCGTTTGACGCTCCTGAAAACACCATGTCCGCCTTCCGCCTGGCCACCCGGACCGGAGCTGACGGCATCGAATGCGATATTCACATGACGCTTGATGGCGAAGTAGTCTGCATCCACGACGCCGATACGAAGCGGACGTCAAACGCTGCATTCAAGATCTCGGAAACATCATTCCCTGAATTACGGAAGCTCGATTTCGGCAGTTGGAAAGATGCAAAATGGCAGGGCGAGAAAATCCCGCGGCTGTCGGAACTGCTTGACGTCGTCAACCCCGGCATGAAAGTCTTTATCGAGATCAAAAGCGATCCGGTCATCGTCAATGCGATGAAGCTCATCCTGAAAAAATCCGGTCTGGCGGATGACCAGATCATAATCATCTCGTTCGACCAGGCAGCCATTGCCGAAGCGAAAAAGCAGCTGCCGCAGCACAAAGCCTGCTGGCTGACCGGTTACGATGAAAACCGCAACCCGTCCGCCGGAGAGATTATTAATGTCCTGTGCGAGACCGGAGCGGACGGGGTTGATTCCCACTGCGCTGATTTCATTGATGCCGAATTCGTGCGGAAAATCCATGACGCGGGATTCGAATTCCACGTCTGGACGATTGATGAACCTGAGAAGGCGGCCAGATTCAAAGCGCTGGGTGTTGATTCAATCACCAGCAACCGCGCCGGATTCCTCAAGTCATTGAATCAGCTAATAACTTTTTAGATTACCATTCATAATGTCCTGTTTAACAACCACCAGCAGACAACTTCTGGGTTGGAGTTCTACGCTAATAAAGCCATCATTCAAGGGTATAATTTCATCATTCCAGAAGTTGACTGCAGAACCCGTCTTAATTCCGTATTGTTTCAGGTCTAAAGAATATGTGCCCGGCTCATCATTCCAGTTGATCAGTAGTACACGGTGATAGGTTTTGACTTTCTGGAACCAGTAAGAAGGTTTGTCACTGCAGAACAAATCAACCGGGATGGCGGCATCGCCTGAATCAGCGCTGACCACGCGTCTGGCCAGTTCCAATCCGCGCTCATTAAGTCGCGGCATATTATCAGACAGATTGATTGCGCCGCCAGCGGCGAGCACAATGCTGAGCAGCAATTCTGCCTGTGGACGGGAAACTTCATCCACCAGCGGATCTTCACAGAATCCTGGAGCCGTCATCATCTCAGGGGTAATAAACACTAGGCAGCATAATAGTCTTGTCATATCCGGATCATTGGCGGTATCCAGGCCGCGACACAGCGCAAAGTCCGGATCATTGATCCACAGCCGTTTATTGGCCCAGAACCTGGCAGCGACCGAAGTGACGTTGTGGCAGATGCCTTTCCAGGATGCGCGGATATCTGAGCCAATTCGCACAGCATCCACAAATTTATTGCCGGCCTCAAAGTGATAGTTGCAGCCGAGAATCCTGGCTTTGCCGTTAACCGCCTCGTAAACGGGTTCGACGATTTTCCTGATGATCTGGCTGCGCGGAACTGATGCGTCAGCAAATTTGCGCGCGCCAAGTGTACTGCCAAGGAAGTCAAGTTTGAAATATTCGTACCCCATATCGGCGTAACGTTTGAATAAATCGAATATATATTTTCTTGATTTGGAAACTGTCGGATCAAGCACAAAACCGTAGCGCCGCATACACTCAAATGCCAGGCACGGCTTCCCTGATTCACCCATCGCCAGCATATCGTAATCCATCTGGGCGATACGCGCATGCGGTTCGACGATGGTCGGGGCAAACCATAAACCAGGCGCAAATCCCATCTTTTTGATCTCCTTTGCCAGATAAGCCATTCCGTTCGGGAAATGGTGATTAGCTTCCCATTCGCCGAAACAATACTGCCAGCCGTCGTCAATGATTATTCGTTTGACATGCTTTGACAAAACCGGATCACGGGCAATAAATTCAGCATTCTTCAGCACCTCTTCTTCAGTGATGGTCCAGCGATAGTAATCCCATGAGTTCCATCCTGGCGCTATCATATCAGTAAAATCTTTCTTGACTTCAATATTGGCGTCAGCCCAGTCGTACATCAACTTGAAACCATCTTGCGCGACAAAAAGCGTTACCGGATCAAGTTCAATCTTATTAATTCCGAAGTGACTGATTTTATACGAGACATGAATATCCTGTAACTCATGTTCATGAACCTTGCCGTGAACCTTGCCGGGCTGTAATTGCATAAGCGGATAACCGATCTGCAAAATACTGCTTCCGGCGGAAATCATCGTCTGGTAATGACTCGAAAAACTGATGTTGCCGGGAAGTTTAATTGACGCACATCCTCCCATCCTGATACCCTGGGTAAGAATATGGTCCGCGTTCAGACTGGCGATTTTTAAAACTGTCACCTCAATATCTGGCAACGACTGGTGGAGTTCTCCAGATATTTTGATTGAAATGCCCTTAATGCCGCTAATATTTTCAGCGCCGGTAAACTCCAGCAGCCATTTACCGAGTTCGTTTTCCCCTGCAAAACAGATACTCACTCCAGATTCTTTGCTTACACTCCAGTTGAATCCTGTCGGCACAACATCCCCGGCTTTAACTGCAGCAACACAATTAAGAACCGGAAATCCTGGTAGCGTAATTATAAAAGTTCCGTCAGTTTTAATTTCCAGCAGAACTCCGTTGAAGTCTCTGCGAATATTTTGCGCGATCATGTTTTTTTGCTCCATTTTTCTTCCCTAATCGAATTCATCGCATATAGGTTGTTGGGGTTGCACAGCCTGGCTTCTTGCTTCAATCATCCGGCTTGATGAGTAATAGTCAAATCATATGCCAACGTCCATTCGTTCAAGTTAATTTTTCAGATTATGACCTCTCTATAATAAATCTACAAAACGCTTTCCATCCATACAGTAAAACCTCACCATGACCAGTTATAATACTGGTTGAACTTCTCGATATCGAATTCGTACGGGAAAATCATGTCATCATTGCGGCCTTCAGTCTCGAAGCGGACAGGCGGCATGTAGATGCCGCCGGGACCTACTTCGTTGTAGACTTGCACGGCAATTACATTTTCACGGTCTTTCCTTAGAATGGCAGGGTCAACCTTCCATACTCGCGCTCCGCCGGATCCGCCAAATTTTCCGTTCGCTATAAATACTGGCGGCGGCTGTTTGACGCAGTTGATCCAAAGGGAGGTCTTGTTGGTGTTCCGGGTATATGTGATCAAATCATAGAGGCCCTGGATGCCGAAATATAGTTTACCGGCTGAAAGATTGGCTGGAAACTGGAATTTCCGCACATACCAGCCGAATCCATCGTAGGCGGAGTCGGGCGGCGATTTGACGTTCGGGTTGGACTCGGTAACGCCCTGTTCCTCCCAAATCTTGTCCAAACGGATTGGTCTGGGTTTGGCGTCGCCGAATTTCCCTTCGGCAAAGCCTATTTTCTCTCCGGAACCGTTCGGGTCAGTAACGAACTGCCATACTCCACCGGAAATGTCAAGCGGTGAAACTGTAAATGTCGGTTGGAGCGAACATTCGACTCCGAGATTGGCGAAGATGGTTGACCAGACGCGCCATGCTTTGCCGCGGCACTCGCCGCCTTTCATTAGCTCAGGATTGACGCCGCATAAAGTAACGTTTGATCCGTTGGCGCCGGTGAGTTGCAGCAGCAAGCCGTATTTGCTGCGCCACGCGGCTTTGCCGCCGGCTTTAACGTCATAGGTCTTCATCTCGGGATTTTCGAAAAAGTATAAATCCTGGTCAACGAGTCCTTTGAACGGTCCGGGAATATCGCCGCCAAGCCGGTCGGCTCCCGGACATTCAGATTTGAAGTTCAAAAACAGCCCTTCCCAGTGTCCAACTCCACCCGGATAATCTTTGACCCTGATTTTTAGCATTTTTGCCGTAATTTCTTTCGGCAGATATTCTGAGACGGGGAGAACAATAATCCTGCAATCCGCGCCAGTTTTTGCCGCCAGTGCGGGTTCTGCGCCTTCACCCATTATCAGTGTCGCCCCGTCCGGAATAACGCCGGATGCAGCAGGGGTGTAAACCACGCCAAGACGATCCAGCATAGCCTTGCCTTTTGGGCCGCCGGAGTAAAAAGCCGGAACCGCCGCCTGCGGTTTGAGCGTCAGCATATACTCTACGAGATTGTCAAGCAGCAGCGTAGCCGCAGGGTCAACGCCGTAGCGCACGGTAACGTCAACCTGGCATAGCATTGCCATTCCTTTGCCAGCCCTGAATTCGAGCAGGGCTGTTTCGGCTAAGTCAAAACCGCCGACAAGGATAGGATGGAAGGATCCGTACGCAGGCCTGGTCATAACACAGGAGGCAACCATACCCTCACTGCTTACATGAGGCAGGTCAACTCCTGATGACGCCTGTATATTGCGGAAATACTTGGACGGTCTGTGTTCGGACGGCACGGTTTCCGGAAAGCCGCGAAGCCATGAGAAATCGGCATCGTCCAGTCCCTTAAGTACCGGATGACTTTTATCAGCAGCGAAGAGACGTTCCAGCCGCCGCTCCTGAAGCCGCCAGCCAAGAAAACCGTCGCTGTTCTGTTCAAGAATCAGCGCTTTGCCGCCGGCGTCGAGGAATGAGCGGAGTTTATCAACTGGGAAATCCGCAGTCATCGCTTTCTGTTCAATAATCAGCAGGTCGAGTCCGTCAAAGCCATTCTGCGGTGAGACTGCCTTTGCGGAAATTCCCATTTTTTCGGTAAGCGATTTGACGCCTGGTGCGGCGACATAGCCAATTTTGGCATCGCCCCATGATTTCTCAATTGTTTTCGGGAATATTGCGACTTCCAGTGAATCATTTCTGACTGCTGCCTTGTTATCAATAGCGCGAAGCTGGATTAAGCCAGTGGTTTTCTTCTCAACGGCGGGAAGTTCGAAAATTATTTTCTCTTCAACCACTTTTCCCTGGGGAACTTTAAGTATATGCTTTACAACCAGGTCGGGGCAGCCTTTGATACTCAACGTCACCGTAACCGGCACATTAACATCGGATTCGGTGTCATTGGCTGCTATGATTGTCTTCTCCAGTTTCTCCCCGGCAAAATAATTACGGTCCATGGCGAATGGATTAGGTGAGCCGCCGATGCCTACGAACAGCGGCTGGTTTTCGTTCTCATGAATTGAATGCCACGGAGGAAGTTTTCGCTCCACCGGGCCGATACCATACTTTTCCGGCCATTGCCAGCGCACTTTCTTGCCATTGTTAAGAAATACGATGGATGGCACCCGCATATAGCCGTCTTCAATTACTTCGTAATAAGGACGGTTGAAGTAGTCGCGGGACAACTTCCGGTTATCTTTTCGACCTGCATTTTCCAATGACTGAGCGGCAAATTCGTCATCCCATGGAGTATAGCCGTCAACTCCTGCAATCCTGGCGCCGCGAAAATGGGCGCGCATCAGCAAGGTCAGCCATGGACGCCAGTCGTCGAAAACCGCCTGCCCCAGATATCGCGAGGACTGCTCGTAGATAAGACGTCTGGGTTTTTCTTTCCAGTTTTCGATGACACACTTGTCATCGGGATGAAGTGAATCCATTGTCAGCAATGGGGAAACCCCGTATTCAATGAGATAGTAAGGCAGCATTGGATTTGCCCTGTCACGCCATGGAACAAAAAACATGCTCCTGTCCTGAAGCGTATAGCCGTAAGTTGCGTAGCGGTTTAGATTCCGGAAAGCGCCTTCAAAATTACCCGTGGAGTGTGGAACATAAGGACGGGTGGAATCAACTTTACGGAATAATTCGGCACGTTTCCGCAGACGGGTAAGCTCCGACACTGCTGCCGCGCTGTCGGGGTAGTAGCTGTCATCTACACTGAACGGAGTTTGGATCAAGCCGTCGACATTCAGCAGACCGTAGTGGTCACTGACATAGCCGATAACTGATGGATGAGAACGATACTTGCGGACCTCGGCCGCGGTAAATTCATCCGGCCAGCCTGGATCCGTCGGCGCCAGCGCCAGCATTCCGCATTCGTCAAGTTTATTGAACACCGGCTCCCAGTTGCCTGATTCATCCGAGTGGGTGTAAAGGAAATTGAATCCGGCTCTTTTCATCTCATTGAGTTCATCCGGGTTCATGACCGCACTCGGAATAGCCGACCTGAAACGCACAATCTTGCCGTTAAGCATAAAACGGGCGTTTTTGATTTCGAATGTTCTGAAACCGAACCGCTGGCGTTTCTCGTCCAATATTTTCCCGTCTTTTACGACCTGCACCACGAGGGTGTGAAGCACCGGGCTTTCCAATGACCAGGGGGTGAATTGCTCACAGCAGCCGGTAAGGGCAGCCGTTCCGCCAGCGGCTGGAGCATTCAAACCAAGCAACTGCGCGCCGGAAGCGTTGAACACCCGCGCCTCAATCACCGCACCTTCGGTTTTCCTGGTTTCAACCTGAATCTCAAGTGAACCGTCCAGTCCGCTGGCATTTTTAACCCAGACGTCGCTGATCAATGGCACGGCAGAGTGATATTCCAGATAGATGTCACCGCTGATCGATTTGCCGTTGTAAATGGTTGGATCCGTCGTGCAAATCTGGTCGCGCTGGAGTCTGAGGTCAAGGCGATTAGCTTCTCCGTAACGCAGCGCTCCGGTAACATCCAGCATATTATTGCCGACATTGACAAATCCGATGTACTTTTCGTTAAGATAGACATCAGCTTCTTTCCGCAGATAATCAAAACGCAGTAAAACTTTTCCTTCCGCGTCTTTCGGCTTCGCGGGAACAAAGGTACGTTCAAACCAGTAGAAGCTTTTTCCTTGTCCTTCGTATCCATATATCGTCAACATCCTTATCTCCGACCCCAGCTCATCTGCGGGATTTTTTGTCTCCGGCTTGAACATCGGCGTGTAATAACCTAATTCCGCAGGCAGCGGCATATAGGTCCATTCACCAGTTTTTGGCGCATCGGACGGGCCATCCACCGGCTGCATCGCCCAGAAGCCGTTCAGAAATATTTTTTGCACCGGGCCGTCTCCTCGCGTAACGGACGAAGCAGGCTCCCAGATGCGCGGGTGCGCCACTCCTTCATCATAACGTTTCGGCCAG
>TBL_comb47_HYPODRAFT_10007345_pt1 | contig 11593 bp, 11 predicted proteins | sample TroBogypolimnion_40_FD_10682 | JGI IMG/M metagenome (IMG submission 10682) | reverse complement strand
ATAATTGATAATTGATAATTGATAATTGATAATTGATAATTGATAATTGATAATTGATAATTGATAATTGATAATGAACGATATAGTTGTTACCTATCCATTTTGGGGGTTTAAGCGGGAGGTGAGGGCTAAGGTACCTACCGGATGGGGGGAATTGAACGCCGAACAGTTTGTGGCGGTGGTCCGCACCATTAATGGGATGGCTGCCGATATCGGGTTTGTGGCTACCATAACCGGAATCGGCAAACGGCTGCTGGCACGGATGCACCCTTACAGCCTTGCAAAACTGAGCGAAACAATAGGGTTTTTGGGCAATGTACAAACAGGGCATGGCGATTTCTTAATTAAAGCCTCCCCCTGCCCCTCCAAAGGAGGGGAGAAAGAACAGGGAATGTTGATGGCTCCAAGGGCAAAACTCGCAAACATGGAGTTTGGGCAGTTTATTTTTGCGGATTCGTACTACAACGTATGGGCAGCCACCAAAAGCCACATTGCTTTAAACTTATTTGTTGCCACCATTTACCTGCCCGAAGGGGAAAAGTTCGATGCCGATACCATCGAGAAACGGGCAACGGAAGTGGCCGGGATAGATTTGCTTACCCGCGAGGCAATTGCATTTAACTGGGGACTTATAAATATTTGGCTGCAAAAGGTATATCCGCTGGTATTCCAACAATCGACAGTAGAGGAAGGAAAGGATGCGGCTAAAAGCCGCACGACCCAATCGCCTTGGTTGAAACTGTTCGACCAGTTGGTTGGCGACAACCTGCCCGAAAGGGACCGCTGGGCGGCACTGCCGGTTAACGCAGTATTCAGGCACCTGACGGAAAAGGTCAAGGAGTCGCTTCGACAGGCTCAGCGACCATGACAGGCTCAGCGACCAGGAACATTCGACAGGCTCAGCGAACTTTGGTCAAGTAATTAATAATTAAAGATATGAATACAAGGTTTAGTGATTTGATCGCGTACTTCCGCACTTTGGCGGCGCAACATGTGGCGATAGGGCACAGCAGCGCGGAGAAACATTTCTATAGGATAGAACTGGAGGAAATCCTTTCGGGATTGAAAAATGTATCCTATCCGGCATTGATTTTGGAAGGATACCGATACTCGCTACAAGACAAACAGAGCGACAACATCCTGAAAAACCGCACCGGCGCATTCTGCCTGGTTGACCACCTTACCGACCCGGGAGATTTCGATGGTATCGATACTATTTACGACAATATGGAAGCCATTTGTGACGATATATTGGCACGGATAAAGGCAGACAAGCGCAACCCCGATGTTGGGGTGGTGAGGAATTTCGACCTCGAAAGCGTGGAAGTGGCTCTGATCGCGAACCGGAACGACCGCAATTATGGGATCAGATGCACCTATAGGGTATCGGCCCCACTCGACAACGATGTTGACCCATCGAAATGGGACACCTCAAAAACTTAAACCATAGGCAAATATGTCACAGATAGACATTACCGCGAGCAACCACGACATTGAAGCGCAAAACCTTGTGATCACCAACTGGGGCGAACTGGTAAAGCGAAGCCTCAAAGCATCGACCGCCATTTTGAAGCGCGGCAAGGCTGGAACTGTTGAGCGCAAAGGGCACACAGAGCGCAAACTTACCGACAGCATAAGGATCCAAACCCGCATGACCTACGGCGTGATTACCGGACTTTCGGTAGTTTTTGAACGGCACGGGGTTTTTGTGCACCGTGGGGTTGGCAGCGGTTATAAGATACAGGGCGGTATGGTTGTGCGTACTGCCAATGCCCCGGCCGGGTTTGTGGTGCGCGACCGTGTGCCTTACGAATGGTTCAATCCTGTAATCGAACAAACCCTGCCCGAACTGGCAGATAAACTGGCAGAAATTAACGCCGATGCCGCCGTAAATGCGACCCGCATGATGATAAGGTAAAATGTTTTTTTGTACGTTTGTGGGATAAACTAAAAAAACAGATTTATTATGAAAAGATACCTGATTGTTACTGCCTTATTATTTATAATTTTTGCATGTGGCCAAAATAGCCAAACGAGTAAGCCCAATACATCTACAAAACATACAGAAAGTCCGATAGCAAATGATAGTTTATTTAGTATCATTTCGGAAAAACCACATGTTGACCCCAAGTACGGGTACAATAAATGTAACCTGGAAGTTGAATTAAAACACAAAGTTACAATCGATCAATTGGTTGCTTTGGCAAGACAATTAAGAAAAACACGCAGCAGCTACGATAAATTATGGATTGGATATTATTTAACTGAAACTAAAGGTAAAGGTACTGCATGGGCAATAAGCAATTTTACACCGCAACTTGAAGCAGAAATTATGGGTGTAACAGAAAAAGAACAAATGCTTATGAATAATTTCACGGTGGATGGTGCGATTATTGGCAAATGGGACAGTGATCTCTTAAATGCACAACTTATACTTTACGAAAAAAACAAGAAAATATATTTAAAAAATGTAATTCAAAGTGGTGGATCATATGACATGGATATCCTTAAATCGAAATACAAGGGGAAAAATCGTTATGATGAAAAAGGAAGTAAACATAAAGAATTCTTTTTAATTGAGGATAATGGAAACCTTGGAATGTATGGAGAAAATGGTAAATTTTCGGAAGCTAAAAAAAATCCCAATAAGCCAAATCTTCAGCAAACTCAAGGTAATAAAGTAAATGAAAAGGAAATCAAAATATATAAGGAAGCGGCGATTGAAAATATACAACAACAATTTACGGTAGATGAAAAGGAATTTTCAAGAGGTGCTTTCATTATTTCAAAAACTTTTGTCGAACAAAACCTCAAAGCACCTAAATCGGCTGATTTCCCATTTAGTGATTATACATATACTATATTGAAAGATAATACGATTGAAGTAAGATCTTATGTAGATGCCCAGAATGCTTTGGGGGTACAATTGCGGAACAAATATGTTATACTACTGAAATTAATTGGTGCCGATGTATCAGACCCAGCAAATTGGAGGATGTTAAAGTTGAAATTTGATTAAATATATTTAAAGTGCAACAAAAAACCCCGGTCATTCGCCGGGGTTTTTTGTTGCTTGCTTCTTCTCTTCCAAATACAATTTTAAGACTGTCGCTATAAAATTGCTTAAAGTTCTGTTTTCTTTTTCAGCTTGAACTTTGGCAGCTTCCCAAATTTCATCATCAACTGTAATTGATTTAATGGTTTTTGTCATAATTCATAATATAAAATAATAGCAAAGGTAGATAAATAAATTTATTATTAAAATTATTTAATGATATATTGTAATATATAATAATAGTATATATATTTGCATCATTATTAATTAATACATTTTCATATGAATATTCAGAAGTTTAAATTTGGTAATGTTGAGATCGAATTTGATTTATGTAAAAATGAAAACATGATGGTAAATGCGACCGAAATGGCCAAGGTTTATGGGAAAGAAGTCTCAGGTTTTTTGAAAACGGAAACCACTAAAAACTTTGTCGAAGCTTATTGTCGGGCGGAAGATCTTCCGTCCGAAAAAGAATTTACACCTGCTGGAATGGTGATAAAAGTTATTGCGTCGGGTAGAAATAATGGAACATGGATGAATGAAATTGCTGCTATAAAATTTGCAGCTTGGTTAAATCCTGATTTTGAAGTTTGGGTTTATAAAACTATTAAAGAAATATTATTTGGCGATACCCGCAAACGAGATCTTTCATTTAAACGTACATTGGAAGTTAAGAAACGGATAAAAGAATTGAAAGAAAAAGTTGTCCGCACCGGAGAAGATTTTACCGAATACCTGCAACTCGATGCGGAGCTTAAACTTGAGCAAAACAGCAGGAGCCGTTTTACAGTTGAAAGGATAAACGAAATTCAGGTCCTTATTTTTACCGAGAACGAAATGAAGGGAGAAAATTAAAAATGGAAACTTGTAAAACCTGCAAATTTTGGATAAATAACATTAACGCTACTACAGCACTTTGTGTAAAGCTTTCGGGCGAACCGGTCGAAAACGGCGTAATGGTTATAAGAATTGAAGAGGCAGACGATGACTTGATAGAAGAAGAAGTATACACCGGAAGCGGCTTCGGGTGCAGACACCACGAAAGCAAATAATTCCAAAGTTCAAGAAGGGAATTCCCCTCTTGAACTTCAATAAATAAAAACCCCCGGAAGTGCGGACACACGACCGAGGGAGAATTGAAAATTTTGACATAACAAAAATTCAACATTGCGAAATTATGGAAACTAAGAACAAAAAACAAGAACAGGCTACCATATTGGACGGAGTAATGCTTACAGAAAGCACAATTAGATGTTTGCGAACTCTACAGGACGATGACAATTGCTACCTTCGCGAAGCACGGGAATATATAAATGAGGCTATTTCGGAACTTATATTTGGGATAGAATATATGAGTGAGAGAGAACCCGATATTTTGCGCATTGTGAAATACCTGAACGATTTTAACCGCGACATAAAACGACTAATGAAACCATGAACGAAAACAACAACACCCCAGAAAAATCGTCGATGGCGCAGAAGCTTATCGAATCGCTATTGCAGTATTACACTCCCGCTGCATCGTTGCCCGAGAGCGACGAAACGAAAACAACCAACGAACTGATTGAGGAGATGGAACCCATACAGGACGGGATTGATGCCAGGGACGTGAATACCCTGATGGAAACCAACGGCTTTGTGCTGCAATATACCGGATCGGGTTATGTGTGGTTGCTAAAAATTAAGTAAAATCCAATTAAAAAAAATTTGCCATGAACGTAGAAACGAATGTTCCGCAATTTACAATAGTTAAAAATACCAGGGACGACGGTATATCTGTAATGGATGCGCCAGCACCTAAGCTGATAGAAATAGTATTTGACTGGCTATCCCTGATTGACGATTTGATACAGGTGGCTGCCGAAAAAGGGGATGAAAACGAGAGCGAAAACTTTGCATCGGACTACCATAAATTGGAAGGGGTATATTTCCACATTAAAGAAGGTGTAAATATTACAGATGAGATCCGGAATAAGATCAGAATATTATTGAAAGATGTAAACAAGAGAGCACTAGTGCTCCAATGGACGTTCGACGAGCATAATGAATTGGTCGAAAAACTTCGATTAAAATATAATAATTGATTAAAAGGAAGGGCTTCACAACAATGAAGCCCTTCCTTTTTGTCCTTTATAACCAATGATGTGGCCTTTAACTTCGCCAAAAAAGAACAATTATGGCAAGTTACGACAGGCGAATAACGCTATACATCAATGGGCAACAGGTAAACAACGACATCAGGAGCATACGCTCCGAAATGACGCGCCTCATTAACGAGCAGGCACGAATGACCATAGGGAGCGACGAATATGTGCGCCATGCACGGTCGATACAGCAGCTGCGCGGAATTATGCAGCAGCACAACCAGGACATTGCGGCAGTGGGGAACACGTGGAGCCTGCGAGGGATGGCCGATGGCGTGAACAAATATTTTGGATTGATTACGGCAGGGCTTGCATCGATAACGGGGGTCGTGCTGGGGATGAAACAGTTGGTGAAATCGTTCAACGACTACGAGGAGAGGGTCGGGAACCTTTCGGCCCTTACGGGATTGGCAGGGAGTTCGCTGGAATGGCTGAGCGCAAAAGCAAAAGAAATGAGCGTTTCGACGCTCGAAAACGGGATACGCGTTACACAGAGCGCACAGGACATTATAGACGCTTTTACGAAAGTTGGATCGGCCAGGCCAGAACTGCTCAAGAACAAAGAGGCATTGGTAGCCGTGACGGAAGAGGCGATCATACTGGCCAATGCTGCCAAAACAGAACTACAACCTGCCATCGAAGGGCTTGTGATGGTGATGAACCAATACAACGTACCGGCTACCGAGGCGCGACGGATCATCAACGCACTTGCGGCAGGGTCGAAAGAGGGCGCTGGGGAGATCCCGTATCTCACATCGGCTTTCGAGAAAGCCGGTACGGTTGCCTCGGATGCAGGGGTCAGCATCGAAACGCTGGTTGCCACTATAGAGACCCTTGCGCCACGCATTACCGAACCCGAAATTGCAGGACGTGGCCTGAAAGCGGTATTGCTGAAATTGCAGGAAGGCGCAGACGATACCAACCCTGCGATTGTTGGCCTTGCAACCGCGCTGGAGAACATGGGCAAAAAGAACATGACAGCAACGGAACTCACTACAAAATTTGGACTCGAAAACGTTACGGTCGCAAAGATCCTGATCAACAACGTGGGGGAACTGAAAAATTTTGAAACGGCGGTAACCGGCACCAACGTTGCGATAGAACAGGCCACCATCAACACCGACAACAACAACGCAAAACTGGCACAGGCCAGGAACCGGATCAACCTGGTATCGATGGAGCTGGGGGAAAAGCTTTCGCCAGCCATGACCGCAGTTACGGGTTATGCAGGAAGGGCACTGAAAATAGTTTCGGCATTGGTCGATGTGTTCATCAAATACGGGCCAATCATCGTAACGGCCACGGCTTCGATAGTTGCCTATACCGTTGCCACAAAATTGGCCGCCATGTGGGAGGAGCGCAAAAACGCCGCAAGCCTTATCTCTATCGTAATAGGCAAGGCGCAAACACTCGCCTACAACGCACAATTTGCGGCTATTGCCCTCTACAACGCGGCAACTGCATTGCTTACGGGCAATTTGGGCAGGGCGGCCATCCAGTTCAGGGCATTTTCGGCGGCAATGATGGCAAACCCGATCGGGCTGATCGCTGGGCTAATAGTTGCAGCCGGTACCGCTCTCTATTTCTATACCGCAAAACTTAACGCTGCACAGGTGGCTCAAAAAGCCGTGAACGATGTGAACCTCGAAGCCCGGAAAAATATTGTGGAAGAAAAAGTAAGGATGGAGACCTTATTGGACATTGCCAGGAACGAAAGCCTTTCGAAAGCAGAACGGCTGGCAGCGATAAGGGAACTGAACGCCATTTCGCCCGAATACCTGGGTAACCTGACGCTCGAAACGATCAATACCGACAAGGCAAAAATGAGCGTGAAGGAATATACCGATGCGCTCCTGGAAAAGGCGAAGACCCAGGCTGCCGAACAAAAATTGCAGGAGATAGAGAAGAAACGGATAGACGACCTCGCAAGCGGCGAAGACCGGCGGTTGACATTGTGGCAACAGGTTGTGGCTTTGGCCAAAACAGGTTACAACCTCCATGCAGCCGAGCAGCAATCGGCACTTAACGCAACACAGGCGAACGATGACTATTTGGCAAGCCTAAAGGCGGTAAAAGGGATCATCAACAACCCTTCGGGGGCAATCGATAACAGTGGATTGAACGGTGCAAAAGCAAAACAGAAGGCCACCGAAGACCTGATAGCGGTGAAGGAACAGGAGCTGGAAGTGGCAAAGCGGATGCCGGGCACCACCGAAATTGAAATTGCGGCACGCAACAGGGCAACCGAGGCGATACAAAAAGAAATCACCCGATTGAACGAGCTTGGCAAGACAAAGAGCGACAAAAAAGAGAAAAAGGACGAGAAATCGAACCTTGAGCAGGTTGAAGCGGACAATGCCATAGCAGTTAAGGCCATCAACGACAAGCGCAGGACTGACGAAACGTATTCGGAAGACCAGTTCAATGCCGACCTTCTGTCACAGGAATTGAAATTCCTGTCGGCAAAGGCTGCATTGTACAAAGTGGGGAGCAAAGAATACGAGGAGGCGATGGCGCAGGTTGCCGAAAAACAACAAAAAGCGCAACAGATTTTAAAAGACCTTATGCTGAAGGCAGAAAAAGAACTTGCTGATGCCAAAATAGCGAACCTGGAAGATGGCATTGACAAAGAAAAGGCGATACAGGAGCAGAAATTCCGTGACGAATTGGATAGGTTGAAGAAACAAATGATCGACAAACAGATCCTTACCGCCGAGGAACAGGCTTATAACGATACGATCAACGCCTTAATTATAGAGAAGAAACTTGCACATGATAAGGTGATAAACGACCTAGATACCGCTAAATTGGTTCAAAGGCAAATGGATAGTGCTTTAATTGATCAGGCAAAAGCGAAAACAGATGAAGATAAATTTAAGGCAGAACGTGAGATTGCAGATGCACAATATCAGCAAGACCTAAAGGCAGCAAACAAAAATGCCGCAAAAATTGCACAAGCAGAAAGGGCACACTCGGATCGGTTGGTTGCCATAAAAATTGAAGAGCTTAATAAAAAACAAGCGATTAACAATGCGATGTTCGATGCTGCAAACAACTTATTTGGCTCGTTGGCCGAGTTAGTTGGAAAAGAAACTGCATTGGGCAAAGCGCTTTTCCTTTTTCAGCAAGCCACGGCAATTGGTCAAATTATCATGAATACTGCAATTGCCAATTCGAAAGTGCTTGCGGAATATCCTGGCCCTTTGGCCATCCCTTGGATTGCCATCAATGTTGCTTCGGCAGCAGCTGGTATCGCAAATGTAGTTGCACAAACAGTGAGCAATTTTTCAGGTGGAGGCAGTAAAAAAGAGAGCAAAGCCGAAGGTGGTTACACCCGACCAGGGGGCAAATACGAAGAGGTTGGGGTTGTACATGCAGGCGAATACGTAATCCCACAAGAGGGGGTGAACAACCCAGGGTTGTTGCCAATTATCAACTCGATAGAGGCAGCACGAAAGAACAGGAGCCTGGCAGGGCTTACGCTGAACCCATTTGTGCAGAATATTGGACGGACAGGTTATGCCGGTGGTGGGATGGTGCAGAACGGCCAAGGGACTGCGGGCTTTGGGCAAGGAATACAAGATACTACGCCCGACCCGTTGATGGTTGCAATGCTGAACGAACTGCGAATATCGAACGAAAACAATATTGCCCTGCGCACACAATTGGAAAAACCAATCGTTGCACAGGTATCGAAATACGGCCATTATGGCATACAGGAATCGCTGGAGCAGATCACAAAATTTAACAACATTACAAAATAATGATCAAGCTATACCTTAACGGGCAACCGGTTGCGCTCTATACCGATACCAAGATCGGGATAACGGCAATGAACCCATATTTTAACGAGATAGGTGCTTGCAGTTACCCATTTACGATCCCTTACAAGCCAAACGAGCAGGTGCTCCTGCACGCAGCGCGGATCCAAAGTACCACATTGGCAAAAAATTTCGTCTGGGACGCAATACTCGAAGTGGACGGGATACAGGTGCTGATTGGCGAAGCGGTGGCCGAAGGCGACTTTGCTGTGAGGGAGGGACAGTTCCCGATCGTTTTGCGGAGCGCAAAAACATCGTTTGCGAAACAGGCAGAACTGAAAAAAATGCAGGAGGTGGAGTTTGGTGGCGAAACGTACAGCGGCGAAACGGAACCGACAAGCCGCACAAGGCGAACCTATACGCTCAATGCCTGCTATCCGGAACTGGCCTATGTTTGTGCACCGGTTTACAACGCTGCCGATGTTGGCGATGTTGCCGCTTTTTGGCACGTGCCGAAATATATTAACCAATACGACGCGTCGCTGTGGGCCATTGCTGCCCCTACAAGCGAGAACAAAACGGCATTTATCACCTATAATTTTTACGTGCGGTGGATCCTGAAAAAGCTGATCGAAACAAGCGGGTTCGCGCTGATGGATGACGACATGGCGACCATTGCGGACCTTAACCGATGGTTTTTGTGCTCGTTCAACTACCTGGACCGGTATTTTCCGGAGTACCGGTATTCGTTCCCTCAAATTACGGTGCGCGATTTCCTGAAGGCAATCAGGCAGTTTGGGATCGTTGTTGTTATCGACGAACGGCGCCGGACGGGATCGATACGGTTTGTGAAGTCGCTTTTTGGGGCCACAACGATCAACCAGTTGCTCAATGCGAACCCTTATCTCGATACAGTCGTGCTGTCGTACCCAAAAGATGGGTATGCGGTAGCGTACAAAGAGGGCTATGGCGACCGTGCAACACAGGAAGTGGGGCCAAATATGACAGTGGTGACGGTTGCAAACATTGCCGCGCTCCCTTCGCCGACAGAGTTTTATGCTTCCGGAACTGCTTATTATACGTCGGGCTCAGGCAAATACTACCAATGCGTGATCGCAGAAAAGGCTGTCGACACAAACCCCGATGTTTGGATATGGAAAGAAGTATCGCAATGCAGGGCCTATACGATGGGGAACGGTGAAGAAAAGGTGGAGATTGGCGTTAAAGTGGCAGGGCAAAGATGGGAAACACAAGCGGTGACGCGCACCGTGGCCATTTTGGGCGAAGATGGCGAAACATGGAACTACGTGACAAAGACCTGGAACATCGATGTTGAGATGCCCGACATCGACCAAAAAATGAACGCCACTTTCCAAAGCGGCGCAACGGGCAAATATGAGGACTGGCCACTCGTGTTCTTGTTCAACTGGGGACTGAAGACTTACGTTTGCAGCGAGGACAGCCATTTTACGACCATATTCCCTCAGATTTCGGGCGATTGCTACTCGAGGGACGAAACCCTGTTGGGCAGCATATCGATGCGGACAGAAGGCACAAAGAGCATTGTTGCACAACTGGTGAAAGCGGAACAGGACTGGTTGCTGGTGCGGAAATCGAAGCGGCAGTACTTCAGGTTGTCGGTATTGGACTATGCGAACTTTGAATGGGGCGATACTTACAACGTTGCAAACGTGAACTACCTGGTGAACTCGCTGAAATTTGACATTACGGTACAAGGGATCTCGCTTATAGAGGCTGAACTGTACACGGTGTAAATGAATAGCCTCAAGCTAAAGCAGGAGACTATTCATTTTTTTTGTCCTTTAGGGCTGCGGGGGTTGGCGGTACTTTAGCGTAAAAAAAAGCGGATGAGCAGAATACTACAACAGCCGGACTTACTTTCTTTTGCGGGGAACATAAAAACCTTTGAGGTATCGTCGGCAACACCGGTGGCTTTCGAATTATGGAAAGGAGATATTTTAGTGCTCAACGAGAAATACAATCCTGTTTCGGAGATGGTGCTGATCAACCTGCGAACGGTAATCGACAGGATGTTGGACATTGCGCTGCCTGTTGCGCAAACTACGCAACAAACAAGCGGATTTGCGAATTTTACGGCAAAGATTGACAGTACATGGGTTTATTTTACGGTGATCAAAGGGGGCGTTGCGGAATTGGCAGAAACTGCCGCAACATTTGTAGAAACCCATTTCCTATCGTGGCAGACACAGGACAAACAGATACTGCAAATGCAACCCGAATATTTGACCTATTTTGCCACAATAAATTGCAGGTTGAAGTTGAAGCTTTATTTTGTTGACGGTACTTCGGCTATGACTTTTTTGAATGATACGTGGGGCAATGATGCCCCGCAAATGGTGACGCAGGAGATAGGTTGGGCATTTGTAAAAACATTTTTGCTGATAGATTCATTAAACTCAAATTTACTGAAAGATGCTTATGCCTGGGACGTTTGCCTGTTGAACGGGAATGACGAACAGATGACCCCTGTACAGCGATACCGGTTAAGGAACAACAGGGACGAGGAGCATGTTTTTATGTGGGCGAACACGCTTGGGGGGATCGACACAGTATCGTTTACCGGGCCAGCCGAAAACGACCGGAAACTT
>TBL_comb47_HYPODRAFT_10007342_pt1 | contig 11599 bp, 9 predicted proteins | sample TroBogypolimnion_40_FD_10682 | JGI IMG/M metagenome (IMG submission 10682) | reverse complement strand
CCGGCCAGCTCTCCGGCGGCCAACGTCAACGCGTGGCACTGGCCCGCGCCCTGGTGTTTGACCCGCAGCTGGTGCTGATGGACGAGCCACTGGGCGCGCTGGACAAGCAGCTGCGCGAGCACATGCAGATCGAATTGAAGGAACTGCACCGTCGTTTGGGCGTGACCTTTGTCTATGTGACGCACGACCAATCCGAGGCGCTGACCATGTCCGACCGCGTGGCGGTATTTCACGACGGCCTGATCCAGCAGATCGACGGCGTGGAGCGCCTGTACGAGACGCCGGTGAACCGCTTTGTCGCCGGCTTTGTCGGCGACAGCACGGTGCTGAATGGCCAGATTGAAGCCGTGAACGGCAAGGCCTGCACGCTGCGCCTGCCCAATGGCGTGCAGCTGCAAGGCGTCAACGTCAACCAGGCCGAGGTCGGCGACAGCGTGCAATGCGGCGTGCGGCCCGAGCGGCTGCAGGTGGCGCAAAGCGCTGGTCCCAACACCTTGGAAGCCCGCATGCTGGACCTGATTTATTTTGGCGACCACCTGCGCGTGCGCTGCGAGGTGGCAGGCCAGGAGCCCGCCACCATCAAGATGGCGCTGGCCCATGCCGCCCTGCCCCAACCCGGCCAGACCTTCCAGGTCTATGCCCCACCCGAACACCTGCGTGTGTACCGCTGAACCTCAGCATTTCAACTCTCTGCCCCTAAAGGAACTGTCGATGAAACTCAAGCCCTTGCTGATTGCCCTTGCTGGCGTTCTGGCCCTGCCCGTGCTGGCTCAAAGCACGCTGACCGTGGTGAACTTTGGTGGTGCCAATGGTGGCGCGCAAAAGATTGCCTATTTCGAACCGTTTGAGAAGACCGGCACCAAAATCGTCGGCGTGGAATACAACGGTGAGCAGGCCAAGATCAAGGCCATGGTCGAAGCCAAGAAGGTTTCCTGGGACGTCGTCGAAGTGGAAAGCCCGGATGTGAACCGCGGCTGCGACGAAGGTCTGTTTGAAAAAATGGACTGGTCCAAGCTGGCTCCCAAGAGCGACTTTCAAGCCGCTGCCGTGAACGAATGCGGCGTGGGCGCCTTTGTCTGGTCCACCGTCATGGCCTACAACGCCGACAAGCTCAAGACCGCTCCCGTGACCTGGGGCGACTTCTGGGACACCAAGAAGTTCCCCGGCAAGCGCGGCATGCGCAAGGGCCCGCGTTACAACCTCGAATTCGCGCTGATGGCCGACGGCGTGGCACCGGCTGACGTCTACAAGGTGCTGGCCACCAAGGACGGTGCGGACCGTGCCTTCAAGAAGATGACCGAACTCAAGCCCAACATCCAGTTCTGGGAAGCCGGTGCCCAGCCGCCCCAGTTCCTGGTGGCCGGTGACGTCGTCATGACCACCGCCTACAACGGCCGCATCGACGCCGCCCAGCGCGAGGGCAAGAACCTGGCGATTACCTGGACCGGTGGCATTTACGACCTGGACTACTGGGTCATGCCCAAGGGCACGCCCAACAAGGACCTGGCCATGAAGTTCATCGCCATGGCCACCAACCCCACCGAGCAGGCCGAGTACACCAAGCACATCTCCTACGGACCGACCAACAACAAGGCTCTGGCCAAGATCGACCCCAAGATTCTGGCCCTGCTGCCCACCTCGGCTGCCAACAGCAAGACCGCCTTGCAGTTCAACATCACGTTCTGGGCCGACCAGGGTGAGGCGCTGGAAAAGCGGTTTGCCGCCTGGGCAGCACAGTAATCGCGCAGTAGAGCAGGGACTGACCATGAGCGCAACGCTTGATATGACTTCACTGGCCGCCCGCTTGGGGCGGGTGGAGCGGCGCAAACGTGTGCGCGCCATGGCCCTGACCCTGCCGCTGCTGGTGTTCCTGGCGCTCACCTTTCTGGTGCCGCTGGGCGCCCTGCTGGTGCGCGCTGTGGAAAACCCCGAGGTGGCTGACACCCTGGTGCACACCGGCAAAGCCCTCTCCGGCTGGGATCGCAAAGCGCTGCCACCGGACGAGGTCTTTCAGGCATTGGTCACCGACCTGAATGCGATGCCTGAGACCGCGCAGGCCGGTGTTCTGGCGCGGCGTTTGAATACCGAGGTCAGCGGCGCCCGCTCGTTGATCATGAATACCTACCGTGCCAAGCTGGACATTGCGTCCCTGAGCGCGGCCCAGGTCAAAGACAAACTGCTGGAGCAGGACGCCCGCTGGGCCGAGCTGCCCTATTGGCTGGCGATAGCCAAGAACAGCTCGCGCTGGACGCCCGATTACCTGCTGACCTCGCTGGATTTGAAACGCGATGCCCAGGGCGACATCGTCAAAGTAGGGCCCGAGGAGGCCGCCTTCAGCGCCATCCTCTTGCGCACCTTTAGCATTAGCGCGGTGGTGACCCTGGTCTGCATACTGATCGGCTATCCGCTGGCCTTTTGGCTGTCCACCCTGAGTGCACGCCGCGCCAACCTGATGATGATTTTGGTGCTCTTGCCGTTCTGGACCTCGGTGCTGGTGCGCATTGCCGCCTGGATCGTGCTGCTGCAGACCAATGGCCTGGTCAACCGTTTTTTGATGTTCACCGGCCTCACCGACAGCCCGGTGCCGCTGCTGTTCAACCGCCTGGGCGTCATCATTGCCATGGTCCACATCCTCCTGCCCTTCATGATCCTGCCCTTGTTCAGCGTGATGAAGTCGGTGCCACCCAACTTTGTGCGCGCCGCCGTCTCGCTGGGCAGCTCACAACTTGCCGCGTTCTTTCGCATTTATGTGCCGCAGACCTATCCCGGCATCGCGGCGGGCGGCCTCTTGGTGTTCATCACCTCGATTGGCTACTACGTGACACCGGCCCTGCTGGGCGGTGCGGGTGACCAGATGCTGAGCTATTACGTGGCGCAATACACCAATGTGGAAATCAACTGGGGCATGGCCTGCGCGCTGGGTTCGGTGCTGCTGATCACCACGTTGGCCCTGTACACCGTGTACCGCCGTTTTGGCAAAGCCGAACTCAGCCTCGGCTAAACAAGCGGACCCGCCAAACCTTATGCGCCCTTCTCAATTCCCCGCCTACTTCAAGCTCGCCGACAAGCTCGGCTGGTACGGCCTGCGCGTGCTCTGTGGCGCGGTGCTGCTGTTCCTGCTCACCCCCATTCTGGTAATCATCCCGCTGTCGTTCAGCAACTCGTCCTTTCTGGCCTACCCGATTCCGGGCTGGTCGCTGCGCTGGTACCAGGAGCTGTTTGCCTCCAGCGACTGGGCGCGTGCCACCAAGAATAGCTTTATCGTCGCCCCGCTTGCCACGCTGATTGCCACGGCCCTGGGCACGCTGGCCGCAGTGGGTCTGGCGCGCGTGCAGTTCTTCGGCAAGGGCCTGATCACCGGCCTGCTGATTGCGCCCATGGTGGTGCCCATCGTGGTGGTGGGCGTGAGCACCTATCTGTTCTTTGCCAAGATCGGCCTCTCGGACTCTTACACCGGTCTGGTGCTGGTGCACGCCGCGCTGGGCGCGCCGTTTGTGCTGACCACGGTGCTGGCCACGCTGCAGAGCTTCAACCAGAACCTGGTCAAGGCCAGCCTGAGTCTGGGTGCGGGTCCGCTGCAAACCTTTTTCCGCGTCACGCTGCCGGTGATTGCGCCGGGCGTCATCTCGGGCGCGCTGTTTGCCTTTGCCACGTCCTTTGACGAGGTGGTGGTGACCCTGTTCCTGGCCGGGCCTGAGCAGACCACCTTGCCGCGCCAGATGTTCACCGGCATCCGCGAAAACATCTCGCCCACCATTGCCGCCGTAGCCACGCTGCTGATTTTGTTCACCGCCTCCCTGATGGGTGCGCTGGAATGGCTCAGGGGCCGCGTCAAATGAGCTTCAACCAACCGCTGGGCGGCAACGCCATGCCGCGCTTTGGCGGCCTGGCCAGCATGATGCGCCTGCCGGTCGTGGACTCAGCCGTGGGGCTGGACGTGGGCTTCATTGGCGTGCCGCTGGACATTGGCACCAGCCACCGGCCCGGCACGCGTTTTGGTCCGCGCCAGATACGCGCCGAGTCCACGCTAATTCGCCCCTACAACATGGCCACCGGGGCCGCTCCCTTTGACACGCTGCAGGTGGCCGACCTGGGCGACGTGGCCATCAATACCTACAACCTGCAAAAGTCGGTGGAGATCATCGAGCGCCACTACCAGCCCATCGTCGATGCCGGCTGCAAACCGCTCACCTTAGGTGGCGACCACACCATCGTGCTGCCGATTCTGCGGGCCATGGCGGCTAAGCATGGGCCGGTGGCGCTGGTGCATGTAGACGCCCATGCCGACGTCAACGACGACATGTTTGGTGAGCGCATTGCCCACGGCACGCCGTTCCGCCGCGCCGTGGAAGAAGGTCTGCTGCAATGCGACAAGGTCTGGCAGATCGGGCTACGCGGCAGCGGCTATTCGGCCGAAGACTTCGACTGGCCGCGACAGCAGGGCTTTACCGTGGTGCAGGCGCATGAGGTCTGGTACCAATCGCTGGCCCCGCTGATGCAGCGTGTGCGCGAAGCAATAGGCACCGCGCCCTGCTACCTGAGCTTTGACATCGACGGCATTGACCCCTCCTTTGCCGGTGGCACGGGCACTCCCGAAGTCGGCGGCCTGACGGTGCCGCAGGCGCTGGAAATCATCCGCGGCTGCCGAGGCCTGAATCTGGTGGGTGGCGATCTGGTGGAGGTCTCTCCGCCTTACGATACCTCCGGCAACACCGCGCTGCTGGGAGCCAACCTGCTCTACGAGATGCTGTGCGTGCTGCCCGGCGTGGCCTACCGCTGATGCGCTGCAATCCACAAAAAGCCGTTACTCTTCACCCTTCAACGCCCCGCCAAGGGGCACTCGCTCAACACCAGGAAGACACCCCATGGACATGAAGACATCTCCCCTCTCTTTGCTCAAAGACCCCAGCCTGCTCAAGACCGACGCCCTGATCAACGGCCAATGGGTGAGCGGCAGCTCACGCTTTGACGTGCTGGACCCGTCCAACGGCCACAAGCTGGTCGATGTGGCCAACCTCGGCGCAGCCGACGCCGACGAGGCAATAGCCGCCGCCAACGCCGCCTGGCCGGCCTGGAAGGCCAAGACCGCCAAGGAGCGCAGCATCATCCTGCGCAAGTGGTTTGATTTGCTGATGGCCAACCAGGAAGACCTGGGGCGCATCATGACCGCCGAGCAAGGCAAGCCCTTTGGTGAAGCCAAGGGCGAAGTGGCCTATGGCGCCAGCTTTGTGGAGTGGTTTGCGGAAGAAGCCAAGCGCGTCAACGGCGAGACCCTGCCCCAGTTCGACAACAACCGCCGCCTGATGGTGATCAAGCAGCCCATAGGCGTTTGCGCCGCCATCACCCCCTGGAACTTTCCGCTCGCCATGATCACCCGCAAGGTGGCGCCTGCATTGGCCGCCGGTTGCACCGTGATCATCAAGCCCGCCGAACTCACGCCACTGACGGCCCTGGCCGCCGCCGAGCTGGCCATGCGCGCCGGCATCCCCGCCGGTGTGCTCAACATGCTCAGCGCCGACGCCGACAACTCGATTGCCATTGGCAAGGTCATCTGCGCCAGCGACGTGGTGCGCCACCTGAGCTTTACCGGCTCCACCGAAGTCGGCCGCATTTTGATCCGCCAGTGCGCCGACACCGTCAAGAAGCTGTCGCTGGAGCTGGGCGGCAACGCGCCCTTCATCGTGTTTGACGATGCCGACATCGACTCGGCCGTGGAAGGCGCCTTGGCAAGCAAGTACCGCAACGCCGGCCAGACCTGCGTCTGCGCCAATCGCTTCTATGTGCAGGAAGGCGTCTACGACGCTTTTGTCGCCAAGTTCACCGCCAAGGTCCGGGCCATGAAGGTCGGCAACGGCTTTGAAGAAGGCGTGATGCAGGGCCCGCTGATCGAGGACGCGGCCATCGCCAAGGTCAAGCGCCATGTGGCGGACGCCATCGCCAAGGGCGGCAAGGTGGAAACCGGCGGCAATGCCCTGACCGGCCAGTTCTTCGAGCCCACCGTCATCTCCGGCGCCACTGCCGACATGCTATGCGCCAAGGAAGAAACCTTTGGCCCCTTCGCGCCGGTGTTCCAATTCAAGACCGAGCAGGAAGCTGTTGATGCTGCCAACAACACCGAGTTCGGCCTGGCCAGCTACTTCTACAGCCGCGACATAGGCCGTATCCACCGCGTGGGTGAGGCACTGGAATACGGCATGGTCGGCATCAATGTGGGCATTCTGGCGACCGAGCACGTGCCCTTTGGTGGCGTCAAGCAGTCGGGCCTGGGCCGTGAGGGTTCACACTTCGGCATGGATGACTATGTCGAAATCAAGTATCTGTGCATTGGCGACATCCTGAAGTAAGCCTTGCCGAATGGCCTGCGGCGGCGCGGGCACAATGCCGATCGGAACTGACAGCGCTTGGCCGCTGTCATAATTAGCAAGGAAAATGCCTGCTGTGACCAGGGTGACGGCGCGCCTTTTATACTTTCAATTACCAGGGTTTCCTCGCGGTGAAGTACATCCACAGCTTCAAATTCAAGCTGATTGCCATTGGAGTGATTCTGGTGGTTGCGGGTAGCACCGCGCGCTACCTGCTGATCGAAAAGACCATGAAAGATGGCATCAAGGACGTGGTCAACTCACAGCAACTCTCGCTCGCAAGCTATGTGGCACAGGACATTGAACACAAGGTACTGACCAGGCGCCAGGTCCTGACCAAGTTGGCTGGAGATATGCCGCTATCCCTGCTGCACAACCCGGCGCGCATGGAGCTTTGGCTGCGGGCACAGACCACCGCCCTCAACCTGTTTCCCGCAGGGCTGGTGTTGATAAACGCGCAAGGCAAGTCCGCCGTGGCGGACTATCCGGTCGTGGTGGGCCGCAGGCAGCTTGACTTCAATGACCGGGACTGGTTTGTCGCAGCGCGCGACGGCGCCGCATTTGGGGTTGGAAAACCCACGATCGGACGGGCCGTTCAAGAGGCTGTGGTCAACATGGCCGTGCCCGTGCACGACGGCCAGCAACACGTGGTGGCGGTGCTGATGGGCGTGACGCCGCTGGCAGCGCCGGGCTTTCTGGACCTGGTGGAGACAGGTAGAGTGGGCAAGACTGGCGGACTGCTGCTGATCTCGCCTAAGGACCAAATTTTCGTCACCGCCAGCGACGCCGACATGCGCCTCAAGCCCTTGCCGCCAGCGGGTGTCAACCCTCTGCATGACCAGGCCATGGCCGGCTGGCGCGGCGCCGGTTTGACCCACAACGCCCTTGGCGAAGAAGAGCTTTCTGCGGTGGTCAGCGTGCCCAGCGCCCACTGGTTTGTGGTTGCGCGCACACCCAGCGCCGAGGCCTTTCAAGCGATGAACGCGCTGCAGGAAGCCATAGTGCATGGCAGTCTGAAGGTCAGTGCGGCGCTGGTCATGGTGTTGGTGCTGATGCTGAGCTATGTGTTCCGTCCCTTGAAGCAAGCAGCGCAGCAGATGCGCGCCATGGCGGATGGCGACACCGCCCTGGCGCATTTGTCGGTGGTGCGCCAGGACGAGGTGGGCGCCATGGTGAGCAGCTTCAATGAACTGGTCGACAAACTGCTGGCCTCTGAATCCCGCATGCGCTATCTGGCCCATCACGATGCGTTGACCAGCCTGCCCAATCGCATGGCGTTTCAGCAAAACCTGGCGCAAAGCGTGGCACTGGCGGACCGCCAGCAGGCCAGCCTGGCCCTGCTGTTTATAGACCTGGACGGTTTCAAAAGCATCAACGACAACTTTGGCCACGCCATCGGAGACCAGCTCCTAGTGCAGGTGGCGGCGCGCCTGCGCGCCTGTGTGCGCGCCTCCGACATGGTGGGGCGTCTGGGTGGCGACGAATTTGTGCTGCTGCTGACCGACAAGCCCAACGCACAGCAAGCGGCCCAGGTTGCCGACAAGGTGATTTCAGCCATCGGCAGGCCGTTTCAGGTTTCCGACGCACAAGCGGTTTTGGGTGCCAGCGTGGGCATCGCACTGTATCCGGACCATGCGCGCACGGCAGACCAATTGCTAATCGTTGCCGACACCGCCATGTATGCGGCCAAGCGCGCGGGTGGCGCAAGCTACCAGCACGCAAGCTGATTCATTCAAGGTTCTTCCGTCTGTTCCCGCGACACCCTAGCGGTGCCCTGCAAGCCGACGCTTGCCAAATAACCCTTTCAAATTGAATGTCATGCCATTTGCAGCCCAGACAATATTTGTCTAGGCATGCAATAATTTGGGCATGACCAAGAAAAGCCAAAAATGCATCTTCTATCGGGCCGAAAGCTACAACCCGGAAGACAGCGTGGGCTATCTGATGCGCCAGATTCTGAACATGGTCAGTCATGAGATCGAGCGCCAACTGGCCCACACCGAGCTCACCAATGCCCAGTGGATTCCCCTCTTCAAACTGTTTAGCGGCCAAGCATCCACCGTAGCTGAGTTAGCGCGCCAATGCCATCTGGATGGCGGCGCCATGACGCGCACACTGGACCGACTGGAAGCCAAGGGTCTGTGCAAACGGGTGCGCTCCGAGACCGACCGGCGCGTGGTAAACATCGAAATCACAGCGGCGGGCACCCGCGCTGCCAGCGACATTCCCGAGATCCTGAGCGGCGTGCAAAACGCCCACCTGAGCGGCTTCAGCTCCGAAGAATTCCAGACCCTGCGCGACTACCTGCGCCGCATATTGAACAACGCCCAAACCATTGCAGACCATAGCCATGACACCACCCCTTCCAGCGCAGCCACCCATGCAGCCATCTGACACCCGGTTTTTTGCCGCCCGCACCGCCCGCCTGGCACTCAGTGGCTTGGCACTGGCCACACTGGCCGCCTGTGCCAACTTCTCCGGTATTGAACCGACAGCCAAACCGCTGGATGCCGGCACTCTGGGTCTTAAAAATCTGGACGCCAGCAAAGACGCGGAGCACGTCGCCACCGACAGCGACTGGTGGTTGGGCTTTGGCGACAGCCAGCTCAATGCGCTGGTGCAAAAGGCTTTGCAGGACAATCCCGGCCTAAAGACCACGCAGGCGCGGCTGCTGCGCGCCCAGGCTGCCAGCGCTTTTGTGAAGTCAGCGGACGGCGTGCAGATGAACGCAGAGGCCGATCTAACCCGGCAGCTGTTTTCGGCCAACAACATCTACCCGCCGCCCTATGGCGGCTCGGTACTGGAAAGCGGAAACTTACAAGCCACTGCGAGCTGGGAACTGGACTTCTTTGGCAAAAACCAGGCGGCGCTGGACGCAGCCCTGGGCCAGACCAAGGCCACCGAGGCGGATGTGCAAGCCGCCCGAGGTCTGCTGGCAGCCAATGTGACTCGCAATTATTTCCAACTGGTGCGGCTGCAAGCGCAGCTCGTCCTGGCGCAACGCATGCTTGAGCAACGCACTTCCATTCAGCAGCTGGTAAAGAACCGCGTGGACGCCGGGCTAGACACCGCGCTCGAGCTGCAACAGGCGGCCAGCGCCCTGCCCGATGCCCGGCTGCAGATTGAAATATTGAAAGAGCAGCAAGCCCTCACGCTCAACGCCATGGCGGCGCTGACGGCCCAACCGGTGTTTGCTCTGAAGCTGGACTTGCCGGTGCTGGACAACATAACCGGTGTGCGCGTGGCCCAGTCCATGCCGCTGGATCTGCTGGGCCGCCGCTCCGACATCGCTGCCGCACGCTGGCGTGTGGAAGCCGCGCTGAAAGATGTGGATTCCGCCAAGGCAGAGTTCTACCCCAACATCAATGTGGTGGCCTTTGCCGGGCTCAACAGCATCGGCTTTGACAAACTCCTCAAGAGCGACAGCGAGCAATGGGGCGTGGGCCCGGCCATTCGCCTGCCTTTGTTTGATGGTGGGCGCCTGCGTGCCAAGCTGCGTGGCAAAACCGCCGAGCTGGACTCGGCGATTGAGAGCTACAACAGCCAGGTGCTGGAGGCCGTGCATGAGGTGGCCGACCGCATCAGTTCCAGCCAGGCCGTGCGCCGCCAACAGGTGCAGCAAGGTGCCGCCCAAGCCGCGACGGAAACCGCCTACGCCATCGCCCTGCAGCGCTACCAGGCCGGGCTGGGCAATTACCTGAATGTGCTGAGCGCAGAAGCTCCGGTGCTGGCACAGCGCCGCCAAGGCGTCGATTTGGCCGCCCGTGCACTCGACACGCAGGTGCAAATCCTGCACGCCCTAGGTGGAGATATTGCCCCCACGCTTGCCGCTTCGCGTGCTGCGCTGCCCCCCAAGGGGACCCTCGCGCCTTGGGGCGGCCCGGCGGCGCTCGTTGCCCCCACCACCCCGAACTGATACGCGTAGAACTCGCGCACAACCATCCTCACCGAATACCCAAAAAGCACCGACACCATGAACACAACCGCTACCCCCGTAACTCCACAAACTCCCGCCGCCCCCAACACCAAACGCGCCAAGGCGCTCAAGGGCGTCGCCCTGGTTGTCCTGCTGGGCCTGGCCTATGGCGGCTACGAGTGGTACCTGGGCCGCCACGAGGAGGCCACCGACAACGCCTATGTGCAAGGCAACGTGGTGCAGATCACGCCCCAGGTCGGCGGCACTGTCACCGCCATCTTTGCCGACGACACCGACTTTGTGAAGGCCGGTCAGGCCCTGGTGCAACTCGACCCGGCCGATGCCAAGGTGGCGATGGACCAGGCCGAGGCCAATCTCGCGCAAGCCGTGCGCCAGGTGCGCAGCCTGTATGCCAATAACAGCACCCTGGGTGCTCAAATAACTGTGCGTGAGTCCGACATCGCCCGCGCCAAGACCGAGCTGGCCCGCGCCACCGATGACCTGAATCGCCGCCAGTCGCTGGTCGGCAATGGAGCCGTTTCCAAGGAAGAACTCAATCATGCCCAGTCGCAAGTGGCAGCCGCACAAAACGCGCTGAGCGCGGCACAGGCCGGTGTGACGGCGGCGCGTGAGCAACTCAGCAGCAACCAGACCCTGACCGAAGGCACGAACATCGCGTCCTACCCCAGCGTGATGGCCGCTGCCGCCAAGCTGCGCGAAGCCTATCTGGCGCTGCACCGTGCCGCCCTGCCCGCGCCGGTGGATGGCTATGTGGCCAAGCGCACCGTGCAACTCGGCCAGCGCGTCGCCGCAGGTAGCCCGCTGATGTCGCTGATCCCGCTCAACCAGCTCTGGGTCGATGCCAATTTCAAGGAAGTACAGCTGCGCAATATCCGCATTGGTCAGCCGGTGTCGATGACCGCCGACGTCTACGGCAGGAAGATGGAATACAAGGGAGTGGTGGCCGGTATGGGCGCTGGAACGGGCGCAGCATTCGCCCTGCTGCCGGCGCAAAACGCCACCGGCAACTGGATCAAGGTGGTGCAGCGCGTGCCGGTGCGCATTGCGCTGGACCCGCAGCAACTGCTGCAAAACCCGCTGCGCGTGGGCCTGTCGATGGAAGCCACGGTCGATATCAGCGACCAGAGCGGCAAGTCGCTGTCCGAAGCGGCCCATCCGGCATCGGCGGTGCAAACCGACGTGTACGCCGCCATGGACAAGGGCGCCAGCGACGCGGTGCAAAAAATCATCGCCGCAAATTCCGGCAGTGCCGGTAGTTCTGGCAAGGGCAGCAAGTAAGCCACACCCATGTCTGCACCCG
>TBL_comb47_HYPODRAFT_10007339_pt1 | contig 11605 bp, 9 predicted proteins | sample TroBogypolimnion_40_FD_10682 | JGI IMG/M metagenome (IMG submission 10682) | reverse complement strand
TTTGCACTGTAAGCAAGCCTACTTCTAATAACTTATCCATCTCGCGTTTAAGCGTGCCTGGCACTGTTGTAGTGAGTCGAGCTATTTCACGTAAGTAGTAAGACCGCTCAGGATGGAGCAGTAGCAAGCCCAATACACGGCTGCGGTATTCAGTAAAAAGCACGGATGAAAGTGTCGACATAGCCTGAATATTGCACTAATGTTGCTTTAATGGCAACTATAGTAGCCTTTAAAGCAACATTTAGACTAAATAAACTATGCAAAGGGTTTAGAAGATCTTTAGTGTCCTCAGAATTCCCCAAATGATCCAAATAATCAGCAAAACCAGAACGGTTCGACCATCCAAAACAAACCTAAAGTAACGTTGCTGTCTGTGAGTACATTCCAGTGCTAATTGCAAGATAAACCCTCCTTTGTGTAGAAGAGTTCAGCGTAGAGCACCAGGCAGCTTAATCACAGGTGTAAGAGATGATTTGGTTGTAGGAAAAGCTGTAACCTTCCCTGCCCCCATTACATAAATCCTACTTTTGTGAATCGCTATTGCGGCCTTGAGATACCTTCTTCCGCATAAATGCTGGTTTGACTGCTTCTTCCATCATGCAGTACGACACTGAATCATTTAAGTCAGCAACCCGATTCTTGAGCTTGTCGGAGGAATACATTAATTCTTTTTCCATTGTCTCGTGATCACGTCTCTCGAGCAGTGTGCGTAAATAACGCACTGTTTCAACTAGCCATGGGTTCTCGCGTGAGCGTTCTTCTAGCTTCACTATCAATCGCTCTACTGCTGTCCAATTCCGGCTTTGGACATGCTGCCTGGCTTCACGCTGGATATCAGCAGATTCCACTTCATTAAAGCGACGTGCTACCAACTCGTCTTCTTGGGCCATTTGGTAATCTGGCAAATCCACCACCCTTAATGCAGGCAAGCTGACCGTGAATTCATGCTCAATACCCTCTTTGTCTTTGGCCAAGATCGCGCAACGCAGAACTGAATCTGTGCCTTGTAAATGAATGACTTCAGACATCGATAGAGAAATCGCCATCCAGACTTCTGAGCCTTGGGCAATGGCTGGTAAGCAGTATTGACCTTGGTCATTTTGGACATAGTCGTTACGGACTTTGATTTGGCCCATGCGGGGCAATAAAGGCGTATTAAGCTTAATGCGCACATCTTGCCACACGAGATTGGTTAAAAAGCTCATCTCAGCATCAAAGGATTCAGCTAAGTCTTCAGCGCGTTGTCCATACCAGCTATTGCCTTGCCCTGCTGTAGCAATCGCCGTCATCAGTTCTTCATTAAAGTCAAAGCCAATGCCAACAGTCGAAGTGGTTACACCAGCGCTGGCCAATTCTCTAACCTGCTCACAAATAGATTCTCGTGCCAGCAAGCCACGATTAGCCTGTCCATCAGATAACAAAATGACTCGACTCACCATGCCGCGACCTGCACGTGGGGCTAAGGTCTCAGCACCTTTAAGCCAACCACCATGTAAATTGGTCATACCATCAGGGCGAATGGTTTCTAAACGAATCGGTAGTAAAGCTCTGGCCATGCGTACTGACATGGTTTCTAGTAAGACTTCGATCTCATCGTCGTAGATCACTACGGAGACCCAGTCAGCATCGCCAAGACGGGAGAGCAGATCTAGGGCACAACGCTTAGCTTCATCGAGCTTGCCGCCGCTCATTGAGCCTGAACGATCTATCACTAGTGAAACAGCCAATTGCGTGCGTGCAGCACTTAATTCTTGCTCTGGAGCCCGTAGGCGCAGCAGAACATCCAAACTCTCTCCAGAATTTCTTGCTACTACCTCTTTACGGGTATTGAGTAATACCTCTAATGCCTTGCCGTTAACCATGACTCTCTCCTATATTTGCCTTTATTTGCCAATCTAGGGAAATGCAGGCGGTTATGTAACTGAGGATCAGGGTACGGGGCTTAAGGCTCAGGGGGTGAGCTAGGGAAATGGAATAGTATTAAAAGTAACAATAGTGATACATACTATGCAAATGACGAATACAGATAGATCTTTTTATGTATATGCATTGAAAGATCCAAGAACTTCTCCAGCAAAACCTTTTTATATCGGAAAAGGGACGGCACTTCGCATTTATGAACATGTGCATAAAATTGATAGTTCAAAAAAAAGGAAANAGAATTGAGGAGATTTTAGCGTCAGGAAATTCAGTAATTGAAACAATTATAGTTAATAACTTAACAGAATCCGAATCACTGAGAATTGAAGCTGAATTAATATCAGCATTTGGAACAATTGATTCCGGGGGGATACTTACAAACTCAGTAATGCCCAAAGGTTTGGGTTACAAAAATAGACCGAGCATTATCTTGCCACAGGGCGTCAAAGAAAAATCACAGCAGGCTCTATCCTGGCTAAAAGAAGCTGTATATGAATTTGCGAAAGCTAATCCCAACGGCATCGGCAATGCTGATACCGCCAGCCTGTTGGGTCTTAGAAGTGATTACGGTGGCGGATCTAAAGACTACCTTTCATATAGTATTCTTGGGCTTCTTATGAGAGAGGGAAAAATTAAACGAAAAGAAGGCTCTAGAAAACATATCGCAGTTAGTGACTAAATATTCTGATATATCTGCTATAAGTAACATACATATCAGAAAGGCTATATATGGCCGGGAACGAAGCAATAGTAGTTGACTACTTAATTCGATTAAAAAATTCTATTTCAATTAATCATCTTGGTGTAATTAATAGGATTCAAAATCCAGGCAGCAATGGTCAGCTTATTGATATAACCTCTACAAACCTTCTTCGCACAGAAAATTCGGGAAAAAAGGCTGATATATTTCTGAATGGGAAAGGCGTTTCGATTAAGCAAAGCGGTTCAACATTTTTATATAACCGTCTTCAAAGAGCAGAAATGCTTAAGATCTTTAAAGATCTTGGATTTACCAATCCAAACCATACCCTCTCAAAAATAGATGACTTGGTTAAAAAATTTCAGAACGGTCAATTTAAATCACGCGATAGGCATTGGTCAGAAGGTTTTGATGAATCCGATTTCACTGCGCTTCTTAAGTATCTAATGATGGAAGGCAGCCCAAACCTCGGTATATCAAACTACCCAGCCGATTACATATTGACGGCCCCAAGCAGGGATATCACGCCAAATTCCATTTCATGCGACACCTTTAGTGAGTACTTTACAAAGAACAAGAATAATATTTACTTAAGCATAAGGCGGCAGTGGGTAGGGCAATTAAGCAAAAGTGAACACAGCAGAGCAACTGGTTTAGCTAATAAGCAAGGTAATGCCCCGTGGGTTTTCAATACGATCACAGGCTCACCAAGAACTGGCTGGAGATCTACAGCAGATTTCTTAATTAAAGATAGGCGAACTGTCTATATGCTCTTTTTAACAGTAAAGCCCTAAATACTTTTTAACATAATTCAGCAAGCAGCTCTTCCCTATCCAGCTGATCTAGCTTTAAATACGAGCTCACATTTACAACCTTTCCTGGTTTAATCTTTTTCCTGTTAACGGGCGCAGTATTGGCCAGATCTTTCTTAATTTGCTTGGCTAAATGGACGGCAAAATTGACCGGAACAGCATTACCAATCATTTTGTAGCCATCAGCTATGGTTGTGTAATAAAAAATATGATCGTCGGGGAATGTTTGAATTCGAGCGCACTCACGCACTGAAAGTCTTCTGTACAGACCCTCCTTACCTTTAACGAATCTCTTATCATTTACACCGTGAGTTACCATCTCCGGGGCCTGTGGGTGAAGTGGCGCATGCCTACCGCCTGCTTGAATGGTGAAAGAGGGTTTATCCCAAGGCCTCACTCGATTTCTAGACAGGAAAATAGTAGAGAAGCCACCGGTCATAAATTCGTGATTGATAAATTTTTGCTTTGGATTTGTTTTATTTTTATCAGCAGCCGGAACAACATTTTTAGCCAAGTCTTTAATAGCATCTTTCAGGACTGGCTTATATTTCTCTGGTTTGGGTGGAATAAATAGCTTCCCATACTGCTCTTGATAGCCAACAATAATTACTCTGTGTCGATCTTGCGGAACACCATAATCATTAGCATTAAGAAGGCTATAGGAAACGTTGTATCCAAGCTCAGCAAAACTTTCCAAAATCTTTAGGAATGCAGGTCTATGACGAGCGGCCAATATCCCAGAGACGTTTTCAGCCAAAAAGAACTTAGGTCTTTTAGCCTCAATCATTTTAATGTAATCAAAAAAGAGTTGCCCCCTATGATCTTCGATGCCCCGCAAGGCTCCTGCCTCGCTCCAGCTCTGACAAGGTGGACCGCCAATCATTCCATCTAAATCATCCGGCATATCTGTAGGCTCAATATTTACAATGCTTCTTTTATCAAGCTTAGTTTTTGGAAAGTTTTTTTCGTAGGTTTCCCAAATAGACTTGTCATATTCGTTTGACCAGGCTACTTTAATGCCGGCCTCTTCAAAGCCCCTATCTAGACCACCAGCACCAGAAAAAAAGGATGCAACTTTCATCGATACTCCATTTGTATATTATTCAATTTTTAGATTAACTAATTATAGTAATACTGTATATAAGTACAGTATAAAGGAAAATATAATTTCTAACAGCTCACAGCCAGGGAAGTGACTCCATTAAATTAAATCCATGGGCAATGTGAGTGTTTAGTCAGCAAAGACAACTCTACTTCCCAAGTTCTTTGGAATCCAAATGGCTAATACCGGCACTCCTTCAAAAACCCCATCAGATGGGGTTTTAAGCGTTAGGGTATGAACCTGAACAGTAATTCTATTACCTGGTGACTTGATATTTTTATCGCCAATATACCTATTAGACTTATCAGATTCGCCCGAAAATAACGCAGAAGCTGCATTACCCTGATTCCAGCACCAATCATCTCCAATTGACCTCATCCGCGAGGCATTCTTTGACATCCAATAAACATCAACAAGTATGGATCTATCCAAATCATACAATCTATCGAGCCAGGTACAAAATGACAATAAGGCAATGCTATCTTTGGTCGCCTCATAAACAAAATTTCTAAGGTATTCAGTAACGTCGCCAGGATTGATTGAGGTTGATACAAAATGTTCAGTATTCGGTGTTCCACCATTGAATTTTTTATCAGATGGAAAAAATTCTAAGTGCGAAAGAAATTTATCTGTTTCAAGTCGATTGCTAATCAACACATTTTCTTCTGGCAATGGGAAATGGGGAATGACCCACCCGGATAACTTAATGCGACTTAATGGACCATCAAGTATCGATCCTCTTGTCGGGCTAATGCTATTTAAAAAGAAGCGTCGTAATTCACGCGTATTTGAGTGTTCCTTTAGATATTTTCTAAGCATCTCCTCGGATTCAATATATCTGCTAAAGCTTGAATAGTTATCATCATCAATAAAGAGCCTGCAAAATGGAAGGAGATCATCTTTATACCCAAAAAATCTTCCCCTTTGTTGGTGCGAATCTTCTGTTGAGCTACTTGAATTTCTAGTCAAATATGTAACCGTCAGTCCTTTAACTGTAAATCCCCTATCAACCGCCTGACCTCCGATGATTATTGGGTATGGGTTTAATTTCCAATCAATTTCCGGAGTTTTACCCTCGGCCGCGTTCTCTAGTTTTATGGTGAGTTTATTTGCTGCAGTATCAATGTATTCTTTTAGATCACTCCAAGCGGGAATTGATTTGACGGTATTAGCTAAATCCAAATACGCGTCATGTAATTCTTCTAAAAAGATCAACCTTTCATCGCCATTTGATTTTTTAAAAGTTAACTTCCACTTATTCAATACGGAACTAACCCATAACTCATATTGACGATGCATATCCGTCAGTCTAGATGGATGAATCAACATAGAAATATTTCGGCTAAATTGCCCATTCTCATCAATACATTTTTTCACCTCAATAGCTATTTCAATTAAATAGATTTGCAATGCAAAAAGCAAAGACTCTGGAATGGCATCTCTATCACCAGGGGAGGAAGGAATGTCACCAATAGGAATTTCCTTAATATATAAATCTTTATTTTTTTGATCAAAGAAAAATTTTCCTCCAATATATTCCTTACCAGGCTCAAGCACAAAATGGAAATCAGGTGATAGTCTATCTAGAAGATTAATTAACAACACTGCCTGTGGAGTAGCCGTGTATTGGAGGTAAAACAGATGTGTAAATAAATTACGTAATTGACCGATTCTTTTGTAGGTGGTGCTCTCCCTGCTTCCGCTATCCTTAGAGTTCGATAAAGCTTGATTATTAAGGCCAACTTGATCTGCCTCATCATCGATTATTAAGGTCGGCAGATTTCTAAACCTCTGGTCCATAGAGCCAATCAGATCAATTAAATCTTGTAAATGCCCATGGTGCTTTAACAGGCTGATAAAAATTGTTTTTCTTGAAGGGGATTTAATTATTGGATTAAACCAATCTTGAAGTATCCCCTGCATCACATCTAGATGTTGAGGAATTGAAGGTTCAACTATATAAGCCCATGGGCTCTCTTCACTATTAACAACCAGATCCTCTGATAGCCTATCCGTAGACTGATCTCTTAAAATAATTGAATTGCCAGTGACCAAAATAACAATAGCAAAACCACTATCTCTTGCTAAAGTGGAAACCGCTGTAAATGAGGCCGTCTTTCCACTCTGAACAAACCCTAAAACTAAACCAGTTTTTTTAAAATTTCCCAAACTTAAATCAGGGCAATTATTAAGTATAGAAACTGCTGACTTAAAAATCCCGTTCCTATCATCAACATCTAAAGATGAAAACCTCTCGAACAGAGATTTTGTTGAAGGGCCGTTTACAGGATGAAGAATATTTGTACTATTCATTATTTAATCCATATTTAGCCAAAGAATCATTTAGAAGGTCATTAATCAACTTCCTAATGAGGCTAGCCTTCACATCGCCAGCCTCAATTGCCAGAATTTCTGCCATTCCTATTGCAATAGCAAGTCGAAATATAGGCTCAAGATTAGATAAATCAGCGTCAAGAAACTGAATCATGAATGGATTTTTCATTGCCACACTCAAGCCCAGATACCTTACGGCTGAACGTTTTTCGACCATTCTTTTGTCAGATATTGTTAACCAATCAGTAATGGCTGTATCGCGTGTAAGCTCTAATTTGATGTGCCACACTCCGCCTAAATACTTCACTTTAAATTCATGCCTACTAGCCTGAATAGCATCAGGTAGCTGCCTTGGGGGAGAGGGTATCGCGCTAATCCTTAACGAGCTCGGATCATCCACGAGCTGCTTAAAGCCTTCCGTGAAAACTTTTTTCTGCTGCTCTAGGAGCTTATCAATTTTATCAATCGGAAATTCGTCGATTAAAGAGCCGGCTCGATAGTTATCCGCCTGAGTTATAAAAGATTTATCCTTGCTAAACTGATCCTTTAGCAGCTCTATGAATTGCGCCTCTCCATCGGTAAATTCACGCCATGTAAATGCATCTTTTTGAGAGGTGACTTGAAAATCATCCAAGTGAATTTCACCAAATAACCTGCGAGATTTAAATGAATTAGGGCTGCCAAAAATCTCTGATGGTCTATATAGGGTTTCGCCACTTCCAACAATAGCCCTACCTCGCCTAAATAAGGTGAGCCCAGAGTTGCTTTTACTCATGGTTTGAAGAATTCCAATAAACCCATAAACTTTCCTATTGGACCCATCTGTGGAAAGGAATTCAAACTGACGACGCCAACTAATATTTGACGAACCAGGCGGCTCATTATATTGAGGGGCTAATAAGAATTCTGGCTGAGAATATGTCAAATATTCCCCATTAACAGATAGTTTTACAACGCCATCTCTTATAAATATTCGATATATATCCTGTAAGTGATCTTTTATCTTTTTAAGCGTGGGACCTGCAATTGGCATGCTGTAAGGTAGCAAAAGCTCGACTAGGGTGTAGTGTTCATCAGACTGATTTTGCTCAACCTTAACTTCAACCTCGTCAATTTTAGATTCAATTATCTTGTCAACATCGAACTCAACAGTACGCGTATATGGGTCGTTAATAGCAGACGTCTTTACAGACCAAACTGGAGCCATCCAGCAGGATGCCGTTTTCATACCTAAACCAAATTCACTCAAGCCTCTAGTATTGGATGGGATCGATGCCGGTCTAAATGCTCTTGGAAAGTCCTCTAGAGATATTCCGGCTGCATCATCCTTAATTGTTATTTTTTTCGCTGAGTTATCGCACACTATAGAAATATTTACACATCTTTGATTGAGATTTTTTTCAAAAAACTCTTGATTACTCAGATAACTTTGCACAGAATTATCAACATACTCAGATAGAGCCCCCCAAATTGTGTAATTTAGATGCTTGAATACACCTAATACACTAGCCTCAGGTTTTGTATTAACTAATAGCGTCATATATTAAATTTAAAAATTAGGTTAATTTCTTCATAAGATTTTCATACTTGGAGGAAATTTGTTCGAAAATATATCCGGCCTCGGATTTTGTGAAGTTTTCAACGGCTGCATACATGCTAATTTCTACAGCATATGACTTACCCAGTGATTCTAATGTTGTAAGGATGGCTTTATCATTAAAACCAAACTCATCAGCAAGAAGATTCATCGTAGTTTTATTAAAAGACTTGATTGGAATGGCGGCTGAAGCCTTTATAGCCTGTTTAAATGGCATCCAAAATGATTGAATCAACTGAAAAGTTATCTTATAAGCTGGTAATGAGTTAATGACCCCCTCTACTACTAACGCTCCATTCTTAGTGAAGCCAGTTTTATAACCGGCAGACTTAAGGGCGCCGACAATGGAGACTAATTTCTCATCAGGATTTAGCCTGAATGTAATAAAACTTTCGCCCTTATAAAGTAAGTTTGTTGAGCATGTTCCATTTTCTTCATAAGATGAGCTAGCCTCAAAAAGACCTACCTTACCCATATTTATATCAAAAACAAAATCAGGGACAATTAGCGCGCTTCTATCAGAAAAACTTTTGACTTCAGATGGCAATCTTGAGCCGCCTGCGAGGCAACCAATAAGCATTGAAGTAAGTACATAAACCTTACTGCCAAGTTTTGGGTACATAGAAAAGAGGCTACCTAACTTATTCGAGTCTGGGCTCAACATAAATAGCAGGATCGCACGAGGAATTACCTTTCCAGGCTCGTCTTCTAACGTGGTTAAATCTCTTCTGAGATCCAAAATATCTAAAGAATGCCTACAAAAACCGTCAATGATTTTTTTGTGATCAACAGTTAAATCAGCATAACCAGCTGTCTTGAGTGAATTTAAAAAATTCTTTGGATCAAACCCATCTTTAGTCTCTATCGATAATAGATACTCGAATAACCTCTCTAACAAGAAAAAACTATCGTCTGAGTCAGAGAACAGTCCTAGAGCCTTATTAATGCCCTTAAGAATTTCCACAGAACTTAAGCCAGAAAGACCTATTTCACTAAATTTAGCAAGCAATAGAGTATTTTTGGGATTCCTAAGTTTATAAAAACTAAAAAATAATCCAAAAATTAGTCCTGTTAATTTATCAACTGAAAAGTAATAACTTCTATCTGGAGATACTTCATTTATCAGAGAAATATTAATTTTTTTATTATTTTTTGAAATGGGAAAGACGTCGCCATCAACCTCAAAAGGCAATTTTATGTTCGGAATATCGGAATATCCGGATAACTTGGCTGTAAATTCATCCCTGTCAGATTCAGAGGAAAAAATTACACTCTTAACATAACTAAACGGCAAAACTCTAGTCTTTAGAAGGCTCTTAGGTAGACTGACTAAAACTACGCACACCGCTCCGTAATCAAGATCGCCGAATGCTTCTAAGAAATAATTATCCGGTATAGGTAACTTAGATAGGATTAATGAGTTACTTCGATAGTTATGATCGCGCACTGCACCATCCTCAAATCTTGGCCCCAGAAATCCAGACGCCATGCAGATGGCTAAATTATTTGTATGCATCACAACATAGTATGGATAGAACTCAATTCGTTTTTTTGTTTTACTTTTTTTAATATCAATAGAGGTTGACTGACTCTCTTGGACCATTATTTATCCTCTCTTGTAAATATATTTTTAGCTACAGACAGCCAGGAAATTATTTTAGTTGCCTGCTTGTCTTTAACAAGCATTAAATTAAGATATTCACGAGCTCTCGAACACATAACATACAAGGTCATCTTGACATGCAACTCTGTAGAACTTCCAGCTAATAAGTTACCGGGATCTACAATAAAAACAGCATCAAATTCCAAACCTTTAGCGCTTTGATAATTCAGAACTGTTACTCCCGGCATGTCAAATTTAAGCGCTGTGTTTGTATCTTGGTAATAGTAGGTTTGAACATGGATATTCTCTTCGCCCAACTTTGCAGTTAATCGATTGAAAAGTGTTTTTCTACTTTGATTGCTCGTTGCTATTACACCAATTGTGTCAGACCTACGGCTTTTAGCATATGCCGCAATTTGAGAGGCAAATGCATCAAATGTTTTACCTGTTGTATCTTTATCAACAACTGTAACAGTAGGAATTCCGCCTCTACCTTTTCGATCGGGAATATCTGGAATCCCAGTTTTAAGACCAACATAAAACAGTTTAGATAACTCAGCAATTTCTTTTGAATTTCGATAATTTTTCTTTAGCTGAAATACATTTTTATCTGAGGAATGAAGTCCTAATGCCTGACGAATCTGTTCGAGTGTTGAATTTTGAGGAAAGAGTCTTTGATTTTCATCGGCAAATACTGAAATTGCTGGCCCAGAAGTTTCATTGGCAAGCGACATAATTGTTTTTAGCGTTGAATACATAGCTGGTGGGAAATCCTGACCCTCATCTACGATTAAGTGCCCCCAGTGAATTCTTTCTATAAAGTCATTCAACCCCTGAAGTGTTAAAACTTTTTCTAATATCTTTAACCAATCAACATCAAATTGATTCCCGGTATTTGGGGGATTTTGTCTGCCCTGTCTAACTAAGCGAACCCACCAAGCATATACCCATTGATGCATTGTCAGTGATTCAACATCTGAAGCAATTTCTCGTCCAGTTTCTGAGTATGTTCTGAGAACCTTGCTGAACATAATAACTTTAGGGTTCTTTTTAAGTTTATCTAGGTAGTGCGCCCTATGAAATGCAATAACTGTTTTTCCAGTTCCCGGGGGACCGCTCACCAAAATTGAACCTTTGGGCGGAGCTCCCTGATAGATCGCCATTTGATCTTTATCTAATTCTGTTATTTTTGGAAATCTCATAAAAAATTAAGAAAATAGCCCTTTCATTTTTCCATCCATCGACCCAATCACAAGCCTTCTATCCAAAAGTGTATTGTTGAAAACGCATGAAGTTTCAGAAATTAAGCAACATGCATGACATGCTGACGAATTTAAACCATCTAAACCTTGATTCTCAAGCTCTGAACACACGGGATCAGAGGAGCACCAAGAAAGATCCATTAGAGTACTTTTAACGGTGTTGATCAGCTTACTTGGATCGCCCTGCCTAACCAACCCTCCTAGAGAGCCCTCTGAATCACCTTCAGAGGTATAAATTAATATTCCCGCCATGGGATTATCAGCCTCGCCAACGT
>TBL_comb47_HYPODRAFT_10007335_pt1 | contig 11609 bp, 6 predicted proteins | sample TroBogypolimnion_40_FD_10682 | JGI IMG/M metagenome (IMG submission 10682) | reverse complement strand
GATTCGACGATGATCCGTGGGGCAATTATTCATGCCCGTCGCTGAGCACGGTAGCTCATCCGATTGCGGAGGTGAACAGCAGAATAGTGGAGCTGGCTGAACGGCGTTCGGCAGCGCCGGAAACGATCATTTTCCCTACAAGGTTTGTCAAACGTCAAAGCGTTTAAATAGTTTTTAACCACGGAGGTAATTTTGCAATTACCTCCCCAATAATGAGGATTTGAAAAATGGCAGTAAAAGCGAAAAAGAAGTATGTCCTGGTCGGAACCGGCGGAAGGTCTTCGATGTATATCAAGGCTCTCGCGGTTGATTACACCAAAATCGCGGAACTGAAGGCGTTCTGCGATACCAACCAGACCCGTATGGATTTCTGGAACAAGGAACTCAAAAACGAGTACAAGCATGCTCCGGTCAAGACTTACAAGGCCGAAGATTTTGAACTGATGATCAAAGAACAGAAGCCGGACGTGGTCATTGTCACCTCCATGGACCGGACGCATCATACTTACATCTGCCGCGCCATGGAGCTGGGCTGCGATGTAATTACAGAAAAGCCGATGACGGTGGATGCGGAGAAATGCCAGCAGATTATTGATACCAAGAAGAAAACCGGTAAAAATGTCACGGTTACTTTCAACTACCGCTATTCTCCGCGCAATACCAAGATCAAGGAAATCATTAAAAGCGGCATGGTCGGGGAAATCACCAGCGTTCATTTTGAATGGCTGCTTGACACCTCTCACGGCGCGGATTACTTCCGCCGCTGGCACCGTTACAAAAAGAACAGCGGAGGCCTGATGGTCCACAAGGCCACTCACCACTTCGACCTGGTCAACTGGTGGATCGATTCCTTCCCGGAAACTGTTTACGCCATGGGCGATCTCCGTTTCTACGGCAAGGAAAATGCCGAAAAACGCGGAGTCAAAGAATTCTATTACCGTTCTTCCGGATCGGAAGTCGCGGCAAAAGATCCTTTCGCATTGAAAATTACTAAAAAAGACAAGATATTGAACGGCCTCTATCTTGATGCCGAAAAAGAAGATAATTATTTCCGCGATCTGAGCGTTTTCAGCGACGGCATCACCATTGAAGACAATATGGGCGTCATGGTCAGATACCAGAATAAGGCGGTTATGACTTATTCCCTGAATGCCCATTGTCCGTGGGAAGGTTATCGCGTCTGCTTCAACGGCACCAAAGGCCGTCTGGAATTCAATGTGGTTGAAAAATCCTACGTCAGCGGCGCGCATGAGGACTTCAATCAACCGGGAATGCGCGAACTGGAAGGCGATAAAGCCGACATCGTGCCGGAAATTATTTTCCAGGCTCACTGGCAGAAACCGCAGGTTATTAGCTATGAGCAGAACGACAAGGGCGGTCACGGCGGCGGCGACGTCCGTTTGCTCGACCATCTGTTCCTCGGCGCGAAAAATGATCCGCTGGGTCATGCCGCCGGATATGTTGACGGTGCCAAATCCATCCTGATCGGGATTGCCGCCAACAAGTCCATGCAGACCGGCCTGCCGGTGGAAGTCAAGACTTTAGTGCAGATATAATTTTAGATTAATCTGACCGTATACAGCGCCTGTTTGCTGAAAAGTAAAACAGGCGCTGTTTTTTTATCTGTTTAATCAAAAATTTCGTAAACATTTTAAAGCAGTTTGATTTTCCTGCTTTTCGCGCTAACTTATTTATCTCGTATTTCGGGCCGAAGTGGCGAAATTGGCAGACGCGCTAGACTCAAAATCTGGAGTCCGCAAGGGCGTGTGGGTTCGAGTCCCACCTTCGGCACCAACTTTACTCCTCAAAATTAGCTGTTTTTTACTACGCAGTTCTATTGCAGTTTCCGTAGAGATGCGCTACGTTACTTCACAATTATTATATGTGATTGGAACTCTTGACTATGAAATATATATATTTGCCATTACTGGCAATAATGACGGTGCTTTCTTTTCCTGTCTCTTCTGGCGAACAAGCTACAACCACCACGGTCAATTCTCCGCAGAATTCGGAAATTTCAGCCAGGCCGCAGCCGGTTTATTCGCTGCAAACATTCAAAGGGAAAAAAATCGCCTCGATCACGGGTACCGTGTTTGATAAACTTATCAACTCGGTTATTCCGGATGTCACCCACCTGTATTTCAATGATTACACGTCAATGACTGAAGCCCTGCGTCTCGGCAAGGTGGATGCGGTCGGGGTCGATCAGCCGGTCGGCAGAATGCTTGAAGGCAAATGCCCAGACCTGATGGTTTTTCCGCTGCTGGTGCTGAATGACAAGCTGGGTTTCGCCTGCCGCAAAGGGGACAAACTGGCAGTTGACGCCGCCAGTGCAATCGAGGAAATGCGGCGCAATGGCACTATGGATGATATGGCAAAGCGCTGGTTGTCCGGTAAAGATGAGCTGATGGTGATTCCTCCGGAGCTTGAAAAGAAAAATGAGGCATCAAAGGGGGTGCTCCGGTTTGCCCATGACAATGTTTCGATGCCCATGGGGTACAGCGGGGCCGGAGGCAAGTCGCTGGGTTACGATGTGGAATTGGCGATCCGCATCGGCGTGGCATTGAACCGCAAAGTCGAATTGATTCCGATGAGTTTCGGCGGTCTGCTGGCGGCGTTGCAGTCCGGCAAGGCCGATATGGTCGGCGGCTGTTTGTCGGTTACCGAAGAACGCGCTAAAAGCGTTGATTTTGCCGGGTCATATTACCAGAGCGGGATCGCGCTGCTGGTCAGGAGGGAGACTGTTGCCGCCGCCCCGGGCGCATCGATCAGCAGATGCGGTGATCTGGCAGGAAAACCCGTAGGCACTATTTCCGGCACAAAATTTGACACGCTGCTGAAGGAAAAGGTTGCCAGCGCAATTCCTCAATACTTCAACAACTATCCGGATCAGCTCTGGGCGATGCGCTCAGGTAAAATCGCCGGCTTTGTAGTGGACGAACCGGTTGCCAGGCGTATGACGGCAATGCATAATGATTTGCGGATGCTTCCTGACGCGCTGTGCAACGATCAATATGCCTTTCTCTTTCCCAAATCCAAAGCTGCATTGAGAGACGAATTCAACCGGATACTGGCGGAAATGCGCAGTTCAGGACTGCTCAAACAAATGGATAAAAAATGGTTCAGCGTCGATGATTCCATCCGCGTTATGCCGGATTATCCGGCTGACGGGACGCGCGGCGTTCTGACCATGGCCGCCGATACTTCCAGTGATCCGTTCACCTATTTGCATAAAGGGAAAATGCTGGGGCTGGAAGTTAATATTGCTCAGTATATAGCCGCCCGGCTCGGCTATAAACTTAAAATCACAACTCCCGATATCTCAACCATTATCGACGCGGTAAATTCAGGCAAAGTAGATTTCGCGGCATGCTGCATCTCCATAACCGAAGAACGTAAAAAGAATATGCTTTTCAGCGATCCGCACTACGATGGCGGAGTAGTCATAATCACCATGGCGAAAGGAAAGGCTGCCGCCGCGGAAAAGAAGCTGACGCGCTGGGAAGGGTTTAAACTCAGTTTTGAGCGGACATTTGTCACCGAAGACCGCTACAAACTGATCCTCGACGGGCTTTGGGTGACCATACTCATATCGGTGCTGGCGGCGATACTGGGAACCGTGCTGGGATTTATTGTCTGCATGGCGCGCCGGGCAACTACGTTCTGGGCGGTGCTGCCGGCAAAAGCCTTTATCGGCACCTTGAGGGGTACACCGCTTCTGGTTATTCTGATGATCCTGTATTATATTGTTTTCGCCAGCGTCAATGTCAATCCTATAATGATCGCGGTACTCGGGTTTTCGCTGAATTTTGCCGCGTATGTTTCGGAAATGATGCGCGCCGGGATTGATTCGGTGGACAAAGGCCAGCTGGAAGCCGCATCATCACTGGGGTTCAGCCGGTTCCAGATCTTCTGGAAAATCACCTTCCCCCATGCCGCCAGATATGTGATCCCGGTTTACAAGGGTGAATTTATCTCCATGCTGAAAATGACTTCGGTGGTCGGTTATATCGCCATTCAGGATCTTACCAAGATGAGCGATATCATCCGGAGCCGCACCTATGAGGCGTTTTTCCCGTTACTGTCAACCGCGCTGATCTACTTTTTCCTGGCATACGTTATGACCGCCGCCCTGGGGTTTATAGAAGTAAAAATTGATCCGAAGCGGCGCAAGCGGATTATTAAAGGCGTGGTGACAAAATGATCAGCGTAAAACATCTGGCTAAATCTTTCGGTAAAAACGCGGTTCTGACTGACGTTAATCTGGAGGTCAGCAAAGGCGAAATAATTACAATCATCGGCCCGTCCGGCACCGGCAAGAGCACCCTGCTGCGCTGCCTGAATCTGCTGGAAAAGCCGACCTCCGGCGAGATTACGATTGACAATATTAATCTGCTGCATCCGAAAACCAATATCCGCAAAATGCGGCAGCGGATGGGTATGGTTTTCCAGTCATTCAACTTGTTCTCGCATCTGATGATTCTGGAAAACATCATGCTCGGCCCGGTAAGTCTTTTAAAAATACCCCGGCAGCAGGCTTATGATGAAGCGCTGGAGCTGCTGAAGATGGTGGGGCTGGCGGATAAAGGCTATGCATATCCGGATGAACTTTCCGGCGGACAGAAGCAGCGGGCGGCTATCGCCAGAACGCTTGCCATGAAACCGGAGATCGTCCTGTTTGACGAACCGACTTCAGCGCTTGATCCGACCATGACCAGTGAAGTGCTTTCCGTAATCCGCAAGCTGGCCGACGAAGGCATGACCATGATGATCATCACCCATGAAATGAACTTTGCCCGCAATGTTTCGACCAGGGTGCTTTATATGGATGAAGGCGTGATCTACGAAGAAGGCAGGCCGGCGGAGATATTCAGCCATCCCAAACGCGAAAAGACCCGCGGTTTCATTCACAAAATACGCTCTTTCAGTTTCGAAATTAAATCCAGAGACTTTGATTATATCGAACTCAGCGTAATGCTTGAAGATTTCTGCCGGAAACAGCTTATGTCATCCAGGACGCATAATTTTATTCAACTGGTCATCGAGGAGCTGGTTGCCAATAAACTCCCGCAGGCCGCTGAAACGCCTGATATTGTTATAAGCATCGGCTATTCCGAGGAATCCGGCGGGGTAGATATCTCCATGTCCTACCGCGGCAGCGAATTCAATCCGCTTTCCGCTGAAGAGGATGACACCTCCCTGCGGATAATCCGGGATATCGCCAAAAATCCGGTTCACTCATACAGTGACGGCATCAATAAACTGGAATTTAAAATTTAAAGATACAGAGAAGTTAGGAGTCAGGAGTGGGGAGACAGGAGACAGGGAATCTAAAACAGAATATCCAATATCCAACAAGGAATATCCAATATCCAAGGGGAACAGCCGGAAGGCAGGAAACAGCGCCTGAATGGAGATGACGGATCATTCTCATCATTCTCATCATTCTCATCATTCTCATACTTCTCATCATTCTCATACTTCCCATTACTTTCCAGATGACAAAAGGGGCTGAAACCCGAGAATTTATAGATTTTTACATACTTTTATGTAGATTATTCACGTCATTTATCAGGAAAAATTACGCCGCGGCTGGACCATTCCTGAAAAATCAGCGCCCCGCTGTTTTTACATTTCGTGCAAAAATGTGTGGTTGAATTGCTGATTTTGTGTTGACAAGACAGTTTCTTTGATTTATTATATTAGGATATTTCTGCTATTACAGAAAATATAGGCTTTTCTATTTAAAATTTAGCTGATGCCATATTAGCAGTTCTTGAGAGTGTATTGATTCCGGTTTCTCAAACCTCTTAACCCAAAAGAGTAATTATGTTTCATGAAATGGTTGACAGTTTAAAGAGCGGTATCGCTGTATATACTTACGTTCCCGACAGTGATGATTTTTTTGTTAAAGATTTTGCGATCAAAGAGCATAATGTTTCATCTTACGATTATTCAACCGCAGATCATATCATCGGAAAAAAAGTTTATGATCTATACCCTTCCATGAAAAACTCCTGCGGCGACACCATGCTCCGGTCAGTGCTGGCGGACGGTATCCCCCGTGACTGTTATTTTGCGGTAAAAAGTGATGAAAAAGGCGAATGCTTTTATAAGAATTATATTTACCGGGTGAATCCCTGCGAACTTGTAATCACCTTTGACAATATAACCCGCCATGTAAGGACAGAGGAATCACTTAAGACGGTTGAAACCAGATACTGGGGCATCGTTGAAAATCTGCCGCTGCTCATCTGCCATTTTCTGCCGGACAGCCGGACAATAACTTATGCCAACCCTGAATTCTGCAAATACTATAATCTGGCGGACGAGGATGTTTCCGGCATGGATTTCCGGATGCTGATGCCGGACGCCGAAAGAGAAAAAATCACAGCTCACTGCGCCGCGTTAAGTACTGAAAAACCGGTTGACACCTTTGAGTTCAGCGTCAAAAATGCTGAAGGGACAAAGATTCTGTGCTGGACGTTCCAGGCCATTTTCAACAAAAACGGTAAAGTGCGGGAGTTTCAGGTAATCGGACAGGATATTACGGAAGCCAGGGGATCGGCGGACAAACTTTCAAAGGCAATGAAGAAAGCCGAAGAGAATGACCGTCTGAAAACAGCTTTTCTGCACAATATTTCCCACGAAATACGTACTCCGCTGAATGGCATAATGGGGTTTGCAGATCTGCTGAATACGCCGGACTTGACCGATATCCAGCGCCAGAATTATACAAAAATCATACTTGACAGCAGCAATAAACTGCTGGCGATCTTTAACGATCTGCTCTGCATTTCAACACTTCAGACCAAACAGGAAAAGGTGAATGAATCCAGCGTTCAGCTCAATAAAATGCTGCTGGACATATTGACCTTCTTTTATCCGGCGGCGAACAAGAAGGGAATCGACCTGTCTTTCAGCAGGCGGCTGCCGGATGACCAGGCGGAAATCTACACCGACGATTTCAAACTGCAGCATATCCTGAAAAATATTCTGACCAACGCGCTCAAGTTCACCTCCTGCGGCGCGATTGAGTTTGGATATACACTGAAAGACGATTTTCTGGAATTTTTTGTCAAAGATACCGGTATCGGCATCGATGAAAAATTTCATTCCAGGATTTTTGGAGAATTCTGCCAGGCGGATACTTCAGTCGGCAGAAAATACGGCGGCACCGGACTTGGACTCTCCATTTCCAAAGGTTACGTCGAATTGCTCGGCGGCAGGATATGGGTCAAATCCACTCCCGACGTCGGTTCTGTCTTCTATTTCACGATTCCGTTCAAACCGCTCAAAACTATTTCCGGCAGCCAGTCTCTCCGCTATGAAATTCTAAACAGGCTTGACGGCGCAAAAGTTCTGATTGCGGAGGACGAGGAACTGTGCTATTTCTATTTGAAAGAAATCTTCCGTAGCTTCTGTCCAATCCTGCTTCATGCATCAAATGGAGACGAGGCCGTGGAGATCTGCCGGAACAATCCGGACATCGTCCTGGCGGTGATGGACCTGAAAATGCCGGTCATGGACGGTTTTAAAGCGGTGGAGGAAATCAAAAAGTTCCGGCCGCAGCTGCCGGTTATCGCCGAAACCGCGTATGCCTGTCAGGCGGATGTGGATAAAGCCTTTAATGCCGGCTGCGACGACTATATCACCAAGCCGGTCAAGCGTTCCATTCTCCTGGAAAAAATCGCGGGTCTTCTGAACAAGGCGGATTCACAATAGCCAACGCCGTTCTCTTTGAAACTTGATTTTACCGGGTACCTTGACATATTATGAAAGGAACCCGGAAATCACGGCTGATGTAATTGGAGGAATGCTGTAATGTATTACAAAGAAGATAATGACTTTTTCAGGCGGAAGACCTCAATCAGCTACTATGATGTGATGACGGTAAATTCCTATGAGACCTTTTTGACCTCCATCCAGTTTGTTAACTCCAAGCAGGATTTTACTTATCACAAGCACTGCCACCCCTCTTATGAATTCATCATTCCCATGAGCGGCGACTATAAATGCCTGCTGAACGGGCAGGAGATGTCTGTGCAGGTCGGCGAGGTGCTGCTGGTGCAGGAAGGCGACTGGCATCAGGATATTCTGCATGCCGGAACCGAATATATCGGCATTGTTTTCGTACTGAAACGCCAGGATAAATCAGATGCAAAACACCGGGTGTTCAGGCAAAATATTGACATCGTGAAGCAAAAAATAGACTTACCTCCGGACAAATTTATCAATGCGATATTTAACCTGATGACCGAGGCCGGCTCCGCCGAGGAAAACAACGTTGCCGATGCGGCATCCTCCAGGCCGGATGCAAAACTGCCCGTTGATTTGTTCTATGTTTCCCAATTGAATCCGCTGGTCAAGACCGGGTCGGCGGAACGCGATTACGGCTTGTATTATGTGCTGGATGGTCTTTTCCAGGCTTTTTTCTGGGAAATTATTTTCCTGTTTCCCCCGGAGCGGCTGTCGCCGCTGTTCAACAGGAATTTGAGTGACGAGGCGTTGAAAAGCACGTTGTTCTCGCTCTTTGAAAGAAATATACACGGCAAGCTGAATGTTCCGAAAATTGCCGCCGACATGAATATGAGCGAAAGTTCGCTGGCGCATAAATGCAAACAATTTCTCGGCGAATCGCCTGCACGCTCATTTATGCGGTATAAACTGGAAAAAGCGGAAATATACATAAACAACCCCCAGTTGACCATCAAGGAGATCAGTGATATGTTCGGGTTTGAAGACCAGTTTCATTTTTCCAAAACATTTAAGCGGTTCTACGGCTGCAGTCCTGTCGCCCACCGGAAAAAACATTGACCAGCGCGGCTGGCGATTTTTAGATTTTTTGCAGAAACAGACATATATTTACTTTTTTGAACATTCCATTTTAGCCTCTTCGGGGTTATTATCTATAAGTAACTAATAACAACTTAAGGAGTCAATTAAAATGAAACGACAAAAAAATTTCACACTCATCGAACTCCTCGTGGTGATCGCAATCATCGCGATTCTAGCTGGAATGCTGCTGCCGGCGCTGAACAAAGCCCGGGACAAGGCCAGAACTATTCAGTGTGCGGGGAATCTGAAACAAATCGACACAGCGGGGTTATTATACGCAAGTTCCGAGCGTGATTATTTTGTTCCGGTGCATAACGGCAGCGCCGGCTGGTACGTTAATCCTCTGTACATGCCTTATCTGCAAGTTAAAACCGGCGGCGTCTGGCCGGAATCGCTTTATTGTCCTAAGGCCACAAATGCATTTGCCACTAAAAATGTAGTGTATTCCTATGGCATGAATTATCAGGAACTCAGCGGGACTTGGAACACCGCTTTCAGAGGATATTTCATCCCCAAAATTAAACGCCCGTCAGGGAAGCTGGTGTTTATTGACGCGTTCGACTGGATGGTATCATATAGCTCAGCTGACCCTAACTACACCGGCAAGGCCTACTGGGCCTTCCTGGAAACCCCGGACGCCACCCGCGCCACCAACGGCTCCAATTACCGGCATAATGGAAATAGTACCGCCAATGTCGCTTTTTTTGACGGTCATGTCGAAAACAGACTCTGGAATAACGTTTACGGTGCGACGGATTCATATAATATGTGGATGCCATTGACGAAGCCGTAACGCAAACATCAGAACCGCCGGGAAGATAGATTAGTGATACATAATGTGACGGAGAACGCTTTTGTTCAACCGGCAATCCTTTCTGTCATTCCGGCTTAATCTGCGAAACTGCATCGCTGAACGCGAACTTTGCTATTAAGGATTTCAATCTGGAAATTTTCTCCAAATCCTTGATATTCAAGAAAACAAAAAATATATTCATTGCTATTAGGCATGTGATTCAGGAATTATCCAAATTATCGTATAAATAATCATTATGAAACTTTCGCATAATAAGGGAAGCAGGAATGAAACATAAATTGATCCTGAGTGGAATCGGCACTATTCTGGTAGCAGTTGTTTCCCCGCCGGATCTTGCGGCGGGGAATTTCAACGCATCCACCGGGCAGACTCTGATGGAATTTTTGAGATAAAATCAACGCGGTTCAAGTTGTTTTTTTGCATGAGTGAAGAATATTATAAGAGGAGGATATTAATGAACTTCAAAAAAAGACTGCGGCTGTATTACGTTTCTTTCCTGTTTATGATCATTGCCGCTATTCCGGCGCCGGCCGCCAGTCAGGGTGCCGGTGAAGTGCTCTTTCAGGAGAATTTTGATCCTCCGGCGAAAGAGTGGTCGGCAAACAGCAATGTGATGTTGTCCGCCAAAGAAGGCATTGCCGGTTCCGGCTGCTTGAAAGTTGTAATTTCTCCGGAAAACACCAAATCCAGAGACTGCCTAATTTCCATTCCGCTGGATCTGAATAAAATGAAAGGCCGCGGCCTCCTGCTTGAAGGCATGATGAAAGCGCGGGATGTCACCAGGCCGTCAAAATATTATCTTGGCCCGAAACTGATGTTTTATTTGAAAACTCCGTCCGGCGAGGTGTGGCGTGACCAGCAGAAGGAGGAGCCGGAGAAAAAGCTCGGCACCTATGACTGGCAGAAGTTTTCCGTATTTCTCCGTATTCCGGACAATGCCGAAAAACTGACGCTGAACCTGGGCATGCAGGATTCCTGCGGCACGATCTGGATTGACGACATCAAAATAACCGCCACGCCGGATATGGCGGACTCTAAGCTTGACCCCGGCCTGAACCGCGCGCCGCTGCAGAAAGTTCCGAAATTCCGCGGCGTTATGAGCGGCAATTTTCTCAAAGATGCGGATATGCGGGAACTGGGACAGGACTGGCATGCCAATCTGATACGGTTCCAGCTCAGCAATCCCGACAAGCGGGATCTGTCAACTCCGGAATCATTCAACGCCTGGCTGAGCGGGGAACTCGCCCGGCTGGACAAAACCCTGCCGCTGTGCCATAAATACGGCATCAGAGTCCTGATGGACCTCCATGCCGGCCCGGGAACCGAGCAGACCACATTGCTCAGCAACCGCCTGAGCTGCAACCTTAAAAACCAGGACACCCTGGTCAGCGCCTGGGAAATGATGGCCCGCAAATACAAGGACAACCCGGACGTCTGGGGATACGACATTCTCAATGAACCCGACGAGTCTTATTATGTTTATACTCCTGGAGGCCCGCCTGACTGGAATCACCTGGCCGAACGGGTGGCGCGGGCCATCCGGGCGATCGACCCGGTGAAACCAATTATCATCGAACCGGCAATATGGGCGCAGCCGGCAGGCTTCAGCGTATTCAAGCCGGTCAATGTTTCGAATGTCATCTACAGTGTGCATTTCTACGCTCCCCATGATTTCACGCATCAGGGCGTCCTGGGCCGGCCGGCCGGCATAACTTATCCCGGAATCATTGCCGGAGTCAAGTGGGACAAGGAGCAGATGCGCAAACAATTCGCGCCGGTAATTGAGTTTCAGAAAAAATATAATGTTCCGGTCTATGTCGGTGAATTCAGCGTTGCGCGCTGGGCTCCGGGCGCGGAACAGTGGCTGAAAGACGCCATTGATATATTTGAAGAAAACGGCTGGGACTGGACTTATCACGCATTCCGCGAATATTACGGCTGGAGCGTCGAGCACGGC
>TBL_comb47_HYPODRAFT_10007328_pt1 | contig 11616 bp, 5 predicted proteins | sample TroBogypolimnion_40_FD_10682 | JGI IMG/M metagenome (IMG submission 10682) | reverse complement strand
AATAAGCTAACATAATTAAAGGGAGGGGTCGCAGGGGAACCGTAGGTTCCCTGCTCCTTGGTTCCCCTGAACTAATCTAACTTCACCAAACAAATTGACTTGTTAAAATTCAAGTTCTCTATTTGATACGTATTCCCTGATGTGTCTGAAGTAACTATAGTATTTTTCAACGCTTTTTTCTTAGGTGCTCGATGTTCATAACCCTCCACCCGTTCCTTAACAATAGTATCCCAAACCGATTGTATCTTAGGTAAAGCTGCTTTAAACCAAGAACGATTACGTGGTATCAAAACACACGAATATTCGTCCAAATACCAATATAATGTATGAAATAATACTAGCCCCGATGTTTTACACAAGTCGCGCGTTTCCCGAATCCATTCGTGTTGTTCGGTTTCATCAAGATGAAGAGGCATATATTTGTAGCGTGGTTGGTTCACCGTACTGGATTTGGAATTGGTCTCAATAAAATGCAATACAATTCCCTTATATTCGTGCTCTCCTCTAGTATAGTCTGATTCTGTCGAATATTCTTTGATACGAGTCTCCATAAAATCACAGTAATCCAAGTCACATACTTCCATCTGCATTTGGGTTTGTACCCAATATTCCTCTTTGGGAATCCCCGTAATATCGCGATTATAAATATTTTTGATCTCTAACATACGTCCGTATCTGGTACTTTTAGGATCGACATTTATACCATCAGGTGAAGCCCCAATAAAATCATATATTTGATGACGTATGCAGCCAAATTCACCGACGCTCGTATGAAATAAATCTTCATAAATCATTACAGTAACTGGTTCGTATTTCACACCCCAATGCGCTGCGGATTCTAAATTTGTTCTGGAAAAATCGACAGAATTCGGATCAATTGGACAACATTTCTCGTAAATAATGCTATTAACCTGGGAATCAGAACCGAACACTTTCGATAAACTACTGGCACTTATCAAATTGTTACGAAATTCGTACCAAGCAGGTGTGCGTTGTGCCGGTTGTGGCAAGTTTTTCAACAAATGGATTTTATTCGTAATATCGTCCACATTTATATTGATCTTTTCGTCACGTATACTATGCAAGTTTTCGTAGGAAATGGAACGCATAGGAATCACACAGAAATCGGAATATACCTCCCAAACTTGTTCGATAAAATCGACCAGTTCTTCAAACAATTCGTCTTCCTCTTCTTCGGAGATGTCTCCATAAAGATCAGCATCGATCCATTCACTGTAAATAACTTGCACAATCGTTTCAAACATTGTTTTGTAAAATGTAGGTGACGACATCATTAATACATTATTTTTCGAAAAATCACTGAATTGATCATAAATATCGACGATAATATCACTTATATCATTTTCTGATAAATCATCTAGTAAATAGGGTAAATCCTCTTTATCTTGATCAGCGGTTGTCATAGAATCAGTATACGTTCTGATTGAACTAAGTGAATAGTCCTCATCATCCATTAATTAATAAAAATTTGTTATTAATTGATTAAGTTGAGTTGTATCTATATTTTTTTCATAGTATCAATTATTATTAGGAGAATCTACCTCGAGGTTTTTTTCGGTATTTCGCTTAGGTGTGAGCGATTTGATTGTTGATACCCGTTTAGCATCCATATTTTTTAACGTAAAACTATGGGTTCCTGCGTTAAAATGAAGGGCAGGAATCGACGTAATTTCACGGGTATCTTTGTTATAAATAACCTCCTTTGTTTTCTGCAATTTACTTTTATCTGTACAGCTTACAAAAAATGCTTTTAATGCTTTGATTTCTTTGACAGGTAATGCGTGTTCACGCCCATATCTCTCAGCAAATTGATGAAGTTTTTGGATCTTCACTGTTTTGTCTAGTTTATTCCAGGTTTCAGACTTATTATGAAGTTTTTCGCGTTCCAACAATTGATCAATAGCTTGATAATTATCCTCCGTAGAAATAGTATTATAAGGTTGAAGAATATTCTTGTATTTATTTGATACAGTTGGTGCAACAGTAGGTGTAGGTTCGATAGTAGGTTGTACTTGTTCAAACATAATTGAATACTATTGCTTTTATATTAATATAAAAAGAATTATGTTTATCTTGTTTATTTAAAACAATAATTCAGAAAACCTACGGTTTTCCGAACCTTTCCCTTTATTGAATATTTTATAATAATAAATATTTATGTTACCTAAATAGCTACAATAATTATAAAATTCTGAATAGGAGGGATCTTAAGGGAACCTAAGGTTCCCTTAAAAGGATATAAAAATAATTATCTTTATTAATTAAATACGACTAGGGAATGGATCAAACGACAACGAATAAGGAAAGATCTGTATCTCTTAACGAAGAGATGTATGTGACCAAACGAGATGGTAAACGTGAAATTGTCTCCTTTGATAAAATCCTGAATAGAATCAAAAAAATAGGTCAAGTAGCCCATATGAAACTGAATTATACTACTTTAGTGATGAAGGTCATTGATCAGCTTTACGATGGAATTTCCACCACCAAAATCGACGAACTCTCCGCAGAACAGTGTGCGTCTATGGCTTCGGTCCATCCCGATTACAATGTGCTAGCTGGTTTCATCATTATTTCGAACCATCATAGCAATACATTACCATCCTTTGTCGAAGTAATGAGTAAATTATATCATTTTGAAGACAAACACGGAAAACAATCACCGCTTATTTCGGAAGAAACTTTTCAACGTGTTATTAATAATGCTGATGTATTTGATGCTATGTGCTGTTACAACCGGGATTATTTGATCGATTATTTCGGGTTTAAGACGCTAGAACGCGCTTATTTGATGAAAATAAATAATAAAATTGTTGAACGTATCCAACATATGTGGATGCGAGTTTCCATAGGTATTCACGGTGATAATCTAGATCGTATCAAAGAAACCTACGATTTGATGTCACAAAAATATTTCACTCACGCTACCCCGACATTGTTCAATGCAGGAACACCTCGCCCACAATGCAGTAGTTGTTTTTTAATTGCTATGGAAAATGACAGCATCGAAGGTATTTATAATACACTGAAAGATTGTGCAAGCATCTCGAAATGGGCCGGGGGTATTGGGCTCCATATTCATAATATTAGAGCATCTGGTTCTCATATTCGCGGCACGAATGGTTCTTCAAATGGAATCGTACCAATGTTGAAGGTGTTTAATAACACTGCCAAATATGTGGATCAATGTTTAGATCCCGAAACCATTGTTTATAGTAAACGTGGGGCGATTCCTATTAAAAGTATTGTGCCCGGTGATGAAGTTGTTACTGATGATGGACAGTATTATGAGATTGGTAAGGTGTTAGATAATCATTATGTGGGCGATTTTTATACATTGGAAATTCAGGATTCATTACAACCCTTGAAAATGACGGATATGCATCCGCTCTGGTGCATACAAAATCCTGATAACCAAAATAGTTATCATATTAATAATATGTTGGATAAAAAAATGATCGCCCCCGACTTTATTGAGGTGAAAAACATTAACAAAAATGATTATATTGGGTTTCCTATTCCTACCTATGAAAAAGATATACGTGAATATACAGAAGAAGATTGCCGCTTTTATGGCATCTTTATATCTAGTCTTACTAGAACAAATGCACATATCGATTCTACAGGTAATGATCCAACAATTTCATTAGAAATTTCAAACGCGAGAAATGATGCCATTCAATTTGTAGAAACCTATTTGAATTTTTATTCTATACCGTTCACTAAAAGCGAAAAAGATGATTTGGCTATGGTCGAATGGACCAGAATCAATCGATTTAAATTTACTTATGAAATGTTTTACGAGGGTATTCCTTCTTTATTGCATCTTCCTAAGCCCAAACTCTTGAAACTTATTCGGGGTATGTTAGAATCGCACGATTTTTCCTTGAACGATAAAAACATTGTATTCGTTATTAATTCCAAAAATTCGAATTTACATAATCATTTACGGTATATGCTGTTAAGATTAGGTATATTAATCTCAGGTAATGATTCAACATTGCAAATGTCTATTAATGATTTTAATAGAATTCTACAAATAGATGTTACGTGTCCACCATCTCCCTATGATTATTTTGAATATAATGGTTATTTATTCAGTCGTGTTACCAACAATACATTTGTTGTTGATTATGAAGGTCGTGTGATCGACATTGAAGTTGATAACGAAGATCATCATAATTTTTTAACACAAAATGGACTCGTTAAAAATGGTGGTGGTAAACGTAATGGCAGTTTCGCCATTTATTTGGAACCTTGGCACGCTGATATCGAGCTCTTTCTGCAGATGCGAAAGAACCACGGTGACGAAGAATTGAAAGCCCGTGATCTCTTTTACGCGTTGTGGATCCCCGATCTGTTTATGGAGCGTATCAAAGCCGACGGACAATGGACTCTGATGTGTCCCGACGAATGCCCAGGTCTTGCCGACGTATATGGTGATGCATTTGTCGAACTCTATACCAAGTATGAAGAGGAAGGTAAGGGTAGATGCACAATGAAAGCCCGTGATCTATGGTTTCAGGTGCTCGATGCTCAGATGGAAACTGGTACCCCCTATCTGGTCTATAAAGATGCAGCGAATAAAAAGTCAAATCAACAAAATGTCGGTACGATCAAGTCGTCGAATCTATGTGTGGCACCAGAGACAATGATATTAACTGACAAAGGGTATTTTAAGATTGAAGATTTGGTAGATCAAACGGTCAGCGTTTGGAATGGTGAAGAATTTTCTGAAACTACGGTTCGTAAAACAGGTGAAGACCAAGAACTTATCGAAGTGCATTTGGACGATGGTAGCAGTCTCAACTGTACGAAATACCATAAATTTTTCATTGAAGGACCAGCAAATCCTCTACGAATCGAGGCGTACCATTTGTCCATTGATGATGTTATTATTAATCATACCCTTCCAGTATTGGACGGTCAAGATCGTTATAATGATGATTATCTACCAGCCTATACACACGGTGTATTAACTAGCTCTGCTGGATATTTGGATTATGATATCACCAAATACAGAACAAATGATGCGAATTATATTCCTATGTTACGAATCGATGAAACAAAGACCGATATCATTGAAAATATCCAGTATTTCCGTAGCATCGAAGATATTAAAAAGGTTTTTGGTAAGGAGATTGTTAGTCGCGTTTTGTTTTTATCATCCAATGTTGGTGATATACGGTATGTACCTGTAAATGACAGTTTGGAATATAAATTAGGTTGGTTTGCTGGATTATGTGATATTGACGGTTTTATTCGGGACAATTATGTTGTCATAAAAAAGGGGGAAACATCTCTCGCTCTAGAAATAAAATATATGTTACAAACCTGTGGAATAGAGTGTGATATCGAAGAAACATCCATTTCCACGGATGTAAAAGTACCTATTTACCATATGATGATACTCATAGAGCGAGGTCTTACATTGAAAAATGCCCCATTATTACAAGCAATCGCCGATAAAAATGAGGAATTAAATAGTGTTGTAGACAAAAAAATGGTGTATCAAAAACGGATTTCGAAAATTGTTCATAGTGGTCGCCGATCCGACACCTACTGTTTTACAGAAACCAAACGTGGTATGGGCATCTTTAATGGTGTGCTAACAGGGCAGTGTAGTGAAATTATTCAGTATTCTGATGCGGAAGAAACAGCAACATGTAATTTGGCCTCGATCGCTCTTCCCTCTTTTATTGATACCACTGATCCAGAGAATCCTACCATTGATTATGACAAATTGCACGAGGTTACAAAAGTGGTTACGTACAACCTGAACCAAGTCATTGATGTGAATTATTATCCGACTGAGAAAACCCGGCTCAGTAATATGCGTCATCGTCCTATCGGTATCGGAGTACAGGGGTTAGCAGACGTATTTATGTTGTTGAATCTCCCTTTTACGAGCGAGGAAGCGAAGAAAATCAACCACCGGATCTTCGAGACGATTTATCACGGGGCAGTAGAACAATCGTGCCAGATGGCGCTCGAATACGGGGCTTATGAGACCTTTGAAGGAAGTCCGGCCTCCGAAGGGAAATTGCAATTTGATTTGTGGAATGTAAGTCCGACTTTACCTGGTGAGAAACCGCGTTACGATTGGGACAATTTGAAAAAATATGTGCAGATGTACGGTCTACGTAATTCGCTCTTGCTCGCACCAATGCCCACTGCATCTACGTCACAAATTTTAGGGAACAATGAATGTATTGAGCCGATCACGAGCAACATTTACAATCGACGTACCATTGCTGGGGAGTTCATTTTAGCCAACAAATACCTGATGAAGGATTTGATCCAATTGGACTTGTGGAATGAGAAGGTAAAGAACAATATCATTGCGAATAATGGTAGTGTTCAGCACATTGAGGAGATACCCAAAGAGATTCGGGAGAAGTATAAGACGGTATGGGAGATTCCAATGCGTACGCTGATTGATATGGCAGCGGATCGGGGGGCGTTTGTGTGTCAGAGTCAGTCGCTCAATTTATGGTTAGAAGACCCGAATTACAATATGTTAACATCAATGCATTTCTACGCTTGGTCCAAAGGACTGAAGACGGGAATTTATTATTTACGACGTCGGGGACGACATCAGGCCCAACAGTTTACCATTGAACCGGAGAAGAAAAATTTAGGAGGGGGGCAAATTTATGAGGAGGATGAGGTTTGTGAAATGTGTAGTGCTTGAATATAAATTATAAATATAAATATATACAACAATATTTATATTTAATGAAAGGAGGAAAAGGAGAAAAATTCGATTTATCTACAGTAGCATCTCGTATAGCATCTCCTATAATGTCATCATCCGTCGATATTGCGCAGCAATCCGATCGAAGATCGTCTGCGAGCACTACATCTAAGGATGATCTAGGTTTTACGGCACCTTTGGTCAGCGGGCTTTGCCAGCAACTTGCACCCGAAGGGTGCGGAGTGCCCGTAAAACCTTCAAAAAATATTCGAAACGAAAATGTAGTGACTAATAAAAGGAATGAATCTACGTACGATGCTGAATTACGAAATATAATAGAAAACACATTGCCAAATACATTGTTATTAATAAACGAACAACAAATAGAAAAAAAAGGTAAAAGTGGTACATCTTCTGTAATAGAGAACATATGTTATGAAATACCTTTATTGATTAATGATTTTGATTTACAATTTTTGAAAATGGATAAAATATATTTTGATAAAATTAAAGAAAAAATTAAAGAAAAATTTAAAGAATCATCATTTACAGATATTAACTGGGAGCAACTATATGAAGAATATATTTATTTAATAAACAATCCTAATGATTATATTTTAATTATAAATTTATTTTTGTTACTTCAAGCAAACAGTGAAAAAACATATTTCCAAAGACAAGATTTTCACGTAAAATCTAAAAAAAAAGTACCAAAACAAAAAGGTGGCGGAATATTTGATAATATCAAAAGGGCTTTTAAGTACGATTATCAATTAGCATCAGGTTTTTCACAATATATAGAAGGTGGCTTTAATACTATAAGTATATTTACGTCTATAGAAGCAATCAATTATTTTTTAAAAACTCAATTGTCTAATACCACGATATTGGCTATGACTATACTTATTGAAACAATTGGAGTAAGAAACTTGCTTTCTTCATTACAACCTATTGCTAAAGTAGCGCAAAATGCAGCAGAATCCATTTTACCATTACACGTCGCTAGACGTATGAATAACGTAATTTCAATTGTTAGTATAAACAGAGAAACTCTAGATAAATACTTTAATGAAAGTAAAAAACAGGTATTGACAACTGTTTCTGGAAATGTTAGAGAACAAATTGCCCAATACAATTCGAGCAAATATTCTGATCCTATGACACAAATAGTTCCAATCAAATATGAAGAAATAAAAAAAATAATAATAGAATTTCAAACTGATTTTGGTATGTTAACTGAAGAATTTAAAACAGAAGTAAATAAAAAATTATCTTGTCCCGTATGTGATCAAAAATTCAGCTACTTTAATGAAGAAACATATATCTGTCAAGAATTAGATCCAGTAGATATTGATGCAGAAATAGCTGAATTAATAAGATTAGATCCTAATATTATTATTGACGATACATTAAAAACCAAAATTAAACAACAGTTAGAATTTTACTGTAAATTAAATATTTTCCCTTGCAAACAGTTCATAGAGTCTTCAAAATATAAAAAATATAGTACTAACGACGAATCTAAATATTTATGTTCAAATTGCTGTTTAGAACAGCTTAACCACACAGACGAAATAGCTTGGCCATTTTATCTTGGCGCACCTGCTGATAATATAAAAATAGGTGTTGATAAGATCCAAGAATTAATACAGTATTTATCGCCTACTGAATTGAATACATTGTATAATAAAAAATATTTGGAACATCGATTATCTTGCATTAAATTTAATCAAATTAAAATGAATATTATAGCAAAAGGCGGTAAACCTAATATTATAGATGATGAAGTAAATAATGATAAAATTACCAACCCCAATAACGATTTATTACAAGTAGAATGTCCAACGTGTGAAAAAACAAGAACAGTTGGAAGATTTTTTAGAGTTTTTAAAAAAGAAGACGCTGAATTGTTATATTTACATTGCAACCGTTGTGGTACGTCATTTAATGGATGTGATAAACAATCTCCTTATATAATTAATGAAGAACAATTTTCTTCATTTAATGAAAATCTAGATATATGCACATTCATTGAAAATGTAAAATTATCAAAAAGAAGGCAAAATGGACGGGCTAGAATAAGTATGGAAAAATATAAAGAAATAAAAAGAAAGGAATTTTTGGATAATACATCCAAACAAATACAAGATGATAATAAACCGTATGAGAAACACTGCCCTAACTGCAACATTTTGATCGATAATGAAGTCGGTTGTTCGGCAATGACTTGCGCTGCTTGTAGACATAAATTTTGCTATGTATGCTGCCAATCGGTTGATCAGAATTCGCACGGTGGACACGATACAAACCATTTTTTAGTGAATATGGACCAGCCTTTGGGTGGATGGTTTGGCATACAATGTGTAAATGTACATTTTAGTATTAATCCGGGATATAGACAAACTATTAATGGTAACAATTTTAATCCAACTCCTAAAGAAGAATTTAAAGCTCTTATACATATAACAAAAAAAAAATACGATTATTTGGTTGAAAAATATAAACAGCTTGGATATAATGATTATGAAATAAAACAACTAATAATAGGTCAAAGTGATACATGGCGACAAATGGATAGTGTCTATTATAATAAACAAAATGATGTATGTTACGAGCAAGGTGACCTTCGATATGATCCTGATGTTTTGGTAAGAAACAAAATGGAATTATTTTTACAACGATGTGACAGAGGCGATGAGGAACCGATTGTTCCGTGTAATACGGTAAATCCCGAAGATATTGAGATAGTAATTGATGATGAAAATAGTGAACCACCACCACAACAAGAACAAGCAGTAGCAGAACAACAAGAACCAGCAGTAGAAGTTCCACCACCACCACCACTACCAGCAGTAGCAGTAGCAGTAGCACCACCGCCAGTAGAAGTAGAAGTAGAAGTACCTCAACAAGAAGCACAAGCACAATATATTGATCTAGATATAGAAGATGAAAATATACAAAATATAATTTTAGAAGGTTTGATTCGTAATAATATTCCAAATAATTTAATTCGTAATAATGTTCCAAATAATTTACAAATAATCTGGCCAGAACAACAACGTAATATAGAAGACAACCTGGAATTGTTGCAAAGAATTATTGCAGAAAATAATCAAAATGAAATTGATTTACAAATAGCTATTCATTTGGGACAAGAACAAGAACAAATACATCCACAACCAGTAGAACCAGTAGAACCAGTAGAACCAGTAGAACCAGTAGAACCAGTAGAAGCGGTAGAAGCAGTAGAAGCACTTAAAAAAGAAATACAAAGTTGGTTTGATGTATATGAAAAAGCAAAAATAACACATTTTTTTATTCACGAAGACTTTGAGGGCGAGTGTAATATTGTGTTAGTAGCAAATATAGATTATAGAGCTATGGTTGTTGTTAATGATCAGGATAATGAAGTTGATAATAATAATAAAAAGATTTATTTTGCATACAATTTAAGAGATTATTGGGATACAGATGACTTTGAAAAAGAAATACTAATACCGATGAATACAAATAATTTAAATAAATTTGTAACAACTTTTAATACAGATGTGTTTAAATCGCTAAAAATAGGAATGCACGGATTATTTCGAGATAAAAATTACTTAAAATTTATGAAAAAAAAATACAATATTAGTATTGATAATAATGAACAAGTTTTATTGCAAAAACTAGAGATTCAACCTGCTCAAAATGTTGGAGGTAAGAATAAACGCAGTAAATCAATCAAAACTTTTAAAAGAAAAACGAAAAAACACCACAAGAAATCCAAAAGAAACAACAAATCTAAGAAATCATCATCCGTCGATATTGCGCAGCAATCCGATCGAAGATCGTCTGCGCGCACTACATCTAAGGATGATCTAGGTTTTGCACCGCCTAGTCAGGGCTCGAAGAGCCCAACTACTAACTTAGTAGGTGGCTTACAGCCACCGGATAAGTTTGGCGGCTTTGTCGGGGTTCCGGAGGAACCCAACCTGGAATCCCGTAGGGATTCCTTGGCAAAACCTTCAAAAATGAACAAGAAAGCTAAGAAATCGAAACGTAAACACTAAATATTTTTTTACATATTATGTCGCATTTTTAAATAACATTTTAAACAAGCATTCACATCTACCATCGCATTATGGAGTCCATCAACCACCTCTCCGTCAAACAAACACCCATAAAGCTCGCTCAACTTTGGCCATTTCAATCTCGGTGGTCGACCATTGATCCCACCTCCACTAACAATTCCACACAAATTCGTCCCCTGTTTCATAGTACAGAACCGTTCTAAATTTCTTACTTTTTCATTCATCGGTTGAAACAACATCAAAATCTGGGGACAACGGCTAATAATATCGCTACGATTACGTTCGAGTTCGATCATCACCATCTCCTGATCAAATTCTAGATTATGCGCCACGACACATTCGGCTATTTTATAGGCTTCTGTAAATGCAGCTAAGCAGTCGACGATCGAACGTCCACGAATTTGACACATCAATTTGTTTATATTGGTAAGTTCAACCACCTTGTCAGGAATCTGCACCAGATCCGGGATACGAACATAGGAATCAAACATTTGGACAATACGTCCATCGATCATATCATACAGTACAAATGCAAATTGTATGATATAAGGGTACTCGGTAATAGGTACAGGGTGCAATGCACCCTTGCCCTGTTTAGGAATAAGACCCGTGGTTTCGACATCAAAGACCAACACATAACGCTTACGAAGAGGGGGTTCAATCACGATTGTCGACATTGTTTTAAATACTTTACGAAAACTATTTAAAGAACTTTCAAATCAATTTTTTCAAGAACCTACGGTTCTTGTAAGAACTCCCTTGCAAATAATACATCGAGCTTCACTCGATGTACCATAAGGTTTTATAAAAGGAGGGGGTCTCAGG
>TBL_comb47_HYPODRAFT_10007327_pt1 | contig 11617 bp, 9 predicted proteins | sample TroBogypolimnion_40_FD_10682 | JGI IMG/M metagenome (IMG submission 10682) | reverse complement strand
TATTGTGAGCTTCATGATCGTCGATACAGAGATAGTGAGAGTCTTGTCCTGCTACTACAGGAATACCCCACTTTTTACCCAGAGCTATTATTCCTTTGCGAAGTAACTCATCATTTTCTACGTGTGGATGTGAATGAACTTCAAGGAAATAATTTTCTTTACCAAAAATTTCTTGATGTTCTTTTATTAGTTCATCAGCTTTGTCTAAATTGTTAGCTAAGACTGCACGTGAGAGTTGACTACCCATACATCCAGACAGACAAATAATACCTTCACTAAATTGGCGAAGAATTTCTTTGTCCATGCGAGGCTTGTAGTAGTAACCTTCAAGATTCGCAATTGTCACTAACCTCATTAGATTCTTATATCCTTGCTTGGTTCGAGCGAGAAGTGTAAGGTGATATCTCTTGTTATCTATCCCTGGTTCTTTATCTGCTCTACCTCTTTCTGATATGTATGCTTCTACGCCTATAATAGGCTTTATACCAGCTTTTTGAGCCTCTTTGTATAGTTCTATAGCTCCATACATATTGCCATGGTCTGTGATGGCTAGGGCGTTCATACCGTTCTTTTTGGCAGTTTTGACCATATCAGGAATCTTGGAAAGTCCGTCTAAAAGGGAATAGTGAGAGTGGGTGTGTAGATGTATAAACTCTGTATTAAGTTCCGTTTTTTCCATATTTTCTTAGTATAGCAAATAAGGTATTATAGTTCTATATGGCAAATATGGAGACCACAAAATATATAATCGGTATAGATGAAGTAGGCAGGGGTCCCTTAGCAGGGCCGGTGGCTGTCTGCTCATTTATAATGAAAGATGGTTCATTCCTTAATGAGCAATTTTCCATAGGTCAGACCTATGGAAAATTGCCGAAACTTAGAGATTCTAAAAAACTTAGTAAAAAACAAAGAGAGGATTGGTTTGAATATTTGAAAGTTGCAAAACATGAAGGATTTTGTGACTATAATGTTTCTTTTGTGTCACCTCAAAATATTGATAAATTTGGAATTGCTAAATGCATACAGAAAGCGTTGAATGAATCCTTGGCTAAGATTACTACGCAAGATTATCCAAATTCTTCGCGCTTTACTCTAAGGGGCTCCGACGCGTATGAAAATTTAGAAAGACTTGCTTCGCTCTCTTCGTTTCATATTTTTCTTGACGGCGGGTTAAGAGCTCCAGTTGAGTATGTTAATCAAGAGACTATCATAAGAGGGGATGAACTCCATCCTGTTATTTCTCTGGCATCCATTGTGGCGAAAGTTTCTCGTGATGCTGTGATGGCAAAATACAGCAAAGAATATCCAGAATATGGTTTTGAAAATCATGCCGGCTATGGGACCAAGGCTCACTACGAAGCTATCAAAAAGCATGGCCAGACTCCCATTCACCGTAAAAGTTTTATACATTAAATTTCCCCATTCCCGACGTGGGGAAATTTTCCCACGTCGGGAATGGGGGAAGTTATTTAATATAAACAATGGTATTTATTAAGTTTTATAAAAATTGACTTAATATTAAAAGTATTGTAATGTCACTATAAATATTCACCTTAAAATTTAATATCATGAAAATTGTAAAAAGTTACTTTTTGTTTTTCAGCGAATATCCGATTATATATAGTCTTATCGGATTTATGTTGAATGCGTTTTGTTTTATGACGATTAATGTAAACTATATGGTTATAAACCATGTATTAGCACTAAAATTTTTTTATTCAATAAATATCATTTTGGTATTGAATCTTGCATTAGTGATCTATATTTCAAATAGATTTATTACAGGAGTAGATAGTTTTTCGGAATGGTTCAGCGTTCTCGTTTTTGAAAATGGCAAAAAGGTTATTCTCAATCGACGATTATGGGGAAAGGGAAAGATTTATTCAATTCTTTGTGCTAGTAGTATGCATGATGAACCAGGCGGAAAGTTATGTTTTAGTATTGATATTAATGGAAGATATAAAAATTCAAGTATGTGTATTCCTATTAAGATCACGCTGGAGTTGGATAATGAGTGCGACAAAATGGAGATTTTCGAAATCTTATACGAGCATAATTTAATTCAAAAATGTGAAGATGAAGACTTAAGTTTATCCAGTTTCATTCAGTATGTTTTTGAGAGATTTAATGAAAAATTTCAGCCAGAAATTAATCAATTAACAGGTAAGTATGCTCATATGGAAATATCTCAACCATATTTACTTAACAGTATTATCGATATGCTTATTTTCCCTGAAAGAGTATTCTCGAACGTTAAAAACGTTCGATTATGTTTGGGAGATCCAACTTTTTCTTCATGTAAAGGGTTAGTAGAGTGTTCCTCTTAAAAATTTCATTTTAATAAATAAAAAGGCATTCCTTATGGAGTGCCTTTTTTTGTTATATTTTAGTAATTTTTATTTAGCCAATCTTTGATTGATTTTTTGTCATCTTTTAGCCAGGCTATGTTTGATTCGATACGCTCATAGGATTGATCTAGAGTTCTGTCAGCACCTGGAGCAGTATTTTTCATAAAGAATTTTTTAATATCATTTAAATCTTTTTGTTTTGTGTGCCCACCTAATGGAGAAAGAAGTCTAGAGAGAAAGTGTCCACCTTCACCATATTCTTTAATTACCTTTTCCCAATTATTTTTTATAAATTTCCAAGTTATATCTCTACCATATTTATTGGCCCAGATTGCTGTAATAATAAATGGCGTATCTTGATTTTTGACATCTTTTGACATAGCAAAGTTTAAAGATTTTATTAGCAGGTCTTGATCATTGAAAGATGATAGAGCTCTCCCGTATCTTTCTTTTTCTTCATGCATGGATGTTTCTTTATATAATTTTTCAAATATTTTCCATTCTTTAATACCTCCATTTGATGCAACTATGTTGTATACGACTGAGCGTATATCTGCTCGGATAGGAGATATATCTCTATTTTTAAAGAGTTTTTGAGCTTCTTTAATTATTTTATTGTTTCCATAGTAAACAGCTTGAGATAAAGCTAAACTCCTAAGGAAAATATCTGAGTGACTTTCTCCGTTTTTGTGTTCCCATCCCATTCTGATAGCCAGAGAACTGAAAAGTGAAAGTGCATATTTATTATATATATCTTTCATTGGCTCATCACCAATTATATTATTTATCTTGTTTATTCCTACTGCAATTTCTGACCAAACGATGAATTCACTTTCATCTTTATAAACAAGAGAGAATTCTAAAGCTTCAGATGTATTTATATATCCACCTTCGGCTAAGGCAAACATATCTCTTATAATTCCTAGTCTATCTTTTACTGAAAGTTTGCTATTATATATTTCTTCTTTGATTTTTTGAAGATTTTCTTTTTCGTATCTAACCCGCATAAAAGTTCCTTCTTCTTTGTTCAATTTACCTATAGAAGTTCCTATAAGCGGATCAGACTTTTTCGTCATTAATAGATTTATATTTTTCCCATTGCTTTCATATTGAATCGGAATATTCCATAAATGTTTCTTTTTGTTTGCATCTTTATATTCTTTTGCTTTTATTCTACTTGAGAAAAATCTTTCTTGATCAACTTTCCATAAATTTGATTTATTTGAGACTGTGATAAGAGGATAACCCGTTTCTTTAGTCCAGGAATTCATCATTTCCTTGACTGGTTTCTTACTTACTTGTTCAAAAGAATTCCATAGGTCTATCGTATTGGTATTTTTATAACTATGTTTTTTCAAATAATGTCTTAGTCCATCACGAAAATTATCATGGCCTATGTATTCAGCCAACATTCGTATTACAGCTGAGCCTTTTGCATACGAGACCATATCAAAAATTTCACTTATTTCATCTGGGTGATGTACTTCAACTTCTATAGGGTGTGAATTGGCAAGTGAGTCTAATTTTAAAGCTACTGCATATCTATCACTTAAGTATAAGTCCCAAATATGCCAGCTAGGAAATATATGATCAACACAGAAGTTCTCCATGTAAGAAGCAAAACCTTCATTGAGCCAGAGGTCAGTCCACCATTCCATAGTGACAAGATTGCCAAACCATTGGTGAGCGAGTTCATGTGCAATGACGATAGCAGCCCACTGCTTGTTTGACAGGCTTGTGTGTTCTTCGTCTACGAGTATGGCAGTCTCACGGAAAGTTACAGCACCCCAGTTCTCCATAGCAGCAGATTCAAAGTCAGGAATAGCGATCAGGTCAAGTATGGGAAGAAGATAAGGTATATCAAAATATTCGTTATAAAATTCTAGAGATTTTATAGCTACATCTAGTGCGAATTTTGCTTGATGCTTTTTACCTGGAGTTGTAAATATTCTGACTTGGACATTGTCTTTACTTTTTCCTTCTATATATTCAAATTCACCTATTATAAAGGCCAATAGGTAAGTCGACATTATAGGAGTTGGAGCAAAGGAAACTATATTGTAGCCGACAGAGTGTTCCTTTATAATAGTCGGTAGAGTATTTGATATAGCAGTATGACTCTCTGGTATGATCAGCGATACTTCAAATATTGCTTTATGTGCAGGTTCATCAAAGCAAGGGAAGGCTCGTCTAGCATCTGTAGCTTCAAACTGAGTAGTCGCTATATACTTTTCTTTTTCATTCAGAATATATTTACTCTTATAAAAACCACGGAGACTATCGTTGATTATTCCTGAGAATACTATTGATAGATTGTATTCACCTTTGATAATTTTATTTTTAAAATAAAAAGTTACTGTTTCTTTCTTCTTGTCATATAAAATTTTGCTAGCAAATTGATTTATCTTCTTAGATATTATTTCTGCAGTTTTAATATTAATATCTTTACTATGAAGAGTTATTTGATTCACATCTTTGTCAATTTTTATTTTAATAACTTCTTGACCCTCAAATAAAAAGGCTAGAAGATCTGGCTTTAGAGTGAGCTTATAATGAATAGGGGAAATATGAGTCTCTAAACGTACCTTATTTTGAGTATTTTTTTGTTTTGTTTTTGTATTTTTTAACATTTTTTTATTATACATTATAAAGAGATTTATTCTATTTTTGCTATATTTAGCCTTATTTATCAACATATATATACTAGGGATAAGAGCTTGACAAAACGGGTACTTATATGCTATAATACCAGTATGAAAAATAAAACATTCAAAAATTTAATAGTCGTTGCATTTTTTGCATTAATAGCTATTACTGCGAATACTGCTTCTGCTTACACAACAGGAATACCTTTTGGTTATAATGTAGGCTACGATAATAATATTTATAATAATTATGCGCCTTTTTATCCTGCTCAACAGCAAGTTGTTCAATCAAATTCTTACCAATATCAAACAGCAACTAACAGTAATTATGTTCAACAGCAACAACAACCTTATACTTATGTACAACCTCAAGCACAGTATGTAGCACAGCCAACTGCCGTACAGCAAGTTCAGTACGTACCACAACAGCAAACAGTAAAATATGTGTCTACAACAAATTCACAAGGCGCTTCTGCTGCAAATGCATTATCTTCAAATACAACTACTTCTGTAAATCGTGTAGCTACAAATAATACTGGAAACTATGTAAATTATGATGTAAATAGTAATCCTCTGGGAGCGACTGCTTATCAATACAACAGTAACGGTCAGATAGTTACAACACCAGTAGTAGATAGTAATGGTGTAGCCGCATTATCAGTAAGAGGTTCAGGAAGTTTCATGCCTAGTTCAGTATTTCAATGGATAATGTTGATACTTATTATTTTAGCGATAATAGTAGTTGCTCGTATGATAGCAAGGAGATCTCAGACTAACGATCCTCACGCAGTCCCTGTACACTAATCGAGCATTGGATTTATATTAGAACCACCCCTTATGAATGTTGGGGGTGGTTTTAAGTTATTTTATTTAAAATATAAAAGAGAGTGCTAATTATTTTTTGCACTCTCTTTTGTAATGTTAGAACGATTACTCGTTGGAGCTCTGGCTTGTTTTAAATGCAAAATAAAGTAATTCAAGCGCTAAATCTGACAAACCTGTCTCTTCCATGACCTGTTCGTGTAATTTTCTTAAATTTTCGTCCATGTATTTTTTTGTTCAGTAATATACTCCCTGTTCCCGGCTTTGTGATTTAATTAAATACTACAACTCTTAGGAATTATGTCAAATATAATAATATTATTAAGAGAGTGTATGTTTTGCTTTTTTGTTTTATTTTTGGTACTATAATTTAGTCTATTAATAGATACATTCCGTGGTAGCTCAGCGGTAGAGCGGTCGCCTGTTAAGCGATTGGTCGTAGGTTCGATCCCTACCCACGGAGCATGTTAGAAAAAATCGGGTCAAAAGGCCTGATTTTTTCATTTAAGCCTTGTGGTATTTGATAATTTTTAGGTTCGAACTTTGGGAATTTAAACTTAATATTCTTAATACCTTCGACGAGTTTGTTGATTGGTTTACTGCTGTAAATACTGAGTTTTTCGTCATTCCAGACTAGGTTCGAACCAAGTCTGGATAAAAGGTTTCTTATTGCCTCTGAGGTTCCGTTTTCCAGAATGTTTTTATCCTCTTCAATTAGATTTGTTATTTCCATCATTTCAGAGTACCAATCAATATCATCATTTTCTTTATTGTCATTTTCATATTGAGATTTAAGATATTCTAAATCAGCTGCATATTCCTCATCAGTTATTTTCTCATCTCTAAGCATTTCTCGCATTTTTCGTTTTTTTTGCTCATACTCGATATTTCTTTTCATTTTAGCTTCACTGATTAAAAGATTATCAGTGACCTCTTTATCTTTAAGCTCATGAATATATTTTCTTGACCAATTCAAAAGACTAGTTGAAAAGTTTAAATATTCATCAAAATATTTCTTTAATTCACGTGTAATTGTGCTCTCTTCGATTGATTTATAAGGTATTTTAAATTTCTTTTTACGTACATTGTAATAGTAAGTTTTTATCATATATTTGGGCGTTTCCAATTTTTCTATTTCTTTGTTACACTTAGGACAATTAGTTTTACTTCGATAAGCAAATTTGTATTTACAGTCACAGATTAATTGAAATTTAATATCCTGACCAATAAAATCCTTCTCATCTGAGATTATAAATCCTGAATATGAACTATTATGATGTTGAATTTTCGGAATGTTCCTTTTAGACAGAATATTTAACACCTCGTTTCTTTGTAATTCAGTAATTAGCCTGGGAAGGTTTTGATTTAATTCATATCTTTTGCCATCGTATAAGAAGAATCCTGCATAGATTGGATCTTTCAGGATTTCATATATTCGTGATGGGGTTATTAAGATACCCCCTGTTCTTTTTCTTTTTACAGTTGTCAGTTTTAGTTCATTCGTGGCATATCTATGTAACTTTCCAGCAGTATAAGTACCGGTTAAAAACAATTCAAATAGCTTTTTAATTTTCCAAAGTCTTTTCTCGTCAACAAGCCAATTTCTATTACCTTTTTCTTCAGTTTTATCATTCAAAAAGCCCAATGAAGCAACTCCGTGAGGTACGCCCATTGAGGCTTTTTTTAATTGCCCTCGTTTTACATTTACTGATAAATCTTTAACAAACTGTTTCCCTTGACCAAATTCAACGGACATGAGTAACACATTATCTGATGGATAATAAACTTTATCGTGAGTTATTATAGCCTTTAATACCCCGGAACTTATTAGATCAATAAGCATTCCACCTTCGGTCATGTTTCTAGCCAATCTATCTAATTTCCAACAAACTATTGAGTCTATATTCCCACTCTTAATCATGCTCACCATTCTTTGAAATTCTGGTCTTAAAAATTCTTTCTTGGCAGATTTTGATTCAGTAAAGACTTCTATAAATTTTGGGAGTTTATAAAATTCTGAAATCCTTTTTGCCTCATCCATTTGTGAAATAATGGAAAGGACTTGCTTATCTTCACTTTCAGAAGACTTTCTATTGTAATTGCAGGGCTTTAATGTTGTGAAATTTAATTGCTGGTACATATTGTATTGATAATAACAATCTATTATAAACAAAAAAGAGGTAACGACTTTGAATAGTTGCTACACTAGGTCAAGTCATTACCTCATTCTCACATACAAAATATATATTTTTTGTACGACCTAGTGTAGCTTCTTCATTATATCATATTTTCTAAGTTTTAAACCTTCAGCAAGTGATGTTAGCAAAAACAGTCCAATTTCATTGAGTTCTTCATCTTTAAGCTCAAAATCAGTACCATAATTTTTTTTCAATTCGTTTCTAAGGTCTCGTATTGCGATCTTTGATAAATTCAAAATCATGTACTAAATTTTAAGCAATTGATAAAAAGTAAAATAGTAAAACATTTTTGTTCGTCTACCAGATTTTCATTGCTCCAATATTCTGACGATTCCTCTACCATCAATCAAATGATACGAGAGAATTTCACTCAAACCCCCAATGTTTTATTTGATCATCTTCTTAAAGAATTGAATAATTCCGAACTAAAAATCATCTTAGTCATCATCAGACAGACAAATGGATGGATTGATAAAAAGACCGACAGAAGGAAGGTCAAAGATCGAATTACATACAGCCAGTTCATCTTGAAAACTGGTCTTTCAAGAAGAATTATATCGGCAGCGATAAAATCTCTTTCACAAAAACATTTAATTGAAATAACTGACTATTCAGGGAATATTTTAAGCAATGCCAGCGAAAGAAAAGGCCAATATCGAATTTATTATTCTTCACTTTTAGAACCACTACAATCATCTCATATCTTAAATCAAGCCAGTGCAAAAAATGACATGAACATATGCAAAAAGCGACATGAACATGTGCAAAATATGATACATAACAAAAGAAACTGTATTAAAATAAATATATCAAAAGAGAAAGTGGCAGATTACAAGCATATTGGTGAAGTAATCAAAGAGATGAAATTAAAATGGAACCCAAAATAAAAGTCTGAATACGATTTATCTGAATTTAAAGAAATTCAGATAAATCTAAAACGAACTTTTATTCAGACCCCATTTTTGTCATTTTGGCAAATTCTCAATACTACTTTCTGTTTTTAATCTTTTTTAAAATGTTATTACGCAATTTTAATATAACTAATTGCATTTTATATCATTATGCGAAATTTATTAAGAATGTATCGTAAAAGAACAGAATTATCACTCGAAGATATATCCCATCTTTTAAACATGCCGGACAGTTCAACCCTATCAAGATGTGAGAGAGGTTACCGGAAGCCTAATCTTGAAATTATCTTCACATACCATATTCTCTTTGAAGTTTCTGTCGAAAGACTTTTTGAGAATGAAATGAAACATACCTATGGAAAAATTGCTAAAAACATTGACTCCTTAATTGATGAGTTAAAAAATCAAGAATCTAACAGAAAGGTTGATGCCAAAATCTTATTATTGAATGAATTAAAAGTTTTAATTGATACAAAAATATGAATTATGAAAGAATGATTTCGATTTACCCAAATACTTTGGGTTTTGGATATGTTGTATTAAATGATAAAGGGGAGATTCTTGATTATGGTATTGTTTCCATTCGACCAGTACGTAATGACAAGTGTCTGGATAGAATTCATGAGATGGTCTTATATTATCAGCCTCAGATCCTAATCTTAGAAGATTACAAGAATTCCAATAAATCGCCTAGGGTGAAGAAACTACTCAAAAATATTTGTGATTATGCGCAAGATTCCATAAGAATTTTCAAATATACCAGAGAACAAATCAGGAATACATTTGATGTTTTTGGAGCAAGAAATAAATATGAGGTATCGAAAAAGATTTCAGAAGCTTATCCTCAATTGAAAAGTAAATTGCCGGAGAAGAGAAAAACCTGGGAGCCAGAAAATTATTATCAGGGGATATTTGATGCAATGGCTTTAGTCCTTACACATCATTATTTGTCTGACTAATAAATCTAAAGCTCAATAAGGCCTAGGGTATCTTAGCTTGTAAACCTACAAGCCTCATATGTAAATGCTTATAATATGGAGAAATAAAGGAGTATCATATTGTTTATCATAAGTTTAGATTAACTGTTCTAAAAGCCAAAAAAGAGGTATAATAACTATATTAATAATTTATATAAGTATACATTCCAAATACATGAACAAAAATTTATTTTCACATCAAGAGAGAGTAATTCTAGTCCAAAATAAAGAAACAAGAAAATTTATTTTAAGTTCAAGCCGAAAGATATTTTTTATATGCCTTTTGATTTTTGTTTTTGGGCTGGGATTTTGTGGAAAAGCGAGCGCTGCGGTTTGTGGTGCTGGTCCATTCTATGTTTCATCTTCTGGTGGTTCTGACTCAAACAATGGAACTTCTAGCACTACTCCGTGGGCACATCATCCTTGGGATATATATAACGCATCAGGGAATGCTGCATGTAACCTTGCCGCTGGCAATACTGTTTATATGAAAGCAGGTGATACATGGAGAGGTTCTAATCTTCTTTCACAACAAAGCGGAACAGCAGGAAATTCAATCGTCACAACAACATATGGAACTGGTGCAAATCCGATTATATCGGCATCACAGGATACAACGGCATGGAATACTGGATGGACATCAGATGGTGGTAATGTATACCACAGGTCAATAACCACCGCTCCTAATATTGTTGTTTATAATGGGACTATTCTTGTAAAAGATACAGGAGTCACTCCCGCAGCAAACAAGTGGTACTGGGCGACTAATGTTCTATTTGTAAACGTAGGAGGAGACCCTTCATCTACAACAGCGTGGAGAGTCGGTAAACAAACGTATTCATTATATATATCCAATAATTACGTCACTGTTCAAAACATATCATTTGATACTGCTAACACAATTACAGGTGGTGGTATGCAAGTCGCGGCTGGTTCCACAGGAATTATTTTGGATGGGTTGAATTATAGTTATGGGAATCTGTATGCCATATATGCTAGTACCGTAACAAATATAGAAATTAAAAACTGCACTCTGGGAAACATAAAAAAGAATGATGGGACTTCATCACTCCCAGTTATAGATATGGCCGCTCCAACAGGTTCATCCATTCATAATAATGTTATCACTGGGAGCGTAGTGGGTATTTTGTATACGTCAAGCGCAGCAGGAACTAATTCTATCTATAGCAATACAATCTCCGGTCAAGTCTATAATGGACAAACAGTTTGGGGGATTAAGACAACTGTTGGCAGTGGATTCAATATATATAATAACACCATTCATGATCTTGCAATGGCAGCAAATGGTGCGGTAACCAGCGATGCGGCAGAAGCAATATATGCGACAACACCCGGTAATTATATATACGGAAACATCATTTACAATATTGGAACCGGAATAGGTGGACAGTCGTATGGAATCCATGTAACTGGTAATACTAATACCATCTATTCCAATGTATTGCATGACATTGATTATATGGGAATTGTTGTTGAAAATTCTAACTTAAACAATGTCTATTCAAATGAAATTTATACAGTTGGCAAAAGAATATCAGACGGAAGTGATTGGAAGTATTATGGTGCTGGCGGGGCTGGTTATGCTCTTGAGATAATAGGGTCAAGTGGAAATAATAATTTCTACAAAAATTATATTCACGAAAATTACTGTGGGGTCAATAACTCGGAATCATCTGGAACTGGTAATAATATCTA
>TBL_comb47_HYPODRAFT_10007325_pt1 | contig 11621 bp, 10 predicted proteins | sample TroBogypolimnion_40_FD_10682 | JGI IMG/M metagenome (IMG submission 10682) | reverse complement strand
TTATAATGCCATTTACTGCAAAAATATTCGCTTTAGCAATAGAATTTTACGTAAAAATGATTATATTCTTGCGGTTATAACTGCATAGACAAAAATGTTTTGGAGATAAGGGAAGTTTCATCCATGAGAAAAGTTTTAGTTACCGGCCGGGGTTTACTAACACCTTTAGGTAGCGGTTTACCTAAAAATGAAGAGGCTCTGCGGGCAGGACGTTCCGGAACGGTATTTGTTCAGGACTGGAAAGATCGCGGGATGGATTGTCAGGTCGGCGGATTTTCCGACCAGAATCCTCCGTGCGAGTTGCTGGACAAAAAGCGGTTGCGTTTTGCTCCGGCCAATGCCAGGATGTCAATTGTTGCGGTGCAGCAGGCCCTGAATGAAGCAAAAATTCCGTTGGAAGAAGTAAGAAGTCACCGGATTGCGGTAATCAGCGGAGTCGCCGGCAGCAACTATCAGGAAACTTATGAAGCCGCCCTCGCTTATGACAGAACCAGAAGACTGCGCAATGTGAACCCGTGCATTGTGCCCAGGGTAATGCCGTCTTCCGCAGTCGCCAATTTGTCCCTGATCTTCGGTTTTTCCGGAGAAAGTTATGATATAAGTTCGGCTTGCGCCAGCAGCGCCCACGCCATCCTGGCCGGGATGCGCCTGATCCAGTTCGGACTCTATGATATGGTGGTATGCGGCGGAGCGGAAGAGTTAAGCTGGGCTCAGGCCCTGGGCTTTATCGCCATCCGGGCGCTGTCCAAAAACTATAATGAAACCCCTGAAAAAGCCAGCCGCCCGTTCGATTCCGCCAGAGACGGCTTTGTGATAGCCTGCGGCTCCGGTTTTCTGGTGCTGGAATCTGAAGAGAGCGTTAAACGGCGCGGCGTCCGGCCGATTTGTGAACTTTCCGGCAGCGCCGCCAACAGCAACGGCACGGACATGGTAGTTCCGGATGCGCCGTCAAATGCGACAGTAATGCGGGAAGCCGTTGCCGCGGCCGGACTGAAAATCGAAGATATTCAATATGTTAATACCCACGGGACCGGCACCCCGATCGGCGATCCGGTGGAAATGGACGCCATCAAGCAGGTGTTCGGTTCAAAGGTGGCGATCAACAGCACCAAGTCGATGACCGGACACATGATCGGCGCCGCCGGCGCAGTCGAAGCGATTTTTTGCAGCCAGATGATAGAAAAAGGCTTTATCTGCCCTTCCATCAATCTGGATAACCCGGAACCGGAGTTCGGCTGGGCTGATTTTGTCCGCGAACTTCGCGACGGGGTTGATTTACGTCATGTATTGAGCAACAGTTTTGCATTCGGAGGCACCAATGTGAGCCTGGTCATTTCCCGCTGCCGGGATTAATGGCCGCGTCTCCAGGATTGATTGAAATGGACAGCACAGGAACACCGCACCGCCCGAAACTGCCGCCGTGGATCAGGGTAAAAGTGAACAGCGGACACGCCCGGGAGGAAGTAAGCTCAATCCTGACCGGATTGCGTTTGAATACGGTGTGCTCCAGCGCCAGATGTCCGAATCTTAACGAATGCTGGCACCGGCGGACGGCGACATTCATGATCCTGGGGGAACATTGCACCAGGAATTGCCGGTTCTGCGCGGTCGGACATACCGACTCGCCCGAGCCGCCGGATCCCGACGAGCCGGAAAGGCTGGCGGCCGCAGCAGCGAAGATGGAATTGAAATATGTGGTGGTCACCAGCGTCACGCGGGATGACCTGCCGGACGGCGGCGCCGCACATTTCGCGGCGGTAATCAATGCGCTGCGCCGCACAATCCCGGAGGCCGGGATTGAAGTGCTGACTCCGGATTTTAACGGAGATACGGATGCGCTTAGAACTGTGCTGGCCGCGGGGCCGACAGTTTTTAACCATAATGTTGAAACGGTAAGGCGATTGTCCGGCGTGATCCGGAGCAAAGCGGATTATTCCCGCTCGCTGGCGGTGCTGAAAGCGGCCGTTGAAATCGGCGGCGGCAGAATCCCGGTGAAATCCGGCATTATGGCCGGGCTTGGCGAAACGGATGACGAGGTGGTGCAGACGCTCAAGGACCTCCGGGCTGCCGGGGTGTCGATTTTGACCATCGGTCAATATCTGCCTCCTTCCGCCGCACATTGGCCGCTGGATCGTTATGTGGAGCCGGAAAAATTTGATGAATGGGGCAGGATAGCCCGTGAACTCGGGTTTTCTTTTGTTGCCAGCGCCCCGCTGGTCCGCAGTTCATATAATGCGGCGGAACTGATCAGAAAAAATTAATTTATGGTAAGATAACAATATATAACCATAACGGAGAAGGATTATGCTGATACTTATTTTATCTGTAGTCATAGTTGCGCTTATTATCGTGATAGTGCTTCAACGGGCCAGGATTATTATTACCAACCGGACCAGTTACAGCCTGAAAAAGGGTATCTCCAAAGAGCGCAATGCCACCGCGGACATTCTCCGGCTGTCCAAAGAAGTGATCGCTTCGCAGGACAAGGAAAAAGAATTTCTGCCGAATTTTATCAAATACACCGTCCGCTCAATGAAAGCCACCGGCGGCGCGCTGCTCCTCTGCGGCGAAGACAAACATTTTTACGGCTGCGCGGTCTCCGGAACGTTTCCGATGCTGAAAGAAGTAACCCAGCAGATTGAAGCCCAGTTGATCGCTCATGACAAACGGCATACGGAATTTATCAAAGGTTATAAAACCAAGTTCACTTCAGATGACCTGGACAAAGCCTGCGGCAGCGACGGCTATGTTTTTTATGAGGGCAAAAACCCGCCGTTTTTTCCTGAACGTTTTGTGCTGGAAGGCCCGCGCTGCCTGATCGCCCCGATAAAGTACCGTAATGAAAATTACGGCTGCATCATTGTCACCTCCAAAGAGGATTTTGACTCCTATAAAATTACGGCGAATGACGGCGTTTTCCTGCTCCGCCTGGCGGAAATAGCCTCTCTGTGCATCGAAGTAATCAAGGACTTCAAGAAACGCCAGGATTACGAAAAACAGCTTCAGGCGGCCCGCGAGGAAGGCATGGTGCAGGTTTCCACCGGCATCATTCACAACATTGGCAACGCCGTGACCATTGCCAAGCTGGCGGTCAGCGGCCTTGTCGAAAAGCTTCATTTCAAGCCGGAAGAGCGGCCTGAATCCCTGATCCTGGATGACATGCTGCCGAAAATGCGGGAACATTTAAAAAACGGCGATCTGGAGAAGTTCCTCCAGACCGACAAAGCCGGAAAACAGTATTTGGACATTATCAAAGAACTGCTGGAACATATCCGCGGCAACAACCGCGATGCATCCAAAATGGTGCAGTCGGTTTCCGACAGGCTTTTCCATATCAGCGAAATTATTGAATTGCAGCAGCGGTTTGTCGGGGAACTCGGAACTGAAAATATGATTCAACTGGCCGGGGTGGTGGAATCTTCCGTGACCATCTTTGAGGAATCATTCAATAAGCGCGGATTCAAAATCACGACCGACCTTGACCGGAAACTGCCGGAAATCCTGATCGACGCCTCCATCATGACCCAGGTCTTCATCAATATGATCAAAAATGCCGTTGAAGCGATGGATTCGGAAAATAATCCTGACAAGCAATATCGGCTCCAGATCGCCCTGAAAAAAGAGACCAGAGGGACCAAAGAATATGTTTTGGTTGAAATCAAGGATAACGGTCCGGGCATTCCGGATGATATTAAAAGCAGAATCTTTGAATTCGGCTTTACCACCAAAATGAAAAGCAATGCCAATGCCCGCGGCATCGGACTGCATTTCTGTCTGGATTCCGTCAACAAATATTGCGGTCTGATCGAAGTGGACTCCAAAGTCGGCGAAGGCGCCGCGTTCAAAGTGCTGCTTCCGATTTCCAGAAAAACCGACTCCGCCATCCTGGAGCCGGTAGTCACTGCTTAATCTTACCTTATTAAGGAGATTTTGTTTTGAATACCAGTGTCAGGGATTGCTGGGCGCTGATTAGGCCTTACCGCAAGCTGATTATCGGCGCCACAATAAGCGTCATGATGTTTTCCAATCTGGGCTTGGTCCTGCCGTTTATGCTGAAAATCGCGATCGACAAGGTCTTGCCGAATCAGGATTTTCAGCTTTATATGATCTTGTGCGGCGGCATGATTCTGATTGCGCTGTCCAGGTGCATGCTGCGCTATTTATGGAGCTATTTGATCAATTACGTGCAGATGCGCGTACTGATTGACGTGCGTCACAAACTGTTCAAACATCTGCAAACTCTTTCTCTGCGGTTCTATCAGGAATACCGTACCGGCAAGCTGATCTCCAACGTTATCAGCGATGTCGGCCAGCTTCAGCAATTGATCGGCATCGTCGCCCAGTTATGCGACCAGTTGTTCCTGATCCTGGTAACCGTGATCATCCTGGTTATAATGAATTTCCAGATGTCGATTGTGGCGCTTATCATCATTCCGCTGCATTTCCTGAATATGCGCCGCAGCCATAGAAAAGCCCGCGTGGATACCAAAGCCATGCAGGAAAAGATGTCGGAAATTTCCGCAAACCTGGCGGAAACGCTCAACGGCGTCAAAGTGGTGAAATCGTTTTCCAAGGAGCGGACCGAATGCAAGGATTTCTTTGTCAGCCTCCGCCCGACGCTGGATATCCAGTTGCGGGCCAATTCCCAGTGGGCGCTGTGCTGGAATATCGCCGACGTGATAAGCATTTGCGCCTATCTGGCAATCATCGGGATCGGAACGCTCATGGTGCAGAAAGGTTCGATGACTATCGGCGATTTTGCCGCATATTACAGTTACATGGGCATGCTGCTGGGACCGGTCAATGCCCTGTCCGCCGTTTCCGCCAACATCACGATGGGGCTGGCCAGCGCCGAACGCATCTCCAAACTGCTCAATACCACCTCGGAAATCAAGGAAGACCCGCATCCCGTTAAAGTCGAACACCTGAACGGCAACATCGAGTTTAATAATGTGACCTTCGGCTATGATGAAAAGAAACCGGTGCTGAAAAATTTCTCGCTGAAAATAGAACCCGGACAGAAGGTCGCGCTGGTCGGCCCCAGCGGTTCCGGCAAATCCACGGTCTCCAGTCTGCTGCTGCGGTTTTACGACATCAGCATCGGCGAAATCAAGGTTGACGGCATCAATATCAAGAAATTGGGAATCGAATCCTACCGCAACAGCATCGGCGTGGTGCTTCAGGAGCCGTTCCTGTTCAGCGGCAGCATCAAGGACAATATTGCCTACGCCAAAAAGGGAGCTTCGGACGAAGAGATCAAAAATGCCGCCGTCATGGCCAATGTGGAGGAATTTGTCACCCATCTGGATCAACGCTACGACACCGTGATCGGGGAAAACGGCGCCAGCCTTTCAGGCGGACAGAAGCAGCGCCTGGCGATTGCCCGCGCGGTGCTGAAAAACCCCTCGATCCTGGTGCTGGACGAAGCGACTTCCGCGCTGGACACCGTCTCCGAACACCTCGTCCAGCAGGCGCTGGACCGGCTGATGCAGGACAAGACCACGGTTATCATCGCCCACCGGCTTTCAACGATCAAAAACGCCGATGTAATTGTAGTGTTGAACGAAGGCCGCATTGTCCAGCAGGGCAAACACGACGAACTGCTGGCGCAGGAAGGCATTTACAAAGAGATGTATTTCTCCCAGAAAAAGACCGTCGAAAGTATTTAAAAGGTTTTTGAGCATTGCGGCGTGATTTTAGCAAGGTTTCAAGTTAAATTAGTACCATAAGGAGACACGGTTCATGAAAAATTTCTTCGTCATTTTGTTTTTGCTCTACACCGGCCTCGCTATTTCAGCGGCGGACAAGCCCAAAGAGAAAGCGGATGTCTGGGCAGCGCCCAATCACAAAAAATACGCCAATACCGAACGATGGGAATCAATTCAGGTAGGGTTCTGGTTCGGGATACCGCCCGCGACGGAATATGAGGATGTGTATGGCCTGAAATTAGGCTTGCCCATATGTTCCGGCGACGGTAATGTCATCGGCGCTGAAATGTCTCTGGCCTGCAGCGCCACGGATCACGTCAAAGGCTTCCAGTGTTCCATCGGCAGCGCCATTTGCGAAGATTTCAGCGGACTTCAGTGGTCCATGGTCAATGTCGCCCAGGCCGCCGCCTACGGCACCCAGGTCGGAATGGTGAATGTGGCGCAGAAGAAAGGTTTCCAGATCGGGCTGGTGAATGTCAGCCGGAAGTCGGCTTTTCAGATCGGCTTAGTGAATTTTAACGAAGGCGGCTGGCTTCCGGTCATGGCCTTTTTTAACTATACCCCGTAAGCATGAACGATTTGGCGGTCCGTCTCTTGTCCGTCATAACCGGATTTTGTAGTTTTCTGGAGGGCTTGCCCGCCTCTGGAGGGTTATGCTCCGTCATAACCGGATTTACAACTGACGGGGAAACGATTATCGAGCGAAGGATTTTTGAACCGAATATCCAATAACGAACAAGGAATATCCAATATCCAAGTTCATTCCAATCCTTCACCGGTTGGAAATTGAGTGTCGGATATTGGATGTTCAAATGAGTTTGCTTGATCGTATAGAGATTTGTATTTTTATGATTGCGGAGCAATCTTTGGAGTGCGGCACCCCTGCGCCGCTTTAGATTGGGTATGCCGTCACAAAAATTTCGTCGATACTGGAATACGAAAGTTCTATAGCAGAACCAAAGCGGCGCAGGGTCGCCGCAGTCCAAAGTCAGGCCGGAGCGCCTGACGGGGAAAATTTCGGAGAAGCCGGTTAAGTTCATAGCGATTAGACACCTTAAAAATGACGGAGAGGAACCTCGCTGGACTCCAAAATGACGAATGGAACATCAACAAACAATAATAGGATTTTACATGCCTCAGGAAATTGAAAGAAAGTTTCTGGTTAAAGACGACAGTTGGAAACGGCATGCCGACAGCGGCGAACATTTCCGTCAGTCGTTTATTTATTCCCGCAGCGGCAAGAGCGTCGTCAGAATCAGGATTGCCGGAGAACAGGCGTACATTACCCTGAAAGGTAAATCCGTCAATTTCACCCGTCCGGAATTTGAATATCCGATCCCGCTTGATGACGCCCGTCAGATGCTGGAAAACCTGTGCGACTCCGTCGCCGTCGAAAAAAACCGTTATGAAGTCAAATATCACGACAAATTCTGGGTAGTGGATGTCTTCGAAGGCCGCAACGCCGGATTAATTATGGCCGAAATAGAACTGGGCAGCGAAGCCGAACAGTTCGACCTTCCCCCGTGGGCCGGTCAGGAAGTAACCGCCGACGTCAGATACTGCAATTCAAATCTGGCGCAGAACCCGTATTCAACCTGGCAGTCATAAGCCGCGAATCGTCAGGAAACAGAATTTCCTGTTTTCCCTGGAGGGTTATGCTCCTAAACCAAGATAAACTCTTTTGAACACCCAATATCCAACTCTCAATTTCCAACCGGTGAAGGATTGGAATGAACTTGGACATTGGATATTCCTTGTTGGTTATTGGATATTCAGTTCAAAAATCCTTAGCTTGATAGCTATGGGGTTGACATCCGTGGCAACCTTTCCCGAACCCGGTTATGACGGAGCATAACCCTCCATTTTGGACATCCGTCTCGCACATTTTGGACACTGTTTCCGGTGTAGCGCCCTCTCTCTGAGAGGGAAGATCTAAACCGCCGTCCGATACGGACGGCACTACAACAAAACACATTTTGAACACATACTTCGTTGAACACTCCGAGACTCTGGACACCCGTTGAGGCTGTTGTTTGTCATGGGGCGGGTTAAAATGGGCCACTCAGGGGCGGGTTCGACTGGGCCACTTTATTAGTTGAAATGTTATACTATTACTTTTCAAAACAACCTATCACCCAAACATTTATGTAGGCTGTTTTGAAAAGCAATAGTGATTTTTCTTGGCCCGTTTTAACCCGCCCCTGAGTGGCCCATTTTGCCCGCCCCGTGACATGTTATTTTGTTTTCTAATTTTCAACTAATCAATAGTTTCCCGTTTCTAATTTTCAATTTTCAATTGTTCCTACACCTATAGTATTTTTGTCAATTGTAGACAGCGCAAAGCATTCAAATACAGGATGTTAAATGCAAAAATTCAAGAAATTTTTCTTACCACGGAACACGCTGAAAGACACGGAAGATAAAGCATACGCAGGAAAAAGCGGGGATTAATGGCTTAAATTACGAAAACAGCATCATACACGGCAACCATTTTCAAAGCGTGACAATTTGTCACGGTTTCGGTTTCATTTCCTCAGCTTCGAAACGCGCCTTTGTGCCTGGCTCGCATTTCCTTCATCACGTCATTATGAGGGATTGTTGCCATACGGCCTTCGTCAAGCGCGCGACAACGCGCTTCGGCTTCTTCCGCCCAAGCTTCCTGTATTTGCCGGTCATTGCATTTGACCAGCAGAAAATCAACCAAATCAAGTTGCTGGCTTTTGGGCAATATCAGCACTTCGTTTTTAATTTGCGCCAGTGTCATCGACATAATCCAGACTCCTTGTTTACCAATAAGATTATAGCAGTTAAACATCAATATTTCAAGTTTGGTTATAGGACGATGGCAGAGGAAAATTACATCATTAGTCGGATTCCTGGGCATAATATAGAAAAGATTCTGGGTTAAAAAGCTTAAATCACGAAAAAAGCCTCAAAAAATAGATTTAAGCACGGTTCTTAATCGCAGGGTATTTAAATTTTCAGCCGTGCAGCGTATATATCAATTCTCCAGCATGATTGAACGGAATGTTTCAAGTTCTTTTTGGGTAATGCCGCCGTCGAGCAGATAGCGTTCGACTTTTACCGAATATGGTTCCTGGGGAGTGCCGAGTTTATCCAAACCGTTAATCAAATGGTCAAACGTACTCTTGTGAGTAAAGTAGTTCCCGCGATTATTGAAGATAGTTATTTCCCAATCCCGAATGAGCTCCGCATCGGAAACGCCCAATGCGGCATTTAAAATAAAGGCGAGAGTTCCGGTGCGGTCAGCTCCCGCAATGCAATGAAAATTGACAGGATAGTTTTTAGCATCGCAGAAAAAGCGGAACTCTTTTATAAGAATGTCTTTGCCGTCTTTGGTGTGTGCGCCGCCGTAAGGGACGGTCGAAATATTGATCCATTTGACCTGATCCCCTAATGGTGAAACAGTCATGTCGGCGACTTCTTTTTGACTTCTGAGATCCAATTCCGTCTTGAGTTTCAGGATATTCAGCGAGACATCCCTGCCCGCGGCAGTGACGCGGTCGCAACCGCGGACGATTCCGTCTTTACTGTTCTCGTTGAAAGCGGTACTGCGGAAGATCATATTCTGACAAACCCGTTTGCCGCCCAAACCTTTGCGTCCGCCAATGTCGCGAAAATTGGTAACATTGGGAACATCGAGCAGGCGCGGAGCCTGGTCTTCCGTGGTAAACGAATATACATTGGAAGCCGTTTCCCTGCCGTCCGCCGCGACGGTAATTACTTTCCAGTAATACTTCCGGTTGATCTTGAAATTTTCAGCATTGATCTTATTCTGATCGGCAGAGATCGTGATTGCATCCGAAAAATCGGCATTCTCCGCAATTTTCACGGTGAATGCCGCAGCCTTTTTGCCGTCCCATTGCCACTCGAAATCAACCGGTTTGGGCAGCGTTCCCTTGCCGGGTTCATGGATGATTTTATCCCGGTATTTTTCGTCAGCGACGAGGGTTCTTCGCTCTTCATCATTTTTCTGCAAAAAGTCTTTCTGATTCTCCCATAGTTGGGAAACAACCGCATTGTTTTCCGGTTTCGTCAGCGACAAGCTTTCGGCAAAAACCGGGATCACGCTCAGCATGAACAGCGCAACAAAAATCAATTTAAACATTTATTTCATCTTTCTTTTTAATGCTTTCAAAAGCATCGCGCCGTTATCATTTTTCCTGCCAGTAGGGGGAATAGGATCTCAGTTCGGCGATGATCGGGGGCAGGGTTTTGATTACGAAATCCACTTCTTCCGCGGTGTTGAAACGGGACAGACTGAAACGGATGGTGCCGTGGGCGGAGGTGTAGGGAATACCCATTGCCCTCAGCACATGGGACGGTTCCAGGCTGCCGGTGGTGCAGGCGCTGCCGCTCGACGCGCAGATGCCGAACTGGTCCAGACGGAGCAGAATCGCTTCGCCTTCGATATACTGGAAACTTATGGAGGCGGTATTGGGCAGACGGCTGTCCAGGTCGCCGTTAATCATGGTCGAGGGAATGGATTCGAGAATGCCTTTTTCCAGGCGGTCGCGCAAGGCTCTGACCTGGGTATTTTCAATTTCCATATTCTGCATGGCCAGTTCGCAGGCTTTGCCGAGGGCGACAATGCTGGCGGTATTCTCGGTGCCGCCGCGACGGCCTTTTTCCTGATGTCCGCCGAGGATAAACGGACGGAAACGGATGCCGCGCCGGACGTACAGCACGCCAATGCCTTTCGGGGCGTGCAGTTTATGGCCGGAAAGGCTCAGCATGTCGATCTGTGAATTTTTCAGATTTACCGGCACTTTGCCGACCGCCTGCACCGCGTCCGTATGGAACAATGCGCCGTAGTTATGCGCCATCGCGGCGATTTTTTCCACCGGATAGATATTGCCGGTTTCGTTATTGGCCCACATCACGGAAACGATGGCGGTATTTTCGTCAATCAGCTCTTCCAGGCGCTGCAAATCAATCCGGCCCCTGGCGTCAACCGGCGCGTAAGCCACTTTGTAGCCGCGGCGCTCCAGGTCTTTGCCGACATTCAGCACGGCGGGATGTTCGATTTTCGACATCACGACTTTTTTTCTTCTGGGGCAGCTTTCCACGGCGCTGTAAATGGCGGCGTTGTCGCTTTCGGTGCCGCAACTGGTGAAAATGACTTCCGTGAAATTGCCGTGTTCGTCCTGGTGGTCCGCGCCGAGCAGCGCGGCGACCTGAGCACGGGCCTTTTTGATTTCAGCGGCGACATTGCCGCCGAACGTGTAAATGCTCGAAGGATTGCCGTAGCGTTCGGAGAAAAACGGCTTCATCGCTTCGAAGACTGCCGGATCCACCGGGGTGGTCGCGTTATTGTCAAAATAGATTATTTTTTTCTGCATTTTTTCACCTATTCTTGTTTTCTGAATTTCCGGTTCCCGTTCTGACTCCCGGCTGTTCCATGTTGGTTATTGGAAATTCCTTGTTGGATATTGGTTATTGAATATTGGTTTCTGGTTTTAAGTTTTATTCTGACTCCTGACTTCTGACTCCCGGCTGTTCCATGTTGGTTATTGGAAATTCCTTGTTGGATATTGGTTATTGAATATTGGTTTCTGGTTTTAAGTTTTATTCTGACTTCTGACTTCTGACTCCTGACTCCTGACTTCTGACTCCTGACTTCCCTGTCTTTCTGGTTGCGGACAAAGCCGGCCTTAGATGCTTTCCACGACAATTTCTCTGGAAATGAATTCCCGGAGCTGGTCTTCCACCGTGTGTTTGAGCGTGACGTGGGAGGTCGGACAAACCGCGCAGCGGCCTTGCAGCCGGACGATCACGACATTGTCCTTGATGTCCACCAGTTCAATACTGCCGCCGTCGCTTTCCAGCATCGGCTTGATGGTCTTGTCAATCACTTCCTGTACCTTGATTACTTTCTGCACCACGGACATG
>TBL_comb47_HYPODRAFT_10007323_pt1 | contig 11623 bp, 13 predicted proteins | sample TroBogypolimnion_40_FD_10682 | JGI IMG/M metagenome (IMG submission 10682) | reverse complement strand
GGCATCTATACCCCTACCAACACGTATTTCTCCTTCAAGGGGGACGTACTGAACTTCTCGAGCCTGTATTCCACGGGCACGACGGCAGAACTCACATTCGAACTTTTACCATAGGCCTTTGGTGATCCCGGCCGGATTGCCCGGCCGGATCTCCACTGTTCACTACTCAAACTGTTCACTGACTCAACATGAGCGCCTGGATCGTCATCACACAAGCGAACCTGCAACAGTACGTCGTAGACGCGCAACTGCAGGCCCTGCTCACGTCCGCCCTGGGGAGCGACCAGGCCGCGCCGCTGCAGGCGACAATCCAGGATCGCTGCAACTATGTTCTCAACCGGATCAAAGGCCGCGTGTTGGTCAGCGCCACGCCATTCGCGGTGCCTCCGGAGTTGGTGACTGATGCGGCGCTGTTGATCTTTGAGGCGCTCAACGTCCGTCTCTCGCTCGGGATCCAACTCACTGAGGATCAGGTCCGCATGATTCGCCAGGCGTACCGGGATCTCGATATCGCCGGCACCCGTGAGATGCCCATCGATCTGCCCGACGATCCCGTCACACCGATCGTCATGCAGACGGGCGCCAGCATCTCTATCGTCAAAAAGCCTAGCCGCGTTGAGACGCGCAAGGATTACGAGGGACTCTGACCATGGGCGTGCTCACCACCATACAAGATTCGGCGCTCTCGCTCATCCAGGGCGATCGCTACTACGCCCGCATCCAGGTGCTTACGGAGCAGATCGGCGACATCCGGAACAAGATCAATACGGCACTCGCCAAACTCGGGATCTGTGCCATCGTCATGACGCCGAAGGGCGAGGCGGATTCGCCTGGCGCGCCAGGCCCGATCCTCAATCCCCTGGAACTGCACATCGACATCTGCGAACTCGTGATGACGAACCGGGGCGAGACAGGCAGCCGGCAGCCGGCGTCCGATGTGGCTGAGCATACGGCCTGGCTCTTGCACTACCCAAACCATGCCGGAAATCGTCAGGACCCGTATCCTTTTCTCTTCCAGAAGTTCTACGTCATTCCAGACGGCAAACTTCTGATCTATCGCATTGAGTTCAGAACCCGCGGCGCGCTCGCCGGAATCATCACAACCCCATAGGAGTAAACCATGCTAGCCCAAATCCAGCGTCAATCCGTCATTCGCGGTCCGGGAACCGTCAAACTCGGGACCGTCCAGTTTTTCGACAAGGATGCCATCAAGGCCGATCTCAAGATCGAGACCTTCGACGTGCCCGTCAGCGCCTACGGCAACGTCGATACTCGCCGCAAAGACATGACGGGCGTCGTCACGCTGAAGCCGTGCGGCAATCTCACCAACGCTATCCTGGCGGCGCTCTATCCGCACGGAACGCCGAACATCGGCGCGAGCCTCTACGGCGCCGTCGATACGCCGTGCATTTGCCACAGCCTGGCCGGCACCAAGGTCACGTTCGCGGCCGCCGCGCTGACGAAGATGCCGTCGCTCAAGCTCGCTACCAACGAAACAGCATTTTCGGGCGATGCCGAAATCACCTGTCTGGTCAAAAACAACACGGCCCGTAGTGCCGATGCCTCGTTCTACTCCGTCGCTCAGGAACAATGGGCGGGAGCGTTCGACGTGGCTGATATTAAGGGCGGAGTCTATCTCGGCACCTGGGGCACGGGCGAGGCCGCCGTGACGTTCCAGAGCAACGATGGCTGGACGTGCGACTTCGAGATGCAAACGGAGGCGCAACTGGCCGATGGCGTCGGCACCTATGACATCATGCTCAAGGGCGTGACCGTTCGCGCCAAGTGCCGGCCGCTGGGTCTGTCCGAATCCGATCTGCTCGGCTACCTCAATCTCCAGGGCGCCGGCGCCGTTATGGGCGGATCCATGCGCAGTGGCATGGATCTCACGATCGCTTCCGCCACGGGCCTCACCGTCGCGCTCAAAGAGGTCGCCCTGGTCCAAGGTCCCATGGAGTGGGGCCCCACCAACCTCCGCGCCGGTGAAATTGGCTTCGTGGCCCACCGCGCGATCGCCGCGGGAGTCCCCGGCGCGCTCTTCTCCGTTGCTCTCACGTAACCCGAAACCCGAAACCCAGAACTCGAAACTCAGTAGAAGGAACCATGAAGACTCCGAAAACACTGCTCTCCATCACCGCCTGCGCTCTGATCTCGCTTTCCGCCTTTGCCGCGGGGGACACCGTCGCGCCCCAGACCCTGTCCGGCGCCGCGCTCTATCGCGATACCGTCGCGATCGGTTACTCCAGCACCACGCACTTCACCCAGGGGGCGCCGCTGATGATGACCGGCATGCAGTGCTTTGCCACCGCGAATCTCGGCACCAACAGCGTCATTCAGGGCCTGTCCAACGTCACCGTGTCCGTCGCCACGTCCGTGAGTTCCACGAGCACCGGAACCTGGTCTGCAGCCACCGTGCAGGTATCCAGCAACGGCACCTGGTGGATATTGCGCTNACCAACCTNCCCACATCGAGCACGATCTACTGGCAGTGCCGGCTGACGGACTCGCTCACCAACGTCTACTACTACCAGCAGCAGATCATCACGGCGGATCCCCACCTATGATCATCAGCCTTGGAAACTCAGTCCTGTGCGACGGACCGACCCGCGATCTCAATAAGAGTTCCGGGCCGGCGCCGGGCATGCGTATCCAAGGCAAGATCGGTCAGCAGACCGCTGAAGCGCTCCGCGCCGCCGATATCCGCATATTTCCACGCGGCAATCGACGGACCACAGCCAGTTTCGAGGTCATTCGGCTCTTGGCGTCTCCGGACGCGGCCGAAGAATGGGCCTGGCTGCATCCGGCCAGTGTGGTGACCAGCGGTACGCTTGTGATCGTGCTCAGCGTGGCGACGCTGAATATGCCCACGACCGTGCTCGACGTGGACTGTCTGCCCATGGGCGCATCGGTGAAGATCAGTTATACCGCCGTTGGTGGGGGATTGGTGGTGGCGCCGTGAGACACTCGCGCGGTTATTGGTATGGTCGGTTATTTGAACTCGTATCATGGGCTCTGGTCATTGCGGCCATCTTCTCGATTGCGGATCTGTGCGCACAAGTCGCTCGTAGCGATGCCATCCCGACACCGATCAAATGGACGGTTGAACGTTCGCGGCCGGCGCGGTTGGATATTCCAATCGATCGGGGCGAATCGGTCAACATTATGCCGTCGTTTGTCGATTACAATGTGCCTGTAAACCTCTCCAACGTCAGCACGATCGCGCTATACTACCGTTCCACGGTCGAGACGAATCTCCACGCGGTGTTTGGCACCCTGACGACCAATGCCGGCGAGATCTGCATTCCCTGGACATCGGCTGCGGAATTGACCAGCAGCATCTACCAATACTGGATCGTGATTTCCGGTCTCACCAACGTCTCCATCCGGCAGGAGGGTTCGATCACCATGAAAGACACCTGGGGACATGTCGCGCCCAGCACGAATCCGCCGTCGCTGCAGACCATCGATTTTGCGACGGTCGCGCTGTTCAATCCGGGCCTGGCTCCCTGGGCAACGCTGAGCGATGTGGATGCGCTGATACAAGGCGTTGGAGGTTATGCCGACGATGTGTCGTGGCGCGGGCGGACAAACGATTGGAACTCGGTCAGCAACAAACCGGACTTCGGCTGGGTCAGTGATCTTGTGTCGCATCATCCTGGCGTTACAAATCACGCCAGCCTGGATCAAACGACCCTGAACGCGAATCCTGATTTTGTGCATGTGTCGCAGGCGGTCGCAGACCGCGCGGCAAATGCTGTTACGCCCGATGACCTGCCATGGCTTGGATCAATCCAGCAGGATCACAGGATCATCGTGGTAACGGATGCGAACGGAGCTGATGGTGGGGCCTTGGGTGTGTACGCATACACCAATGGCGCCTTAAACGCCCCGGGCGGCTACATGCTGGAAACCCTGGGCTGGGGTGGACAGATTCACGATTCGCAGTCTCCCTATGCGTCACTCTATAGCAGTGGCTTTAACTTCCCTGGAATCCCAGGCGATTGGGTGGACGTGTATTCCGGAACGAAGGCCATCCACGTCGAGTATGGCGCCACAACCAATTGGACGGGCACTCCTGGAACAACGTTGCTCCTATCTGGAGGCGTCTTTCTGGACTCCACGTTTTCGGGCGACGGCCGTGGCCTCACCAATATCTCAGACGCACTGGCCCGCTCTGAATTGACCGCGCTGCACACTCAAAAGGCTGACACGGCAGTTATGGGCGGCGTCACCTATGTTTGCAGTAACGGGACATTCTTTCTGCCAGTTGTCGCCGGAATGCCGGGCCATGACGGCAGTAACGGAGCGCCAGGCGTTACGCCGACAATCACGTTTACCGCTCCAATCACAGGATCTCCTGACACCCCCGTCGCGCTCACTAACTACGGCGATAGCACCAATCTGATTATCCAACTGACGGTGCCGTCGGGTCGAACTGGTCCCACGGGAATACAAGGACCGCCAGGACATGCCGTCACCAACATCACGATTGTGGTCTCAACAAACCTGGTCATTTCTGAAATCCAGTACACAATCACCAACGTCTCGGTGTCAGGCGGATCTGGAACCTATACCAACACATCAATCAACGGCATTGCTAATACGGCCGGTGTCGCGCTGGCCGATAGTCCGTCCTCTAGTTGGTCGCTCAGTAATGGTATGTGGTACCTTAACGCGCAAATCCCATCGAGTTGGTCAAGCCCAACCAATCTGCAGTGGATCATCGGCGGCAACTCGATTGGCTACGCGGACACCAATGGGATCACTCTCACCCAGGGATCATTGACGCTCTACCAGGAAGACCTTACCTGCAATGTGCGGTTGTACGATGGCTCCCGTAATGCGCCCAGCCTGACGCTGCAGGGGCATCCCGGCACGATCGGCCTGTTCGGCCGTGGATACGCCGGCACCTGGGGACTCGGTTGGGCCGACTCGGGTAATGAGGTGGGTGTGATCTACTCCAGAGGAATCAAACTCCTCTCAACCAACGCGGCCTTCAGCGGTCTCTATTACGGAGATATCTCGAACACCACGAACTACCCAGAAGGCATTTTTACGAATTGGTTAGCCTCGCCGTCGTATCCCAAAATCACGGTGTCAAGCGGTGGTGTGATCAATGTGATGAGCCCGATTTTTCCCACCCTCGTTCCCCGGATCAGCTTGGCGGGCTCGAACGGCGTCATATCGGTGATGGACGACAGCCAGATTCAGAGGATGAAAATAGACGGACTCAACAGTTCCATCACGATCAAAGATGCCGGTGGCAGCACGCGTTTTATCCTGGACGCGACGACCGCCTTCTTTAGCGGCGTGATGACGCAGTATACCGTCAACGCGGCGCGCACGGTGACCATTACCAACGTCATCACAGTCAGTTCCGGACTGATCAAAAGTTGGATCCAGCAATAGGAGACTCATGAGCACCTTAATTCAGCCTCTGCCAATGCCTCTCGCCGCAAACATCGTCTACGATGCCATCCAGGTGGAGAACCTGATCTACGATCCCGTCGTGAGAGCGTACACGGCCCAGGTCTATGGAGTATGTGGGGGATCGCCTCTGCCTCTTAATATCGTGACACGTGTGCAACTTCACCGCATTGAGACGGTGGTTGTCACCGACGCGGAAATTGATGCTGTCCTGGAAGCGAAACCAGAACTCAATAATGACCGCGTTGCGGGAGCGATGGCTCGGGCGTTCCAGCGGTTGTATGCGCTGGCTGTCGAGACACCGGAGAATCCTTATGTGGCGTAGACTGTGGCCAATTCTGTTTGTCTTTCTGGGGGGATGCGGGACATTCACTTATCATGGCCCCAACCGTTATTCGGTCGGAGTGCCGGTCGCACAGGCGGCGACCATCTACCTGCGCAACGATGCCAAGATGGCCGCTGACGGCAATGTGTATCACTTCCCGTACCTCGCGATGACGAACACGAACTCAACGGCTACCAACGATCCAACCGTGCAGGCCTATAACGCAGTCCTGGCCAACAACACGTGGCCTTACAAGCGGATGCACCTGGATCTCTCGTTGGATGGTGGCGTGACGTGGCGCAAGCGGATCGGCTACGGTATTCAGCCTGGGGGCCCCAATGGCGATTTCGTCTGGAGCCCGCCAGAAGATTACAGTCTGCTCACAACCAACGCCTGCGTTCGACTTCGGACGATGGCAGAGACAGCCCCCTATGTGCATGTGGGCGACGGCCTGCCGTTCGACAATCCGACCAACGATCCTATGGTGAGCCCCATCTTTGTAATTGCCGGCGCCACGATCACCAACCCGGTGGCTGGAAGCTATGTTTATAAGGGCATCAGCAATAATATCGCTTGGAAGCAGGCGGGCGGGGGCACCACGATGAATCTCTATTGGATCACGCCGACCACGGCTTCCAATGCCACGAACCAACTTGTCTGCGTCTACAGCAACTGCGTTGAGGGCCTGAATGTGCGCCCCACGATGCTGACCGTTATTCCTCCCGCTACAGCCGTGAAATTGGTTGTGCGGTCAGTGACGGATCCCAATGTGATCGGATACAGCGGCGCGTTCGATCTGGAGCCCTGAGCATGTTCAATAATCCCGAAACCAAAGGTGTGGTCGCGCGGTTCGGCGCGTGTGTCGCTCGCTTTGGCGCTATGGAATTACGGGTTGGGGACCGATCTGTACACCTCTCGCCTTCAGAGTGGGGTTTGTTGTGGGAGATCTATTCTCGCCGCGACAGCATGTGCCAAAAAACTGATCTTAATAAGCGTTTTGCTTATGCCTCGACCGGAGAATCCCGCAGTTTGGACACCGTCTTAAACACACTGCGAAAAAAGATTGGTCCGTACATCGAGACGGTCCATGGGGTTGGTTACCGGTGGAATGCATCGGGAACAGCCGTCGTTAAGTATCGAACAACACGCTGCCAAAAACGTTCTCAGAGACGTGTCGTAAACCAAACCAAGAGGAGGAAGCACATGCAGAGCAAATCGGGTGAGATCATTCTGGCGATCGTGGTGGGAATTGCCGTTATTTCCGCGGGGTTCGCATTGATCACTGGCCAACACAACGCCCTTGTCCTGGAGGCCCGCGATGGCGGCGCCGCGGTAGGCGCCCGTGTCGATAAGATCAAGTGGCATGGTGGCGTTGGTGAAGCGATCGCCGCCAATCCCGGTCAGTCCACGCTGGCCGTCCTGGTCGGCACGGCCGCTGGTTATGCTACCTATAAATCTGGCGGTGGCGGCAGCAAGGGCGACACGACCACCATCAACCAAACCGGTAACGGCAATACGTATGGCGGCCGCGATGTGACCGAAAGCCGCACGACGACCACCACGACATCCTCCGGAGGCCAGTAACGGTTATGCGTTTCTGGTACATGGTGCCGTTGCTGTTTCCCCTGGTCTGTCCGGCTCAAACGGTCATCTTTTCCGAATCCGGCCGGGCTGAGGCAACCATCGAACAGCACGTCAACAAGGCCACACAAAGCGTGTGGCTCGCCATGTACCAGTTTACCGATGTCCGCCTCATGGTCGCATTGACCAACCGGGCATGCAAAGGGGTGGATGTGTGGATTGTGGCGGATGCGAGCGAGTCCTTGTCCCCGCACTCTTGCGTGCCGGCACTTCGGCAGACTCTCAAGAGCATCTACGGGGTGGATCGGGTCAAGAGTATGTACGGCCGGGACGGCAAGTACTCCATCATGCATGACAAGTTTTGCGTGATCGACGGCCGCGAGGTGATCACGGGCTCGTATAACTGGACCGCAAGGGCGGACCAGGCGAACTGGGAGAACCTGCTGCTCTCCAGCGCCCGTGGCGTGGTCAGTCAATACGCCAAAGAGTTCCAAGTTCTGTGGAGTCGTTAAACGCAATAAAAGAAGATCGGGATTATGAAGTACAAATACGGCTGGAAACAGGACACAGAGGACCATCGGGACCAATACTACAACGTTGCGCTGGATGTGCTGCAAGCGCTCCCGAAGTCTGTTGATCTGCGATCGGGATGTTCTCCGGTGGAGGATCAGAAGCAACTCGGCTCGTGTACTGCCAATGCTCTTGTCGGAAATCTGGAGTTCCTCGAGATCAAACAAGGCTCTCCATACGTGGACCTATCTCGACTCTTTGTCTATTACCAGGAGCGGGCGATGGAAGGCACGATCGATGAGGACTCCGGCGCTCGGATTCGGGACGGCGTGAAGTCCCTGGTTAAGTTTGGTACGTGTCCGGAAAGGATGATGCCGTATGTTCCGGAAGCGTTCACCGTGGCGCCGACGCCCGACAATCTTGCGGCGGCTCTTGAGCATCGCGTCACCAGTTACAAACGCGTCGTGGGTACGTTGGGTCAGATGCGCGGTTGCCTGGCGGAAGGATATCCGTTTGTTTTCGGCTTCACGGTCTATGAGAGTTTTGAGTCAGCGACTGTCGCGCGCACGGGAATCATGCCAATTCCTGACGTTACCCGTGAGCGCATGCTCGGCGGGCACGCTATCATGGCTGTGGGTTACGATGATGCGACGAAACGGCTTCTTATCCGCAACTCATGGGGTAAGCCTTGGGGCATGCAAGGTTACTTCACCATGCCCTACGAATGCGCCCTTTCAGGTGCCGATTTTTGGACGCTTCGAAAAGAAGGCTAATGAGCCATGCTCTTCGACAAGCCACTATCGCTGACGGATGCCCTCCGGTTCGAGTCCCTCAAGAAGGTGCTCGCCCTCAGCGATAGCATTGGCTCCCGTGACATCCAGGATTTCATTCCCACCCACATTCGCGAGATGAGTTTCTTTTCGGCCCGGACGCCCTTCGTCACCTATCTGGGCGATACGCAGAAGATGATTCAGGGCATTCTGCAGCCCGAAGTCCACGTAGGTCCCGACTCCGATCGGGACCATCTTGTTCCCGCCGCGCCTGGTGAATCCCTTTCCCCCGCCCAGGTCCGGGCGAAGATGAAACAGCATCTGGCGGCGCTCGACTATCAGCCCGATCCGGACAAGCGCGGCGGCCTGCAGGATCTCTCCAGCGATCGGCGCATCAACCTGATTATCGACACGCAACTCAGTATGGCCCGCGGACAAGGCCAATGGCGCCAGAACCAGGACTCCGATATCATGGCCGTCTGGCCGGCTGATGAGCTCTACCGCGCCATCAAACCCAAAGGCAACCCGCGCGACTGGCAGGAGATCTGGAACGAGGCCAGGGATTCGCTAGCCGTCACCAGCGCGACCGAAGCGACGGACGAACACGGTCCATTCGTCGCGCTCAAGAACGATGATATCTGGACCGCGATTTCGGATTTCGGACTGTCCTATCCTCCGTTCAAGTACAACTCCGGCATGCGGGTAAAACCTGTCGGCCGCCGCCGCGCGATCGCACTGGAGGTGCTGGGCCCCGATGACGAGGTCATTCCTCGTATGGACCCGCTGAACCAGCCGCAATCCGTTTCCCTGCAGGAGTCCCGCAGTGACATTGCATCGGCTCTACAGGAGGCATTCGGTTCCCGCGCCTCGCTCCAGGACAATCAACTATTCATCCTCCCGGATCCCCTTGCCACTCTTAAGGAGTTGATCTTCCGCTCACGCGCCAGTGAGACATCCACGGGGGCCTTCGCTTTCATGACTCCCGCGCAACAGCAGCAACTCAGTGCCGTTATTGGCGAGCCGGCGAAGCCGGGAGTCACCTTTGCCGTAGATTCGTCCGCGATTGCGTCGCTTCCGGAGTCGCACGTCCTCGCCCTACCCAAAACTGTGGCACAAGCACAGATCTCCGGCACTCCGCTGGTAGCTCAGTTCACCGCGCCAGACGGTTCCATCGTTTCCGGGGCCTACGACACCATCCGCAATCGCTTCGTGATCACCCAGATTCAGCGTCGCGGGACGGAAGTTAAGTAGAACATGTACACATTCCACATAGATATCGCAGGTGGTACTCAGGCCGTTTCCGTCCTGCACGCGCTCTCCGCAGATCTCACACAACGCCAGTTCAATGCCGGCGTCAGTCCTGCCGTCGAAACGCTCACAGTCGAGCATCTGCACAACCTTGGTAACACTCGGCACCGCAAGGGCGTGGGGTTCAATTTCTGGCATCAGGTCGCTGAATCTGTTTCTCACTCAGATCTGTCCGATGGCGTGGAACTAAAGGTGTCGCAGGCCGGCGCCGCCCAGCGCTACTTCGGTGGCACCATCAAGGCCGTCAATCCCACCCACTTTCGCGACGGCCGCGAGATCCCGCTCCTCTGGATCCCCGTCTCGCCGGCATCCGAAGGCAAGTCCGCCCGCGCGTTCAAGGGCCTGGTGCCGATCTACTCGACACTCACCAGCAAAGGCGTGGCCATTCAGCACGAGAAGGGTAAGAAACTGAAGGATGAGCCCGTGCTCTTCGCGCTGGTACCCGAAGTTACGCAGGATGCCGACCCGTCTGTCCTGCCCACCGATGACGAGTACGCCGCCGCGATCGCCACGGCTGTCGATGAGTTGCTCGCCACCTATGCCCCAGGGGGATCCGCGCCATGAATGCCCACGAACTACTTGTCCGGATCCGCGCGATCTTCTCCCGTGAGGGTGAGACCAACCTGGCAAAGCCGGTTGAAGATCTATCCAAGGCGCAGGCCGCAACCGCGAAGAGCACTGAGGATACGGTTAAGCAGACGACTGACCTGAAGAAGAAGACAGAGGACCTGGGTGAGACCGCCAAAAAGGAGCATCAGGAGACGGACGCTGCTGAAACCGCACGCAAAGAGCACATCGAAAATGCGGCTTGGACGATGCGTTCTCTTCGGGAATCCCTTGAGGGAAATATCGGGGGCATGTCCCGACTGTATAAGGAATGGAAATTAGGGACGCAGGCGGCAAAAGAGGCCACCACCGGCGTCGTAAGTTTCAAGGTCGCCCTGGAACAGGCTGGTGGCGCGCTGGGGTTGATTACGGCCGTTGGCGGAGCGGCATGGGTGGGCTGGAACGCCGGACTCAAGGCACAAGAGTATCTCTGGAACAAGTTCGTTGAGAATATCAACTCCACACCGGCATTTATGGCGAAGACGAAAGAGTCATTCGAGAAGCTCGACCAGGTCAAACTTGAGCAACTCCAAAAGGAGCTGGACGGTATCAACCGAACGCTCGATATCACCGTCCAGAATCTGGATGCGGCCAAACGGCAGGCGTCTGAATTACGGGGAGCGCAAGCGCAACTGCAGGACGCGATCATCAAAGCCCAAGTGCGGGATCCGGAACAGCAAAAGAAGGCACTTGCCCGCGCGGCCTCCGATCGCACGCAGACGGATTTGAAGACGGAGCAGGATGCGACACAAGCCAAAATCAATGCCATAAGTACGGCGCAGGCGGAGAAGAAGAAACTTCTCGAGGACGACAAGGGAGCGCGTGCTGAAATTGAACTGGCCAAAGCTCAGGAAGAAAGCGCGATAGAGATCGGGAAGCGCCGACGCGCCAATGGTCAGGATTCGACTGTCCAGGGGACTCTTGCCCAAGAGGCCCGGAATCGAATGGAAGCGGCTCAAGCCAAACTCAAACCTAAGGTGACGGAACTCGAGGATAGTGTCCGCAGCATGGACCGAGAGATTTCAGAATTACGGACACACCTGGCTGCCACCGAGGCAAAGTTGGCGACTGCGAAACTTGAGGATCCACGTAATAT
>TBL_comb47_HYPODRAFT_10007321_pt1 | contig 11625 bp, 8 predicted proteins | sample TroBogypolimnion_40_FD_10682 | JGI IMG/M metagenome (IMG submission 10682) | reverse complement strand
CAGTGCCACCGTGGCGCGGGCATTCGTGCCCGCCGCCCATCGAATCCCGGCGCATTTGGGTTTTCCAATCCGCACCACCCATGTATCCTCCGCCTGCCATGCTAACGGAAAACTTCCTCTCCTCGCTCCACTCCACTCTCGACGAAATCACCGCCGCCGGCCTCTACAAGCGCGAGCGCCTCATCGCCTCCTCCCAGAATGCCACCGTGCGCCTCAGCGACGGCCGCAGCGTCATCAACCTCTGCGCCAACAACTACCTCGGCCTCGCCGATCACCCGCAGGTCGTCGCCGCCGCCCGCGCCGCGCTTGAGCGCTGGGGCTTCGGCATGGCCTCGGTGCGTTTCATCTGCGGCACCCAGACACTCCACAAACAACTCGAGGAAAAAATCTCCGCGTTCCTCGGCACCGAGGACACCATCCTCTATCCGAGTTGCTTCGATGCCAACGGCGGCCTGTTCGAGGTCCTCCTATCCGAAAACGACGCCGTCATCTCCGACGCCCTCAACCACGCCTCCATCATCGATGGCGTGCGCCTGTGCAAGGCCAAGCGCTTCCGCTATGCCAACAACGACATGGCCGACCTCGAAGCCCAGTTGCAAGCCGCCGATGCCGCCGGCGCGCGCTTCAAGCTCATCACCACCGACGGGGTGTTCTCGATGGATGGCATCATCGCGCAACTCGACCAGGTCCACGCGCTGGCTAGCAAGTATGACGCCATCGTGCACTTTGATGATTGCCACGCCACCGGCTTTCTCGGCGCACGCGGCCGCGGCACCCACGAGCATTGCGGGCTGTTCGGAAAAATCGACCTCACCTCCGGCACCCTCGGCAAAGCCCTCGGCGGCGCGTCCGGCGGCTATACCTCCGGCAAAAGGGAAATCATCGAACTGCTCCGCCAGCGCTCGCGGCCATACCTCTTCTCTAACAGCGTGGCCCCGCCCATCGCCGCCGCCGCCATCACCGTGCTCGAAATGCTCTCCGCCTCCACCGCCCTGGCCGAGCGCGTCAAGGACAACACCGCCTATTTCCGCAACGCCATGGCCGGCACCGGTTTCCAAATCAGCGGCAGCGCCCACCCGATCTCGCCCGTCATGTTAGGCGATGCCGCCCTCGCCCAGCGCTTCGCCGACAAACTCCTTGAGCGCGGCGTCTATGCCGTCGGTTTCTTCTATCCGGTCGTGCCCCAGGGCAAGGCGCGCATCCGCACCCAGATCAGCGCCGCCCACTCCCGCGAGCAACTCGACCAAGGCATCGACGCGTTCATCCAAACCGGCAAAGAACTCGGCGTCATCTGAACTGAACTGTAGCGGCGGTCTGTGACCGTCGCAGCCAATGTGGTGCCCTTGTAGCGGCGGTCTGTGACCGTCGCAGCCAATGTGGTGCCCTTGTAGCGGCGGTCTGTGACCGTCGCAGCCAATGTGGTGCCTTGTAGCGGCGGTCTGTGACCGTCGCAGCCAATGTGGTGCCTTATAGCGGCGGTCTGTGACCGTCGCAGCCAATGTGGTGCCTTGTAGCGGCGGTCTGTGACCGTCGCAGCCAATGTGGTGCCTTGTAGCGGCGGTCTGTGACCGTCGCAGCCAATGTGGTGCCTTATAGCGGCGGTCTGCCTGTCCGGCATAGCTCGAAGAGCGACGCCGGATGACCGTCGCATCCCACGCCGCCACGCCGATAATTCGTTCGCTTTGCGCCGTACGCGACAGATTGCCCGCAAGCGTTCGGTATCAGCCGCCATGATGCGTTACGAAATCCTGAAACCCCTGATGCTCGGCTGGGCCGGGCTGTTGCTGTTTCCTGCCGCCGCACCCAAAGCAAGCGCCGCCGAAAAGCCCGTCGCCTGTTGGACTTTCGATGCCCGCAGCGCCCTGGATTCCGCCAGCGGTGTCACTGACACAATCGAAGGCAATTCCAAGTTCCTGCCAGAAGGCGTGCGCGGCGGCTGCCTGCGCTTTGACGGCTTCACCACCCTGCTGCGGCGCAAGGCCGAACAGGCGCCGGTGTTGTCCCACGGCTTCACCTTGCAAGCATGGGTGGCGCTGGCGACCTACTCGTGGAATTGGACACCCATCCTCGCCCAGCGCGACGGCGACACCCGCGGCTTTTCGTTCGGATTCGATGGCACCGGCCACTTCGGCCTGCAACTGGCCGCCGACTATCGTTGGACGAGTTGTATCAGCAGCAAGGTCCTCAACCTCAAGACCTGGCATCACGTGGCGGCGGTGTACGACCCGCGCTTCGGAGTGCGGCTGTTTCTCGATGGCGAAGCGGCCGGTGAGTTGCGCATCGAAAAACCCATCACCTTCGCCAAGGACATCGATCTATATGTCGGCCGCAACCACGAGAAAATGGTGCCCGACCACCGCGTCCGCGAGTGGGCGAAATTCCCCTCCTGGTGGTCGCTCGACGGATTGCTAGACGAGCTGACCATTCATGACCGCGTTCTAACTGAAAAGGAGATCCAGGCGTCCTGGGCCGCAGTCAAGCCCGCCGCCGCACCCGACCTTCCACCGCGACATTTTCCCAATGTGGCCAAGGGCACGCAGCGTTTCGGCGCCTATCCGACCAAGCTGGAGTATTACGAGCAATGGGATGCGTTATGGCAAATGGCCGGAGACCCAGACATCGTGATCAAGTTTGACGAAATGCCGGTGCAGATGGTGTTCTGGCGTGGCACCCGCTTTTCTCCCTGCTGGGTGACGGAGAACGGCAAGTGGATGGCGGATCAGAGTTTGGAAGGCGGCGTGTGGCCCGAGGAGTTGTACCGCCGCGGCGGCCAGGGCGCCGTCGGCTGCTGCGAACACATGTCCGACTCCCAATGCCGCTTCTCCCATGTGGAAATCGTCGAAAACACCGACGCCCGCGTCGTCGTCCACTGGCGCTATGCCATGGTGGACGCCGCCCTGCGCTTTGAAAAGTATGACGAGGTCGCCGGCCAAGGCGAGTATGGCGACGAGTTCTACTATATCTATCCGGACGGCGTGTGCTCCCGCGACGTGATGGGCTGGTGGCCCGAACCGGTGCATCGCATCGACCAGGAGACGATTTTCCTCAGCGAGGCGGGCACCCGCCCCGAGGACAACTGCGAACTGGCGGCCCTCAGCCTGGCCAACCTCAAGGGCGAGGCCAAAACATACACCTGGGAAACCGGCTACCCGACGTTGGACCTAACCGAACCGGTCATTCAGATGGTCAACCTCAAAGCGCATTTCCGGCCCATCATCATTGCCAAACCCGGCACCAAGTTTGCCACCTTCAACTGCGAGGTGCGCAAGGAGTTCTCGCATTTCCCGTGGTGGAATCACTGGCCCGTCGCCCGCGTCGCCAGCGACGGCCGCTATGCCATGACCACCGACCAGCCGGCCCACTCGTCGCTCAGTTGGGTCACCCAGCCCGAGGGCGCCTTCCTCTATGGCATGACCGACAAGCCGGCCGTCGGCGTGCTGCCCATGGCCAAGGCATGGATTGCCCCGGCCGCGCTCAAGCTCACCGGCTCAGCCTTCGCCAGCGACGGCTACAGCCAGAGCCAGCGCGCCTATCTGGTTAGAAGACTGGATAAGGGTGCCGGCCTCGACGTCGAGTTGGCCGGCAGCGCCGACTCACCGGTGTTCAATCCGCCGCTGATCATCCAAAACTGGGGCGAGCACGAGGCCATCCTCAAGCTCGATGGCGCGGAAGTCCCGCGCGGGAAGACTTTCCGCTACGGCCTGCGCCGCACCCTCGAAGGCACCGACCTGATCGTCTGGATCAAGGCCACCGCGGAAAAGCCCCTGCGGATTTCCATCTCTTCCCATGAGTGACCTGCCCACAGAACAGACGATCAATGATCACGAATTACACGGATGAAGATTAGGGATGGGATGAAGGCGGGACTTGGGGGATGGATCGGGAGAAATCAACCACTGATTAAGACTGAGAAGACTGATTCCACTGATTGAAGATTTCTTCCCAGTGCGCTCAGTGGCAAGCAGCGGCCTCAGTGGTTTCTTGCTCCCGATCCATCCCCCGAGTCACGCTTTCCTCCACCCAAAGTCTTCTTCTTCAATCCGTGTAATCCGTGTAATCTGTGGTTCAACTTCCCCGCAGTTTCCTAACGCCCCGCGTGCCCCACAGCCGCACTCTAACAACACATCAACCCCATGAAACTGAATTTGCTATTCGCCTCACTTGCTCTTGCCACGGCGGCGGCCGAGCCGGCCGCGCCCCCCGTGGCCACCCCCTCCAACTGGGGCCAGCGCAAGGTGGTCCCCTTCCCTGCCCTGCGCCAGGCCTTCGCCAATCCCGACATGATCTACGCGCCGTTCACCTTCTGGTTCTGGGACGAGCCGTTGGATAGCGGCAAAATGGCGGAGATGTCGCGGGTGCTGCGTTCACAAGGATTCAACCCCGGTTATGCGCATGCGCGCAACTCGATGGTCGGCACGCCCGACCTGCCGGACAGCGAGTGGCTCGGCGACAAATGGTTCGACGCCTTTGGTGCTGCGCTCAAGGTGGCCGAACAACAAAAATCCTACCTCGGATATTGTGATGAATACTGGTGGCCGAGCTTTCAGGCGCATGGCCGGGTCGTCAAACAACATCCGGAACTCAAGGCCGAGTCGCTCAAGTGGCAGATCGTCGATGCGCCCGGCGGCAGTGAGGTGAAGGTGCCCGCGGCGTTCTTCGCGGTGGCGGCCCAGGTGGACCAACCCGGCACCGAAGTCACGGCAATCATCCGCAGCAAATCCCTGCAATTGATAGGCGGCGGCGACGCCTTTGTCTGGAAAGCCCCGGCGGACGGCTCGTGGCGCGTCTATACGTTTCACAAGTATTCCCAGAGCGGCGTGGATGGCGGGGGGGTCAACGCCATTGATGAGCGCCTCGCCAAGGCATTCATCGAGATTGCCCTGGAGCCCTATGCCAAGCGCATTGGGCGACAAGTTGGGAAAATCCATTCCTGGCGTGTTTCGCGACCACGAGGGCGATTATGGCCGCAAGCTCGCCTGGTCCGATTCGTTAGACGTCCGCTTCAAGGAGCGCCATGGCCAGGACATTCGCCTCGCGCTGCCCTTGATGCTCAACAAGGATGTCGAAGGCCTCTATGCCAAGGCCCGCTGGCAATGGTTCGACCTGGTGTCCGACTTGTATGCCGGCAACTTCCAGGCGGTCACCGACTGGCATGAACAGCACGGCATGTACACCACCGCCCACACCTGGGAGGAAAACCTTCCGCTGCAAGTCAGCACCGTGGGCGACTTCATGAAAGTGATGCGGACGCTAACCATGCCAGGCCAGGACTGCCTGGGCCGCAAGGCCCTGCAAGTCCATGACTTCAAGGAAATCGTGTCGGTGGCGGAATTCAAAAACACGCGAGCCACCACCGAGTTGATGGGAGCCGGCTCCTTCGGCATGGCCGGCAACGGCGCGGGCCATGACAAACCGTGGAGCACATTTAACCCGGTCTTCCTCAAGCAAGCAATCAATTCCGTCACCGCCTGGGGCATAAGTCATATCATCCCCCACGGCGTTTTTACCACCCGCAAGCTCACCGGCAACCCCTGGCCGCCCGATTGGTACGCCGAAAACCCGATGTTCCCCTACATGCATCTGTGGACCGACTTCGCACGCCGCGCCAGTTATATCAATTCCATGGGCTGCGCCGTGCCCGATGTGTTGCTCTACAATCCGTTGGAGTCCGCCTGGATCAGTACCGACGCCACCATGCTAGATGACAAGATCTGGGACATCCTGGAGGGCCGCAACGACGGCAGCCGCGTCCATCAGCTCGACAAAATCTATGCCACCGCCATCAACGACCTGACCGACGCACGCGTCGAGTTTCTGATCGGCGACCGCTTCTACCTGAAGCAAATGGAGATCAAGACTGAGAAGGCGTACCGCGAAAACGGAGACGATGAGGCCAGGCTGGTGCGCGGCGAACTCTCATTCCGCACCCTGGTGCTGCCGTCACTGGATATCCTCACGTTAGAGACTGCTCGCAAAATGGTGGATTTCGCCAAGGCTGGCGGCTATGTCTTTGCGCTCGGCGAACTGCCAAGCGCATCCGCCGACAACGGCATGAACGATCCCAAGATGATAGAACTCATGGCGGCCCTCAAGGCGGCGCCGACATTCACCGCCCTGGCCAAGGGCCTGCAGCCCGAGCTGAAGTATGAATCCGCGAGAACCGAGGGCTTGGAAGGGCCGTTCCGGGGCGATTCCCGCCTCAAGTTCCAAATGCTCCAGCAACACCGGCGGATCGATGGCAAGGATTTCTTCTGGCTGGCTAACAACACCGAACAAGCGCAGGAATGTGAAATCGTCGTTCGCAATGGATGCGCGGCTTCCATCTGGGATTGCGAGACGGGCGAAATCCGGCCCATCAGCTCCTATGGCTGCGGGGCGATCGAACTCAGTTTCAGGCCACTGGAAGCCTACTGGTTGGTGCTGGATCCGACGTCACCCCCGACCGAAGTCCCCGATCCCCCGAAGATGGTGGATGTTCTAACGATTTCCGGGCCGTGGAAAGTCACTTTCGATCCGAAGGTCCAGCCGGTGATGGAGTTTGCGTCAACCCCGCCTGCCAAATTTGCCGCCGGGGTGGAGAAACCGCTGGAGGATTGGCAGGGCTGGGCCGGCGCGAAATTCAGCGGACTGTTGGATTACACCAAGACCATCGCCGTGGACAAGGCGGAGCCATCGATGGTCCTTGATTTGGGCAAGGTCTGCCACGCGGCGGAAGTCTGGGTCAATGGCAAGTCGGTCGGCTCGCGCCTCTGGGGCCCGTATGTCTTTGACGTCGGTTCTGCCCTGCGGCCCGGCCCCAACGAGATCCGCGTGCGCGTCGCCAATCTCATCAACAACAGCTACGACGACATCCAGCCCTCCGGCCTCTTCGGCCCCGTGACCCTCAAGCACGCCGTCCCGGCCAAGTGACCGTGCTTGCACCCAACCCGCGAAATCCAATGCATTGCCGCATCATCTTGCTAGCACTGGCCGGCCAAATCGCCACTGCCACGCAATTCCACGTCACCCCCGGCGGCAACGACGCCAATGCCGGCACCCCGGCCGCGCCGCTGCGCACGATCCAAGGTGCCGCCGATCGCGCGCAAGCCGGCGACGTCATCACCGTGCACGCGGGAACTTACCGTGAGCGGGTCACTCCGCCGCGTGGTGGCGAGTCCGACCGCAGGCGCATTGTCTATCGAGCCGCTGCGGGCGACAAGGTGGAGATCAAAGGCTCCGAAGTGGTCACCGGCTGGGAAAAGATCGGCGGCGGAGTGTGGAAGCTGACCCTGCCGAACGCGTTCTTCGGCAATTACAATCCCTACAAGGATGTCCTTGCGGGTGACTGGTATAACAATCAGGGGCAGACCCATCACACCGGCGAGGTCTATCTGAACGGCAAGTCGTTGTATGAAGTGGTAGCGCTGGAAGGGGTGCTGCATCCGCAGCCTTCCAAGAACTCGCTCGACAAGGACGGCTCGACCTACACCTGGTATTGTGAGAGCGACGAGGCTCGCACCCGCATCCACGCCAATTTCCACGACGTTGATCCCAACAAGGCACTGGTGGAGATCAACGATCTATGACATCTGGACCAAGCGCGGGTTTGGCGGCGTGGAGATTGCCGGAATCAAATTCCACGGGGCCATTGACGTGATCATTGAGCACAACCGCCTGCACAACGTCAACGAGGGCATCTGGCTCGACTGGATGGCACAGGGCGCGCGTGTCACCGCCAACTTGTGCTATCACAACAACCACGACTTCTTCGCCGAGGTGGACCACGGCCCGTTTCTGGTGGATAACAACATCTTCCTGTCGGACGTCGCACTGTGGGACTGGTCGGAGGGCGGGGCGTTTGTCCACAACCTGGTCGCTGGCAAGATCATCGCCGGCCATCAGGACGCGCGGATGATTCCCTACTTTCAGCCCCATTCGACCGCGGTGGCCGGAAGGCAGGATTTCAAGGGTGGCGACGACCGATTCTATAACAATATCTTTGTGGGCGAAGGTGCCGGACTGGATGCCTGCGACACCAGCAGGATTCCTACGCAAACGGATGGCAATGCCTATTTCAAGGGCGCGAAGCCCTTTGCCAGGGAAGCCCATCACCTCGCACAGACAGGTATTGACCCGCAACTGAAGCTCATCGGGGAAGACAACTCCGTCTATTTGCGGTTCAGGTTCGACTCGTCCCTCAAGTCAGTGCAAACCCCGCTGGTGACCACGGAGATGCTGGGCAAGCCGCAGGTCACGGGCTGTGCCTATGAGAATCGTGACGGCTCGCCCTTGAAAGTGGACACCGACTATTTCGACGCTCAAAGGGACGCGAAGAATCCCACGGCCGGACCCTTTGAAAACCCCGGCGATAGCAATTTCAAACTGAGAGTGTGGTGAATGATGAGAATTCTGCTGGGCGAGTTCTGGGCCGATTCCAACCGGGGCGAGGCGGACTCGGTCAAGCTGGCGGCCTTGGTCGCTCACACCTGGTGCCACTGGCGCAAGGCTTCACCGCTCCTGCCCTCGGGGCTGCTCGGCCCGGTGATGTTGCGGCCGCCGGTTGTTAGGCCGATCACCGCCACAGGCCATTGCTCGACCTAGCGAGGCTTCGCGTCGGTCCCAAGACACGCGAGGGCAACAACCCGGAATTCGACCTAACGACATCACATTCATAGTTTCAACGACTCTAGGCCCGCGGCCATACGGCGGCGACGGCATCAGCCTCAGACATCCTGAGCCGTGCCGGGAAATGGTTGAATTTTGGGAAACTGAATGAGCCCATCTGGATCCGGGCAGGATGCCCGGACCACGGTGGCGCGGGCATCCTTGCCCGCTGCCAAGCCGCTCGTAAGCTCATACGGTTTCCCTTGGGATCAGGATGTCGGAGCCTGCGTGACAGCGTGACCGATTCAGCGTGACGGATTCAGCGTGGCGGAGGTTGTTGGGCGGATGGTATGATCCGCGTGAAATGAAAAACAAATCATCATCGCAGTCGTGGCCGGAGCAAGTCTCCGCCTTCATCCGCACTATTCAACTCAAGAGTCTGAGCCCGCGCACCCAGGACGCCTATTTCTCCTGGGTGTCGCGCGTGGCCGAGCACCACGGGGTGGCCTGTCCGTCGCTGCTGGGCGAGGAGGAGGTCTATTCCTTCATTCACCATACCCAGCAAACCTGTGACTACAAGGGCTCGACTCTCAACCAGATGGTCTGCGCCCTGCGCGTTTTCTATCGGGACCACCTCGGCAAGGACGGTTGGCGCTGTTGGGGCAAGATCCGGATCAAGCGCATCGCGCCGCTGCCCACCGTGCTGACCCGCGAGGAGGTCAAGGCGCTGCTTGATCACGTCAGGGTCGCGCGGTTTAAGGCGGTGCTGGCCCTGATCTATCACTGCGGCCTGCGCGCGGGGGAGGCGTGCCGCATCGAGGTGGGGCACATCGACGCGGCGCGCGGCGTGCTGCGCGTCATCAACGGCAAGGGCGGCAAGCACCGCGAGATACCAATCAGTCCGGAAATGGTCGAACGGCTGCGGACGTTCTGGACCCAGCACCGCAATCCGAAATACCTGTTCCCCGGCGTCGGCCGGGGTTGGAAGGAGAAGTTCGGTCCCGCGAAGGTCGCGCTCAAGGACTCCGCCAAGCCGATGAGCATGAGCAGCGTGCAGGCCGCCATGCGCATGTGCATCGAAGGCAGCCGCCTGACTAAGCCCGGAATTTGCTGTCATGCGCTGCGCCACAGCTTCGCCACGCATTTATTGGAAGAAGGCGTGTCGCTGCGCCAGTTGCAGAGCTATCTGGGCCACTCGGACATCAAGACCACCTGCATCTATCTGCATTTGACCGAGGTGAGCGAGGGCCGCGCCCACGAGGCCCAGCAACGGCTCTACGCCGCGGTGATCGACTCCGCGGCGGCGGTGACAAAGCCGCAGCGCAAGCCCGGACACTAACGCCCGGAAGAAACCCGCTGACCTCTTCGCCCGGCATTGGGACACCTTTGCCGGTGCCTAACCGCATTTGCGTTTCCCCCCGCTGCGCTGTCCTTGCGCAGGTAGGCGCCCTGGTCTGCGGTACGAGCAACAGGCAGGACGCCCAATACTGTCAGGTTAGCACCTGATTTTATAACAGAAGACCTTGGGCTAGCAACAGGGCGGCGAGGAGCGGAATGCGCGGTGGTTGCATGGGGAAACTTAGATGGAACGCCGTTGAATGGAGCGCCGGCTTGAGCCGGCGTGTGTGGGGTGGTGCAAGAAAAGCATATATAATCTCAATCAGTCCGCGCTGGCTGAAACCCACGCTTCGTCAACATGCCGGCCGAAGCCGCTACTCTCTACCAACGCGCAGCCACGCCTACCGCGCAGCCACGCACGGGCGGGACGGCACTCCGTCAGGCCGACGCCCCAATGTGCTAGACGGCATTTCAGACACGCCGGCCGAAGCCGGCGCTCCATCAAGCCTGCGGCAATTCAAATCACTCCACTGCGCTGGTCATTGGCGGAAGATCCGCACAGAGGACGGTGCGGACCACTCCGGTTCATTGGCGGAAGATCCGCACAGAGGACTGTGCGGACCACTCCGGTTCATTGGCGGAAGGTCCGCACAGAGGACTGTGCGGGCCACTCCTCGCGGACCACGCCTCACGGTTAGACATGCCAGGGGGCGCGCATCTTCTTGCTGAGCAACGCGGTGGCTTCGGGGTCGCCGACGATTTCCTGTTTGACGGCGTCCCACTTGAGCTTGCGGCCGACGACCGAGGCAATGTAGCCTAGATGGCCGGGGGTTTGCGAGCGGTGGGCGATTTCCACCGGGGTGAGCGTGCGTTTGCGCGACTTGACGGAATCGAGGAATTCCTTGTGGTGGCCTGGGCTGTTATAGAGTTGGGCCTTGAGGCTGCCAGCCTTGTCGAGCTTTTGGATCTCGCGGATCCAATCCTTGTTAGACGCGTCGAGGGTGCCGCGGTCCACCCGGATCCAGCCGTTGGGGCCGATCCATTTGGCGCCGCCCTGAATCTCGTCGTAGCCACCGGCGATGACGTACTCGATGTTGTTAGGGTACTTGCATTCGATGCGATATTTGGTGGCGGTGTTCCAGACGTCGGTTTTGGCCGGGAACTCCGCGGTTGCCGAGACTTCCAGCGGGCCGACCGCATCGTCCGGGCCGGCGCCGAATTCCGGGTTGGCCAGGCCCCAATGGGCGATGTCGTTGTGATGGCCGATCCAATCCATGAGCTGGCCGCCGCCGGTGTTGTAATTCCACCGCCAGTTCTTGTGGAAACGGCAGGGGTTGAACGGCATCATTTGTGAGGGGCCGATCCAGCGATCATAGTCCACGCCGGCGGGCGGCTCGCAGTTGGGCTTGTCGTTGCCGGTGCCGCCAAAATCCGAGTGGCCGGAGGGCAGGCCGACCTCGACGCGGGTGACCTTGCCGAGGTAACCGTTTTGGACCATCTCGGCGGCCCAACGAAATGACGCCTGGGCGCGCTGCCACGACCCGGTTTGCCAGATGCGCTTGTTTTTCTGCACCGCATTGACCATGGCAATGCCCTCGTTGAGGGTGTGAGACAGCGGCTTCTCACAGAAAATGTCCTTGCCGGCGTTGGCAGCGGCGATGGCCGGGATGGAGTGCCAGTGGTCGGGGGTGCAAATGCACACTG
>TBL_comb47_HYPODRAFT_10007320_pt1 | contig 11625 bp, 6 predicted proteins | sample TroBogypolimnion_40_FD_10682 | JGI IMG/M metagenome (IMG submission 10682) | reverse complement strand
CTTGTTCTGGCTTCCTGGGCTACACCGCTTGGACCGCCATTAAAACGTCCGTGCAAATCATTTCCAACAGTTGTTGTTCCAACACTTGGATCACCCTGGTAACTGGCGGGATTGGCATACTGAATTGCAAAGATGACCTCTTTACTTTTATTACATGTGGCAACCGAGCTGGTTATGGTAGCTGTCTCTTTAGTAGGATTAGTATTATGCAACGGCCACAAATTGTTCCAGTTTGTCTCCAGTGGATATAATCCGGAGGCGATAATCTGGTCGCATAATTGAAGGGCACTCGTAAAATCGGCGGCTGAACCCCCCAAAGAGTTATTAAAATTCCATCCCCTTGTTAGGTAAACACGCGCTAATAAAAATTTTGCAGCACCCTTGCTTACACGACCCACATCTGTAGGAGAATCTGGCAAATTAGTGACCGATTCTGTAAGATCCTTAATCATCTGTGTATAAATATCTTTTGCAGGAACTTTTACTACGACAAGGCTTGCAGCGGTTGTCTCAACCAACGGCATCGGAATATCACCCCATTGCTGAACAGCCCAGAACAGGGACAGGGAACGTAAAAATTTGGCTTCACCGATGCGGACATTTTTTAAATTATCAGCCATATCTTTAACTGCCGCAGCCCTGGATACTACCGCGTTACATCTGTTGATTTCGCGATACAGGAAATCCCAAAGTGTCTGAAGCTCTCCCAGAGAAGCATTCAACCGGAGATCAAACTGATCATAAGGGCTACCCTGAGGGGTGGGCTGATTAAAATAGACAGCACCCCATCCACCGATGGCGAATACATCAGTTCCTGGAAGCACCAACAATCGTTGCTGAGCTATATCCCGGAGTAATGGATAACAAGAAGTTACAAGGCTTTCAAAACCTGCTGCATTTACATAGTAAGTATCCGTTGTTCTATTCGAAGGATTTATCTCGTTCAGAAAACTTTGCTTACATGAAGCTCCAATGATACTTATCAATAATGTATATATTAAAGCTAATCCGAATTTTTTAAAAATATTCATCCGATTTATTTTTAAAGTGTTTTTTATAGTTTAGAAGCTAAGATTTAAACCCAACGTGTAGGTTGCATTTGGCACATCGTCGATGTAGGTACTCGAATTGTATTCAGGATCCATTCCATGGTATTTCGTAAATACAAATGGATTAATGATTTGGAAATAGACCCGAAATCTATCCATATGCAATTGATCGAGTACAGTTTTTGGCATCGTGTAGCCCACAGTGATATCAGATATCCTTAAAAAGCTTGCGTCCTCATAATTTCTGGCACTTCTGTAGGGTTGCGATATTCCAACACCATACATCGTATTGATCGGATTAGTTCTTGTCCAATAATCCAATACGATATGGTTATAGCCTGTGTTTGTATAATCGGCCATGGTTCCGGCAAATAAATTGTTGTTGTATAACGTTCCGTTGCGATAATACATCTTAAACGAAAAATCAAAGTTTTTATAACTTACCTGATTCGTCATACCCATGATGTAATTAGGTAATTGGGTTCCCAATACCTGACGGTCGTCCTTACCTGTTGCAGACGAAATAACACCGTCCTTGTTTGTATCAACCACCTTTACCTGTCCGGGTAGCTGTTTGAATGTGGCTGCCCGAATACTATCCTTAATCTGCCATATCCCGTCAAACTTATAGTCATAATATGATTTTACAGATTTGCCTACAAACAGGGCATTGCCCAGGATTGCAGGAACACCATTTGCCAAAGCGTCAATCCTGTTTTTGTTTTTCGAAAAATTGAATGAAGTACTCCATGTCCAATCTTTAGTGACAATATTTCTGGTATTTATAAGTAATTCAATCCCCTTATTTGAAATCTTGCCAACATTGGCATACACGCTATTAAAACCTGTTGAGGTAGGTAAATTTTCCTGTAAAATCAGGTCTTTGGTTTTTTTGTTGTATACCTCAACGGCGGCAGTAATTCTGTTATTGAAGAATCCCATATTCAAACCAAGGTTCAACTCCTGACTTCTCTCCCATTTCAGTTCTTTGTTCCCCAAATTACCAGGTGCAAATCCATTTCCCAGAGACTGATCATAACTGTATATCGTATTTAAAATAGCAGCCTGGGTACTATATGGTGATACATTGGAGTTTCCAACTTCGCCATAACTCACTCTTAACTTCAGATCAGAGAACACATTTGCTGCCTTGATAAAATTTTCGTCAACCATTCGCCATGCAAAGGCACCGGATGGGAAAAAAGCCCATTTATGCCCTTCAGCCAACTGTGAAGCGCCGTCACCACGACCGGTAAATGTGAAAAGATATTTTTCATCATAGGTATAGTTCACTCTACCCATGTATGACATCAAACTATTCATTTTATAACTACTGGATACCCCTGTTATATTGGAATTCCCTGCAGTGCCTAAATTATACCAGATTGAGGCATAAGGAAGATTTTGGACCGCAATGGAATAAGTTTCAGCTACATTTTTAAATGCACTCTGAAGTACCGTGGCATTTAACTTGTGTTTACCGCCGGTGAAATTATAGTTTAACTGGTTATCAAAAGTATAAGTGGAGTTATCCGCAGTTGAATAGGTAGCCCGGGGAAGTTGGCTGCCGAGTCGATCCTTTGTATAAGTACCCCGGTAATCACCCTGGCGTTGACCAATCACAGATGCGGAGATGGATGATTTAAAGGTAAGACCTTTCATAAGGGTAATTTCTGCAAAAGCATTACCCATCTCATTGGTAGCTTTTATCTCAAACTGGTAGTTGGCAGGATTCGCCTCAACCAAAGGATTGAGGCATTGGTTATTTCGTATTCCCATCCAGACGGCATATCCGTTCCATGGTCCTTCTACAAGGTCATATTGATCAGCAGGATTAACTAAATCCGCATAATAAACTGTTCCGGTAGGTCTTACGCGATAAGCAGAGCGTAAAGCTTCGTACGATCCGGTAGGATTTGTACTGTAATTAATATAGGCTGTAAACCCAATCCGAAGAAAATCATTTATTTTACTGTCAACAGAACCATTTAAAGTATATTTTTTATAGGTACTGTTGGGTATATTACCATCTTCCTGTATATAACCACCCGAAAAACGATAACTGGTCCCCGGACTTCCACCAGTGACTGCAACTGTAGTCCCGGTATTGGCACTCGGCTTGGTTAATAATCTAACCCAATTAACAGACCGGCCCTCATCGAGAACTTTCTGCTCATTAACAGAAAACGTAGTAGGTGATCCCAAATTTAAAATAACGTCGGTAACCATACTTTTGTAAAACTGCTTGGCGTTCTGAAGATCAGGAAGATGAGCCGGTGTTTTTACACCCGCATATGAATCAATCGTTACCTTAGGCTTACCACTCACCCCTTTTTTGGACGTAATAATGACCACACCATTTGCACCCCTTGAACCATATATTGCTGTGGAAGAGGCATCTTTTAAAATGTCGATAGACTGTATGTCAGTTGGATTGATATCTCTTAATCTACCACCGATGACACCATCAATCACTACCAACGGCTCAGTAACACCGGTAATTGTATTTTCACCGCGAATATCTATACTGAATGCCTGTCCTGGCAAGTTGCTCGCTTTAGTTACAACGACACCTGCTACCTGCCCCTGTAAAGCTAAGGTGGCATTTGCCGGATTGGTCCTGATGATGTCGGCTGAACTAACCGAGGCCACTGCTCCGGTAAGGTCCCTCTTTTTAACCGAACCATAACCAATTACAGCAATCTCTTCTATTCCTACCGTTACATCTTTTAAAACGATATTAAATTCAGTCCTGTTTCCAACAGAATATTCCTGAGTTACCATCCCCACAAAAGAGCATACCAATGTGCTTTTAGCAGGAACATTCGATAAGGTAAAAGTACCGTCATTATTGGTTACTGTTCCGATTGTTGTCCCTTTCAAAACTAAAGATGCTCCTGGTATAACCGCACCCGATTGATCAGTTATCTTCCCCGTGATTTTTTTCCCTTGTTGCTGGGCAATGATCATTTGGACAGGTTCCCCCAGCTTATGAATGACAATCAGCTTATTGTTTATGGTATAGGTCATACCCGTACCAGAAAGAATCTTATCCAGAATCTCATTGACAAACAGGTTGTCTGCATCAATATCAACCTGCCTGGACAAATCCAACTGGTTGACATTGTAGAAAAATGAGAATTCCGATTGCTTTTCAATTCCTTCAAAGATCTTACCCAGGGTAATGTTCTGACCCGAAATCTTTAGTCGGGTAGTTTGGGAATAGGTAGAAGCTGAAAGCTGGAAAATTGCTACAAACAGCAGGAGCGTGATTAGTTTCATAATTCGGAAAGTTTGAGCAAAGCCATCGCATGACTTACCACTCTGGTGAATCCATTTTTTTTTCATACTTTTGTAATGTTAAGACAATTAATTATTATTTGTTGATTGATTGTGAAGGCGGATTGTTGTAGAGACAATTCGTCTTTGTCTTTTTAATTAAGGTGTTTTTGAATCATAGGCAATTAAAATTATGTTACATTTTTGATTGATAGGTAATTCCAAATTCTCTAAATGCGATCTTTTGAAAATTGATCGGGGTTGTCAGTTTTAAGGCATCGAGTACCTGCCATATCGTTTCCTGGTTTTTGAATCTTCCGGTATAAGCGAAATTCTCGAGTTTATTTCCGGACCACACCAGCTTTACATCATACCATCTTTCGAGACGTTGCACCAATTCAGGGAAAGGGATATTTTTAAATATAAATTCACCGTTCTTCCAGGCTAATTCAGACTCGATATCTGCATTATTTAGATTATAGGTGTTTGTCAGTTTGTTTATTCTGAACTTTTCACCCGGTTTAATGACAAATGGTTGATCTGAATTGCTCACCCGAAGCGAAATTAACCCTTCGGCCAGCGTGGCTGCCGAAAAAGTATCATTATTGTAGGTACACACATTAAATTGAGTTCCGGTTGCTTCTATATCAAAATCAGCAGTTTTTACTATGAACGGGTGGTTTTTATCAGACTTAACCTTAAAAAATGCCTCTCCGGAAAGGGTTACGCGACGATTAATCCCTGAATATTTTGCAGGAAATGTCAACGTACTACCGGAGTTCAGGTAAACCTCCGTACTATCAGACATCATCACTTTGGAGCGGGAGCCAAGCGGAACAGAAAAAACACTCAGTTGCTTGGCTGATTCAACCTGTTTTTTTGGATATAAAACACTGATAATCAAAGATATAATAAGAATAGCTGCAACAGCAATAATCCGGTTAATCAGCATTATCCGGGCTCGTTTGCTTTGTTCCAATTGTTTCCGGTAGAAAAATATCAGTTGTTGATCCGATTTATTTTTAACCGGGTTCGCAAGATCCCACAAATCTTTTACCTGTATAAACTCTTTTGTGTTATCAAATGATTTGTTCGTCCACTCAAACAGCTCTTCTGTCTCATTATCTGAGCATTCACCGTTTAAATACCGGGCAATCAGGTTTCGTATTTGAGTTTCGTTAATCATTGAAACAACATCCTTCACATTGGTTAGTATGGTTTAGATGCTATAAAGACAATATTGTTTTAAAAATTACGTCAACAATATTAACTTTTTTTAATATTTCTTTGAGAATTTCCGTATATGAGCCCTATTTCACTTCGCAGACAGAGATTCAATTCTTTTTCATCCCAATTTTGGGAATGGACGATTCATAAAAAGCAACAATACCCGGTTTCACCGAAACTTTTTCTTTCAAGATTGCCAAAGCTCTGAATATTCTGGTTTCGACCGTTCTGACCGGAATCTTTAAACGCTCGGCAATCTCTTTATTCTTCAATCCCTCCAACCTGCTGAGGATTATAACTTCCTTGTATATATCTGCAAGAGAATCGATTGCACTTTCAATATTTTGTAAAGCCTCCTTTTCAAGATAAGATTGTTCTCCGGAAAAATAATAATTGGCTTCTAATTCCTTAAGTTGAAGAGCAGCATGGTACTCAAAATTCCTTACCACTTTTTGATGTTTAATATAGTTCAAACACCTGTTTTTTACTCCTGCAAACAGATAAGCCCTCACTTTCACTTCAGGATCATTGTATTGACCCCGTTCCCATATCTCAATAAAAAGATCCTGAACCAGATCATGCGCTTCATTTTCATTATCAATAAATTTCAATGTAAAACGAAAAAGCAGGATATGATACTTAAGAAATAAACTATCAAAATCGGCCATTTATTAGTTGTTTGCAGATGTAAATATAGTAAAATTAAATTGGATTATTAAGTTATCGTTCCAATTCACAGATTTAGTTCAATCAATCTTCAGGGTGGACAGGGCAAAGTGATGCCGGTTAACTTTTGTGGTCTTAAAGATGACACCATAATTGTAGTTTGTATGGCGGACGCACCCGCAGGAACCGTGGGCAGGGTAGGGATCCCCAAAGCGGAGAAAAGCATCGAAAGGATCATGGTCAATATGAACGACCGGCATGATTACCAGGTGGCTTTGTATTTTGCGGATTGGGACGATAAATGCAGACAGCTGGCAGTGGATACGTTTGATGAGGGTACCTTGAGTCTGATTTGTAATATTTGTAATCCGCACCTTGCAGATTCCGGATTTCTAATCCGAAATTTGCCGTTGTGTTAATTTTCGATGGATGATAGACCAGTACTTTCAGTTAGTTGGAAGAGATTATTTACCGGAATAGAGCACCACGGGACCAATCAATCCGCTTGCTCTTAATGTAGCATCTTTTTTGGGACCGTTGATGGTCCATGTTTTACGTTGTTCATCGGGTTGACCGGCATCATATACCAATCGGTTGAACCATGTGCTGGTCACTTCGACAGTTAATGTATTGGTTCCTGGTTTAACAATGCCGGTTAGTTCAGCCTTGTAAGGTGGAGTCCATAAGGTACGTACCGGTTTTCCATTAAGCGATACAACAGCAATCATTTCAACACGGCCAAGATCTAGTAAAAAACTTGTATTTTTCGTTATGTTACCGGCATTGAATGTTGTGGTATAGGTTGCCGTTCCGGAGAATGCTTTTGCTTCGGGCGTCATATCAAGGTCTTTCCACGCCTTCAATTCATTAACCTGAACCAGGGATGGTGATCCCCATCCTGAAGGAAAAGCCAGTTGCCACTGCCTGGTAAAAGGTATTGTTTGTTGCAGTTTTTCAGGTTGCACATTTTTTACCATCCCAACAGCTTTTCCTGACTTCCGGAAAACAACAAAACAGGAACCGGCCTGTGGTAAATCCAACATCACCCGGGTACGATTGTCGGAGCGGTTGGTAATTGCTGATGACACGGTGCCCGTTAGCGGATCCCAGATTTCAACATTTCCTCTATTGCGAAAGTTAAGGGTTCCGCTAAATCCACTTCCTCTTGGGGCACATACGTAATACCACTCGGCGCCATCCGTTTTTCGGTGCAGCCATAAAGCGTTGCCTCCTGTTACATCAGGTTCTATTTTCAGTTTTTTCAATGCCGCAGCAATTGTTATTCCCGTCACTACTTTTCCTTTTCCTACATTCCGGATTCCGTTTTCAGGGGTATTTCCCCATATACCGGATACCGCGGCATCAAATCGTTTTTGTGCTTCGCCTGCACCGGTTAGTGTTGCAAGTCCTTTTGGCGCCTCGCCAATAATGGTCGCTCCTTCACGTACAAGAGCGAGTAGCTTTTCCAAAGTCTGTGGTAACATACGCGGCACATCAGGTAACCATAGCACGCGATAGCTGATCCCTTCGGGGGTAACAAGCATTCCATTGCTCACGGTTAAGCGGTTGAGCAAAACATCGGGGTTGCAGTAATCGTATTTAAATCCTTCTGAAGGCAATGCATTCTGATCTGGTTTATGGTTAATTTCATCGCCAAGATACCAAAGAATGTCGGAAACGGGTTTTCCACGTTCGAGCAGATAGGTGCATCGCGACAGGTAGGAGGTGAACTCCGGCATATGTTTCCACCAGGTCTGTCCGCGCAGAAATGGCGTTCCTATTCCTGACCCAAATGAAGTTCCGGGAGGGAGAAAATCAATACGCGGATTGTGTGTGTAGGTATGAAACACTAAGTGAGTTACCCCTTCAATACAGTTGATATTGGCCGTTTCCTTTAAAACACTTAAGTGCTCATCCCAGGTCAGCTCAAAAGATGTGAATGCCTCGGCTGCGATCCGCGGCTTCCCGTAAAGCCTGGCTGCAGATGCGGTGGGTTTGATGGGTTTAAAATTCAGGGCACCTACGAATGCTTCTGAAGAATGTTGCCAGAATTCGCACATCGGTACATCGGCATACTTGAAATATTCGAGAATGTCAGCAGGAAAAACATCCCCGGCGGCGGTTTCGAAAGCAATAGTCTGACCGTTGTCATTTGCAAGTTTTGCCATCCGTCCATAAAACTTATTGGTAAAAAGGTCATTGATAGTGGCACGCCAGTCAATAAGAAAACGTGTGGTTGTTTCTTGGTCGCCTACTACATATCCGAATAGGGCTGGCAGCCATTTACGAAGATCATAACCCGATACCCGATTAAATTCTTCTTCCATTTTTGCGGTCCAGGTCTGGGTTTTACATTCCCAACTATCCATTAGCATTCCGTTCAACAATCCATTGATCGGTCCTCCCTGACCGGAAAGTCTCCCGATATAACCGGCAAATTGAGCATCAGGGCCTGACTCCGAAAGTTTATTGCATTCCCATCCTGTTCCTTCGGGTGGAGCAGGACCGTTTTTCATCCCTGAATTGACGTGACCAATGCGCAGAATGGTCCATTTGCCTTTAGGTGCGTTCCATTTCAGGGTACCCTTTTTGTCCATTTCTGTAGTAATGTCAATGATTTTATACGGATCAACAAAGGCGGCCAATGATTGTCGGGGGTGCTCTCCCTCGCGCATAAGGCTGCGCAAAGTCCATCCGGCTTCCGATTCCCAATTGTTCTTGCGGGCAGATGAGAACAAGCGAAGCGAACCGAGCGTCATAGGATGTTGATTGACGATGGAGATCCTGTAGGTTTTTATTCCCTTTGCCTCATCGCATGCCAATGTAATGGGGCGATCATCCTGCCAGTTACTTTGCGGCATGGAGGTATGCAGTACCTCCATGGCTTTGCCGTCCGGTAAGATAGCCTGCACGGTGACAGTTACGCCCGGCTCATAACAAAAATAAGGGGAAAAACCGTTGATGCTCGAAAACTCCACTGTACGCAAGGCTATTTCATCAGGAAAGGTTACTTCTATCCAATTGGGTTTACCTTCCGGTGCAGGGGGAAGGGTAAATGATTTTTTGAGATTTCCTGCCAGACAGTCTATCCAGTCCAAATTCTGAAGGTTACTGTTTACCAGGTTGGGCCGGAGTGGCGTATCTGTATCGTCCATTGGTGTGGGAAACGCAAGAACAGTAATCGCCTTATAGTCGCGCCAGGATTCAATGCTTGGCTGCGGAACCGGCAAGGTGATGCCAATTGTACTTCCACCGTCAATGTCTGTACGACTCCACACCAGGTGTCGCATCGCATTTGAAGGCTCAATCCATGGCCCTCCCGACATGGCCCATCCGGGGCAGTTCTGCATGGTAAAACGCAATCCTAAACGACGACATTCCTTCGCTGTATGTTTTACGGCATCCTCCCACATCGGACTGAGACAGGCTATTTGAGGTTCAACTCCCGGCCATTGACCGCCAAATTGTCCGTGAAATAGCTGGATTCCTGAAATACCTGTTTTTGCAATTGCTTCCAGATCAGCTGTAATACCCGCCTTTGATACATTGCCACCAATATAATGGAACCAGGTTTGGGGATGGTAGATTTGAGGCGGATTGCGGAATGCTTCCATATCGTGTTTTCCGAACATGCGGTTCAGTTCTAAACCTGAAGGGACGACAGTTGATTGTGCCGCTGACATGATGCCTGAAAACATCAGGATGATAAATGTTAACAAGAGGATGGATGTTTTTTTATTAATCATTCCAGAAGCTATTTATTATGATTAGTATCCGTTTAGAAATAAACGTGTCAACTTTATATCAAACAACTGATTATTAAGTGTTTCATGGAAAGGATCTTCCGAAAAAAGGAGCTTTAAATTTATTTTTTCAAGTTATAAATTGCCAAATAATTGCCATGACGAACTAAAAGTTTTCCGTTGTATATTGTTGGATGAGCCCAATGAGGCCCTGATCCTTTTTGTATCCTGAATGAACTAACCAGGTCAAATTTTTCAGGATTAGGTTTCACCAGCCCAATATTTCCAAACCGATCGTCATAACAATACAACATATCGTCAGCCGAGATGATCGAGCCTTTCGTAGACCACTTGGTTTCCCAATTCGTTTTACCGGTTTCCCAGTTTACCGAAGCCCATTGCCCGGTGGCATTATCCAGCATGGTTGACCCATAAATATTACCACCCACAAGCACTAATCCTCCAATATGTGTGTCAAGAACATCATTCTGCCATTTCAAACTGATCGACCTGCCGTCTTCTGAAAGATTAAACATCGATCCTTTTTGTTTGTTCCCATAAGTCTCAAATATTTGACCATTGTTATACAGTGGTATGTTAGCGGCCTCGCCTTTACCTCTATTATTGCCATGGTACTGACTTAAATTATGAGTCCAGAGAATATCACCATTGCTCGTATCAATGCCGACAAGGAATTCTGAGGTCTGCACCAGGGCAATTTGAAGTCCGTTTCGCTCAATAAGTGATGCTGAAGCAAACGATTTTGACCCACCTACACTTTTCGATTTCCACATTAAATCACCATTCTGTTTATCCAGAGCAACCATCGTAGTTTCGTTACCACCGGTTATATACAAAGCGGCCTTGTCGGTAAGCAAGGTCGATTCAACCTCCCCATAATTCAAATATTTGCCATTGTAATCCTTGTGCGGATTTTTGGACCAGAAAATGTCACCATTAATCGCATTCATGCAAACAAGTTCACCATTGCCTCCAACCAGAAAAATTCTATTATGTTCAATCGTTGGTGTACAACGATTGTCCGAATAGGTTTGAGTCGATGAGCGACTAAAATTCTTTCGCCAAAGCAACTTACCTTTTTGATCGTATGCTGTTATAAAATTGATTGTATCTTTAGTACCCGTCACATAGATTACATCGTGATAAACAAGCGGCGACGATAATCCGTTACCAATACCTTCAATTTCCAAAAAAAGCTCAGGACCATTTTCAGGCCAAACAATTAAAAGCCCTTTATCCGCATAAACACCGGAACGATTTGGCCCGCGCCATTCAACCAAATCCTGTGCAATTAAAATTCCCCCCAAAAATAAGAACAAAATGGAAAAGCTAATTTTTCTCATGCTAAAGTATTATGCTTTAATGTTATACTTAAAAATATAATTTGAATTTTTGAACCGAAAATATTCCAAAGAGATTAAAACACTAAATTTTGGACGAAAGTTGCAGCAAAACCCTGAATCAAAACAAAAAAAGCACCTATCTACCATTTCAAGCGCGTAAATAGGTGCATAAATCTCTCAAAATACTGATTATCAATATTTACAGTGGAGCTGCGGGGAGTCGAACCCCGGTCCAAACAGGGAAGCAATACGCTTTCTACATGCTTATCCAAGATTTGGTTTTCGAATGAAGACTGG
>TBL_comb47_HYPODRAFT_10007318_pt1 | contig 11627 bp, 7 predicted proteins | sample TroBogypolimnion_40_FD_10682 | JGI IMG/M metagenome (IMG submission 10682) | reverse complement strand
GACAAATCAGAAAATCGATGCAATCATTGAAAAGACAATTGATTTCTTCGAGTCATTCGGGATAAAAACCAAATTGGCTGATTATGGAGTTGGCTCGGAAATTATCCCTCAAGTGATTGAACGCTTTACAAAAAGGGGTATAAAGGCTATTGGAGAGAGGGGCGATCTGACCCTGGAAGATATTGCAAAGATTCTGGAATTACAATTGAAACCCTCATGAACTTACAAACACAAAAGGCAAGGTATAAATCAATGAGGGTTCCACACGGATCAATAATCTAAATATTAGTAAGTTAATTAAAATTTATACGTGTGAAATAAAGGGAAATACATCTTTGGACCACCGGGTAAGATGCACAAAACAAAAATTCTCATTGCCCGGTGATGGGGTGACTGTTCATGCGTTGGATGGTCACCCGGTCACTTTCTATTTATTATCTCCCGGCAATCTTCCTGTTTGCCGGTGCAACCGGACAGCCAGTACAGCCCCCTCCGCATCCGCTGCAGCTACTGTCACTGGTCGTCTTTTTAAATGATTTAAGGGATTGCGCAGCTTTATATGCCATAATTGAAATGGCGAACAGAACAACAATCCAAGTTATAATTTCCTGCATATCTGAAAGTTGTTTAAAAGTTAAAACTAAATAAAAAACAGGACAACCCTGTAAGTAATAAATGAGATTAACCAGGCAAACCCCGTGGTATAGAACACAGTAAACACGGCCCATTTCCAACTGCCCGACTCCCGTTTTATAGTAGCAATCACAGCAATACAAGGAAAGTAAAGAAGAACAAAAACAAGAAATGAAAGTGCCACTGCCTGATTAAAAACTTTCTCTCCCGCTTTAGGTCCAATATAATAAGTTTCTGATTTAAGTACTTCTGGCAATAATTCTTTGGTCTTTTGATTATCTTTTCCTGTTTCGTACAGAACACCCATTGTACTTACCACGATCTCTTTGGCAGGGATTCCAGCCACAAGGCAGATTCCCATTCGCCAGTCAAAACCCAAAGGACTGATTATCGGTTCAATCACATGCCCAATAGTTCCAAGATAAGAGTTTTCGATCTGGGATTGGACATGCATCGTTTTGGCAAGCTGAATACCGGTTGTATTGGTTAGGTTATTCTGTTCCGGAGCCCTTCGCGGGAAGTATTCAAGTGCCCAAATAATTACAACTGCCACGAGAATTGTTCCCCCAATTTTTTTAATATATTGACTTGCCTTATCCCACATATGGACTAAGGTATTCCGGAAAACCGGCATCCTGTATGGGGGAAGTTCCATTACAAACGGTGTATCCTTACGTCTGAAGAGGGTCTGGTTTAAAATTTTTGCCATAACAATAGCCATGGTTAATCCCAACAGGTATAAGCCGGTCAGGACCAGGGCCGGATAGTTTTTAAAAAAGGCTGAAATCAGTACGATGTAAACTGGCAGACGGGCAGAACAAGACATAAAGGGGATGATCAACATGGTCAACAATCTGTCGCCCCGATTACGGATGGTTCGTGTTGCCATAATTGCCGGAACATTGCATCCAAAACCCATTACCAATGGGATAAATGACCGTCCGTGCAACCCGATTTTATGCATAAGTTTATCCATGATAAATGCTGCCCGGGCCATATAACCGGTATCCTCCATCAATGAGGTAAAAAAGAACAGGATCAGAATATTCGGCAGGAAAACGATAATGCTTCCGAGTCCGTTGATAATCCCATCGGTTAAAAGATCTTTAAACATCCCAGGAGCCATCAAGGTTTTGATAATTCCTGAAATGAAATTAACTCCATCGTTGATCCAGATCATGGGAATACCTCCCAGTTTAAAAGTTGCAAAGAATGTCAGAAACATGAAAAACAGGAAGATTGGAAAGCCAAGAACTCGATGGGTAATCAACCTATCTATCTTTCCGGTGATTTCATACCTCCATTGAATGCCAGGAACAAAAGTCTCCCTCAGTGCGCCCGAAATAAAACCGAATTTAGCATCGGTAATTAAGTGAGAACTCTCTTCATTCCATCTCGATTTCAAACGAATAGTTTCCCGCTGGATAACCTCATTAATGCGGGTATAGTTTGTGGAAGTTTTTAATGCTTCCAATGCTGTTGGATCCTTATCTAAAAGCCTGATTGCCAAATATCTTGAAGATAATTTCGCAGTAATTGGCTTGTCCATCTTAATCTCCTTGCGGATTGCCTTGATTGATTGCTCAAGTTCTTCGCCATAGTTGATGTGAATATGGCGGACAACAGGATTACGCTCCTCATAAACTTCAATAATTTCATCGAACAGTTGCTCAAGCCCTTCCCCTTTGCTTGCAGTGGTGGGAATGATCGGAATACCCAACAATTTACCCAGTTCTTGCCGATCAAGTTTAGCTCCGCTGGATTTAAGATCATCATACATATTCAGGGCAACCACAACCTTGATATCCATGTCGATTAACTGAGTGGTCAAAAACATATTCCGCTCCAGATTTGAGGCATCGATTACATTTAAAACGATATCAGGGGTCTCTTCAATAATATAGTTCCGGGTATATAATTCTTCAGGAGAAAAAGAGGTCAATGAATAGGTACCTGGCAGATCTACCAGGTTGAATGTGTACCCTTTGTGCCGGAATGAGGCAATTTTGGAATCGACTGTTACGCCGGTGTAATTACCGACATGTTCCTTGGAATGGGTGACCCGGTTAAATAAGGTTGTTTTTCCACAGTTTGGATTTCCGGCCAATGCCACATGAATGGTTTTCCCCTTCTCGCGTGCCGAAATCTTTAGCACCTCCATATCTATAATCCCATCAAAACTTGGCGGGGCAAAGTTCATGGCCTCTTCCAACGTGATTACTTCAATGAGTGCAGCCTCAGCCCGCCGTAGCGAGACATTGTATCCAAGAAGCTGGTATTCAACCGGATCAAAAAGCGGAGCATTTTTCAGTACAGTCACTTCTTTCCCCGCAACAAATCCCATTTCTGATATTCGTCGACGAAAAGAACCGTGCCCAAGCACCTTTGTTATTATAACATGCTTATTTTCTTCTACTTCCGAAAGTCGCACTTCACTCTTATTTAGAACCATTAAAAATAGGATGCAAATATAGGACATTAAATCCTTTATCAGAGAAAAAACACCTCAATTTTTGCAACTATTTATTCTGAATTCTGCAAGATTTAATCTTTGGCAATTTTAACATTGCTGATATAAAATTTCTCCGTTTCGTTGTCGCTGCTTATATGAGAGAAAGATAAAAAATTAAACTGCAAATCTGCAGGAATCGCCTTTTCAATATTTATAATCTTTTTATTATCGACATATACCTCTAACATCTCCCCGTTTCTTTTCAGGGATACGTTTATTCGATTGCTGTTTTTATCGTTTGAAAACCCTGGAACCTGCGCCTCCTTTCCATATAAAGTACCTGAAGGAGTCGATATATTCAGTGTTGACCTTCCGTCGGATCCGTTGAAACCCGGTCGCAGCCTTAAAGTGAGTGAGGTTTCGTAAATCTGTTCTGATTTCTCTTTTGCCAGCATCATTTCAAAAGCCTTCCCGCCCCATGTGAAATCTTTCGGTGCAATTATATCGAATGTACAGGTAAAATTTCGTGGCAATGGTTTTTTGAGAGACTTAGACGAAATGTAGTTACCTTTCAACTGCACCCATTTACCACTTTCCCCTTCAACTGTTTTAACCGAAGCAAAATTGCCATTCCCAAGAGGAGTATACCATCCTGCAGGTTTTTGATTGTTCCCATTGGCTGAGAAATCATCAAAAAACCAGTTGTTGCCGTATGTGACATTCTTTTTTAATCCGACTGAAATTTCCGGCGGATTATTATCCTTCGAATAATAAGGTGTATGCAAAGGTCGGTATGGAATACCTTTAACTTTTTCGGGATCAAAAAAGAAATTATAAACATATTCAAAATTGAAATTGTTTATAATTGCTTCGTGCCTGTAAAACATATAGGGTTCACTCAGCGATGCAATCCAAGAGATGGAAATCCATTGAGGGATATCCTTTTTGCACAGCTCTTTTACAGAAGGATCGAGTTGATAAACCTGAGCTTTGTCGATTTCCGGATTATTGGTGTCACCGGAAAAGAACGGGTCACCATCATTACTTTGAATATCGTAAAGAGTTGGCTGATAACTTGTTTTTGCCAATTCTCCAAGTCGGCTTCTGTATTTTTCGGTTAATCGTGCTATTCCCTTAATACGGCGCTCTCTTTTTTCATCTTCTGTCTTCAGAAAATAGTCAATATCCCGCTGGTTCCCCTGGGCTTTTTCAATGATCTTCTTTTTTTCGTCTTCATAAACGCGGGGAATTGACTTCTCGAGCAACTTCAAAAACTCCCCTTTGGTTAATTTTATAAAAGGTAGTTTATTGTTTTTCGCAAGAATGACATATGGCGACGCCCCGGCATCTGTAACCCGCTTTAGCCAGAAATAAGGATAGCTTCTAATTGAGGCGACTTTAGAGAAATCAATTAGATCAGCTCGTTGCGGCCCATAAACCTGAACAGGATCCGCCAGCGGCATCGTGAAGAAATATTCATCCGCTGTACAAAGAAAAGGAATTGACCAGGATGTGGCTGGAACCTGATTTGCAATAATACTCCAGGATGTTTCGGTCTCAGCGATCCTTTCCAGCTTACCCTCTTTAGGCTCGACATTCCAGGTATATGCCGTAGCATAATAAAGCTGGGGCAGAGCTGTTTCATCTTTATTGTATTGCCCGATTTTAGGTCCGATGCCCTTAATTACATTTCCAATTCCCCCCCTTGGAATATAACTGGCCTGCATCCAGTTGGCAAAAGAGTCGGTATAAGAGAGCTGTGTTGGGGTAAAGATAAAATTCCCTAATTTTTTACCTTCCTTGTATCCCTTAAAGTGGTAGACTTTAGTCCATCCGAGTACAGTATCCTTTAACGATTGGAAGACAGTTGTCTGTGCATATAAATTTGGCAAGAAGCTTATAGCAAGAATAAAGGAGATGAAGAGTCTTCTCATTACGTTCGTTTTTGATGGTTTATTAGGTTTGCTCGTCTTATTAACATGTGGCCCTGAACAAATGTTCAGTACCTTAATCACTAATATGAATCTGGCATTGGATTAAAAATGAGGGTAATGTTGGAATAATTTTATGTTGTATCGCGATTTCGCAGGTATCAAATTAGCCAAAATATTAAGATAATATGGTTTAAATTATAAAATCTGATTATCTTTGCACCGCTTTAAGGCAAAATGGCCCCGTAGCTTAATGGATAGAGCATCTGACTACGGATCAGAAGGTTGGGGGTTCGAGTCTCTCCGGGGTCACAAATACCGCTGTAATCACTTGATTATCAGCGGTATTATTTTTTTTGTCAAACACAGTATCACAGACACCCGAATTAATCCACCAGAATATTTTTAAATTAAAATTCAGGGAGAAAAACTAAGAATAAAATAGGTTAAAATTTAAATGCGCAATCGATTGCAATAATGATAATATTTCATACTTTTACTGCAACCATTCAAATGAAAAAGTTGTGAAACCTTTTCATTTTATTGAAATACCCAAGGTTCGGGATTATCCATTTATAATGCCTTTAATTGTGAATTATGAATACTATTTTCGAAGAGCGTTTTGCCACCCATCCGGAGGATGCAAAAAGTTATGATACATCGCGATTACGCAAGGAGTATCTGATCAGTAACCTGATGACTGAAAATCAGATTTGCCTGACCTATTCACAATATGACCGCTATATTGTCGGTGGAGCCGTTCCTTCAGGTGGAGACCTGAAACTTGAACCGATCGATCCGTTGAAGGCTGAGTACTTCTGTGAGCGGCGTGAACTGGGGATTATCAATGTCGGAGGAATCGGGAAAATTACTATCGATGGAACAATATACGAGCTTGGCTTCAAGGAGGCATTGTACGTTGGACAGGGGAGCAAATCGGTGGTATTCTCATCGCTTAATCCAAATTGCCCGGCCCGTTTCTATATTAATTCTGCACCTGCGCATAAAGAATATCCAACAAAAAAAGTCACTTTGAAAGATGCTGAAGTGGTGGAAACCGGAACAATGGGCGAATCAAATGCCCGCACAATCAATAAATTACTGGTCAATTCGGTGGTGCAGACTTGTCAGTTACAGATGGGAATGACAGAGCTGAAACCCGGAAGTGTTTGGAACACTATGCCGGCGCACACCCACAGCCGCAGGATGGAGGCTTATTTTTATTTCCAGGTACCCGAAGGACAGGCGATATGCCATTTTATGGGTGATCCGAAAGAAACCCGTCATATCTGGATGCAGAATGAAGAGGCTGTTTTATCGCCAACCTGGTCAATTCACTCGGCCGCAGGGACTTCAAACTACACATTTATATGGGGCATGGCGGGTGAAAACCTTAACTATGGTGATATGGATGTGGTGAAACCGAAGGAGCTTAGGTAATAGCAGGAGAAATCGATATTGCTGCTTTGTGTGGCTGGCAACTGGCTTATGGCTGATTTCGCCGGAATATAATATTTCTTCTTCCGGAATAAGGCAACACCAAATAAATGACAAAAGAGCCTTGCAAAGGGCAAATTGCAAGGAGCCAAACGCCAGACGCCAGCTGCCAGGTGCAGATAATTAACCAATAAATTTTAATAAATACTCCCTAAATTATGAAAATGTTTGATCTGACAGGGAAAGTTGCCCTGATCACCGGAGGGACACACGGTATTGGTATGGCTATTGCCAAAGCACTCGCCCAGGCAGGTGCAAAAATATGTGTGAATGATCTGGTTGAAGAAAGGCTGGTGGCCTGTAAAAAGAGTTATGCAGAAGTGGGTATTGATGTTTTCACTGTGGTTTTCGATGTTACCAAAGAGGAAGATGTTGACAAAGGGATCGGAATCATAGAATCAAAGGTTGGGCCCATTGATATACTTGTCAATAATGCAGGAATTATCAAACGGGTTCCTATTCTCGATATGCCGGTTGAAGATTTCAGGCAGGTTATTGACATTGATCTTGTTGCGCCGTTTATAGTTTCCAAAAGGGTTGTTCCCTCAATGATTAGCAGAGGAGGGGGGAAGATTATCAATATGTGCTCGATGATGAGTGTTTACGGACGGAATTCAGTTTCTGCCTATGCCTCGGCCAAGGGAGGGCTTAAGCTCCTTACTGCAAACATGTGCTGCGAATGGGCAAAGCACAACATTCAGGCAAACGGAATTGGTCCCGGATATATTGCCACGTCCCAGACCGAAGCGATCCGTGTAAATGGTCATCCCTTCAATAACCTGGTGATGACCCGTACACCTGCGGGACGGTGGGGAGATCCTGAAGATCTGGCCGGTGCCGCGGTTTTCCTTGCTTCGGCTGCCAGTAACTATGTGAATGGTCATTTGCTGTTTGTTGATGGCGGTATCCTTGCTAATTTCGGATATGTGACCGGGGAAAACGAGTTACTTGGATAAAAACCTAATTCACTTATGGTTAACGGGAAAAAGCAGAATATGTTATACCATCCGGAAACCAGAATGATTGAGCTTAACCTGCATGCTGAACCATAAAGATCTTGCTGGAATGACGCTGCAAAAGTGGTGAAAGGTATCCTGGTTTGCTTGTCCCTTTCACCAGCAAAGCAATAATAATTTTTAATCAGATACATATTAAAGGAATCCGTTTAATTTTTAATTTACCAATTCTAAAATTTGGTCTCTCAGTCTCTTGCATTGTTTTTCTTTTTTTCTCGCGCAGAGTCGCCAGGCCGCAAAGTAAAAAATACTACATCATATCTTTTACTTAGTAATTGAGAGCAAAGAGTCACTTTGCATCCTGAACCATTTTATGAAATGCTTTTCGCTGAACTTCACCGGCTTCCGCGTATTGTGTAACCCCTTCCCGCTCCGATATGGTGCAGAATCTGGCATAGGTGCCATCATATTTTGCAAGTACAGGGAAACGCCTGCACTTCAGATACAAAACAGGAAGTGAGGCCAGCTCAACACGTTTCAAAATATCTGCATTGTCCGCTACCTTTTTGGCCTCTTCAAAGATTTCATAGGAATCTTTTATAAATTGATCCGAAAAAATCCGGTCATCAGGTGAAAGGTTTGGGTGAATATGCGTCTCCGGGGAGATCCGTCCCTGGAGGAGATCAAAATACTGACGCACAAATTTTCCTGCTCTGCCATAATAACCGTCCATAAAATCACCGATAACAGCCTCTGAATTGCAATCCGGATTCCAGAAGAGCCGCGCGATCAGATAAGCCCTGAGCTCCGCGAATTCACCTCCCCGGCACTGATAGGCCCCCTGTTCCATAATACCGATGGAATTGTTATTCCTGAAAGTTTGGATATTTGGCTGAAGAACATTGAAATTGGGATATGGAAGGAGGTAATGGGCAAAATCAACGACATAATCCCAGATATAAAGGTGTGGAGCCAATACCGACCAGCTCTTGAGGTCATTCAGAAATGACTGGTTTTCCGGGCAGGATTTGAAATCATGGGCAAAGCAGCACTCAATACTGCACAACCTTACGACGACATTTTTTCGGGGATGGATATGCTTTGGCGGAGTTCGGGTATACAAATAGGCCAGGGTTCCAATAAACTTATCCGGAAATTCTTTTTCGACCGACTCTGCCACCTGATTGATGAACCAAATCAGAATACCGGATTCGCCCCCTTCACGCTTTACAATTTCCTGGCATTTTTCACACTGGCATGGATTAAAGCAGTCGTTTTGTGAAACATCATAGATCAGCTCTTCAGGACTTTCGCGCATCCGCTTTTTTATTCTTTGTGTGATTATTTTCAGGACATCGGGATTCGAAAGACACAATTGCGCCTCTAAATGAATCCGTTTGCCGCGAATCAGACTATAGTACTCAGGATGATCTTTGAAAAATTCGGATGGAGGGATTAACGGATAAAAGGTATGCACAGACCAGTAACTCTCCACTCCACCTGGCTGCTTTCGGTACCCCATGGCACCGTTCACTCTGTTTCTGGCAGCCCACTCAGGATTGAAAGCTTCGGCATAGAAGTCATTCCGTACTCTTACACCCGGTTGCTCCGAATGTTCAAAACGATTAAATACCAGTTCATCTCTTTTCGGAATATTGCTGACACCCGGAGTGTACCACCGGCACCCAAACTCATTTTCAAGGAATGACATTACACCGTACATTGTTCCACGCAATTTCCCGCCGTAAATTAAGATATCGGGACCAGAGCTGAAGTATCTGAAGGATTCATCCGCATCGGCCGGACTATTTTCTCCGGTTTTTTCTTTGATCCGGTCGTTGAAACCAATAATAATCTGATGCCCCTGGTAAGGCTTTTCCAAAGGCTCAACGGCCATTTCAACTCCACTGATCTCTTTCATCCAGTGCTGAAGTTCGCCCGCGGCCCATTTCTCAGATTCTGACGCTCGCGCACCGAGGGCAATCCTGTAGTCAAATTTTCTGCCCGAAAACAGCGTATAATTAATCCGTTTCCCGGCAGAAAAGGAAAATTTTCGGAGGATTGTATCTCCGTTTATCAGGTTGATCCGAACGGAGGCGTTATATGGCTGAAATTCATCGGATTTTAGGTTTATCCTCCCGCAGAAACCGGCATTGCGCTTTTCTTTCGCAACAATCTGTTTGCGGTGATCAAAAATCTCAAAGTCCATGTTTCGGATAACCTGTTGCAGAACCGGATTGGCAAATTTTGAAGTCACCATGGCCTGACCATCCAGATCGGAGGCTACAGTTAAAAGACCGCCTCTTTCTGCAAGTTTATTTATTGAGAAGGGGAGGAGCCTGGCACAAAATCCACCGTTTCCGTACCGCTCTTCAATCTTAAAAAGGAGGGTGTTCTTCCCTTTATTTAAACGCACCGGAATCAGATCACCATCCACATGAATTCCTCTGGGGATGTGGTATTCCCATATTTTTAAACCGTTTAACCAAACAGAGCCTCCGTCGTGGGTACCCAGACCAATGAACCAAACCCCGGTATCAACTGCCTGGATTTCAGTATAGGCATAGGAAAATACCGGATCCTCAAACCCAACAGATTTGTCGAGCTCAATGATCGAATCGGGTGAATTATAAAGCTTCCATTTCGCAAAACCATTTGCATATTTTATTTTATCCCCGGCTTTAACCTTCAGATTTTTTTCTCCTCCCGCTTTTCCCAGGTAGTCATTCGTGAAACCATCCACGAAACCGGGGAGGTATTCCATCGATTGATTTGGATCTATTGGGCGCTGCAATGGGATAGGACCACATAAAAGCCATGACCTGATCCATTCTCCAGGGATTACTTTTTTCATAGATAACTGCTGCGAATCTGCTTTTGCATTAACGAAAAGAATAACTAAAAGGGCGGGGAGAAATTTTCGGAACATGATTGTTAATTTATGCTTTTATTGGTTGATTGATATTACATTCTGCAGTGGAACATTATAACCTTCTGCAGAAATAATTGTCGTTGAAGGCACTTTGTCTGCAGGGCACTCGGCTATCACTGTGCGAGTTTCGCCGGGCAACAGGGTGAAGTATCCATCCGAAATGTAAGCCGGTAAAATGCGCTTCCCGGTCCCGGCATTTCGTAAATTAAGTTTGATGGAGACCGCTAGACACTTTGACGGATTGGAAAGGATAAATGTAAATTTCTCTTCCTTATTTTCCACCTTTTTACCGGTCAGTTTTCCTCGGATTTTTACTGATGCCAGGTTATTTAAAGGCTTGAAATCTCGCTTCCCGTTGGCTGTCTGGATATATGTATTTTCAGACAGATGCTCTCCAATCCCTGAAAAGGTCTTCATCCGGGCAATGTAAACGGGGGGCAGGTTATCCGGAATTTTAGCGGTGAAACATTTTATCCGGCTGTTTGCCTTTGAATCGTTCACCGATGATTCTTTGTAAACTACTTTTGCGTTAAGATCGAAAATGGTGAGTTCTGTTCGGATTCCCTGGAAATCCTTCAAGGTATTGTTGATGAAATATATATCATGGGTGTACGGTTGAAACTGGATATGCAGTGGTTCACACGCTTTTTTGCTTCCGTAAAAAACACCATTCGTCTCATAGTCAGATGAATATGTTTGCCATACGGTACTTGGCCAGGCCGGATGGGTCATCCACAGCAGCAAACCGCTGCAGGAGCTCCATAACCTGTAGTTCCAGACCTCAAAGATTTCACGGTAGATCTCATAATTCAACATTTGAGCTTTCCGACAGAACTCTTCAAGATTTTTATAGGTACCATATTGATCTTCAATGGCCTGGATGTAATCTCTTTGTCCCCGGTGCAGATCGTGATAATACCAGGCGTCACCAATCGGCCACAGGTCTTCCTTTGGCATCATTTCCTGCATTGTTTCTGCAACTGGCACAGCGGGGCCTCCCGTTTCGGTATTGAAGCCCTCTTTATGATGGATCTCCTGATTCACAAAATCGGTATAAAACCACGGACCGCTGTTGGCAAGGTTGTTTTTGATCGAGCTGGAATGATAGATCCGTGTGCCGTCCAGCTTCGCCTGCAGGATATGCAAACTGTCATCGAGCGCCATGGCAGGATTACCTTCATTGCGGCCGCACCAGAGCGCTATGCTTGGATGGTTGCGGTAACGGC
>TBL_comb47_HYPODRAFT_10007316_pt1 | contig 11628 bp, 7 predicted proteins | sample TroBogypolimnion_40_FD_10682 | JGI IMG/M metagenome (IMG submission 10682) | reverse complement strand
AAGTCGGAAGAGTTGCTTTCATCTTGCTATAATATCGGCTTATTCCTCGATAGCTCAGTTGGTAGAGCGCCGGACTGTTAATCCGTAGGTCCCTGGTTCGAGCCCAGGTCGAGGAGCCAAATAAGTAGAAGCCTTCAGAGTTAACAGCCCTGAAGGCTTTTTTACTTTCAAGTCCACAGACAACATATGGACAACATTCATCACATGACGGCAATCAATTCAAGGAACAGGTAACCGAGATTAAATGCAACAATTACCTGTGATTTAACTCTCAGGCAGTTTGACTCAGGGGGGGTGGGGTAAAACTCTTCTATCGATATAGCTGTACCAGCCAATATTCACAAAAGTGATTTTTTAAGATGCTACAGGCAGCTAACGACCCAAAGCAGTCATATAGCAAAAATAATTTGCAATAGCTTGAAGAGTTTGGTGGGATTAAAAGTACAAATTAAGGGTTAAGCCCGCAGGTATGATTCGTTATACCTTGCTCAATTTGAAGTGTGCTGTGTTGTATGGAGAAACGCTCCCTCAGGGTTTTACTAATCCCATCTATGAATGCGTCTCCAGGGTAACCACTTGGCATTACCAGGTGCACAGTTAATGCGCTTTCCGTGGTACTCATGCCCCAAATATGTAGATCATGAATCTCAGTCACACCAGCACATTGGCGTAAAAAAGAATCTACATCTGCGATTTCAATATTAAGAGGAACTGCGTTTAAGGCAAGGTGAACTGACTCGCGTAACAATCCCCAAGTAGCCAAAACAGTAATTCCGGCGATGACAAGAGTCGTTATTGGGTCCAACCAAAACCAACCAGTCAAGCTCATAGCCAATCCAGCAACTAGTACCCCAAGAGATACGGTTGCATCAGCAGCCATGTGTAGGTAGGCTCCACGAATATTAATATCACTCTTGCTACCACGCATAAAGAGCCATGCTGAAAAACCATTGATGGCTATGCCAACCCCAGCAACAACCATAACCGTCATGCCCGCAACGACAGGGGGTGCAGAGATACGTTGAGCAGCTTCCCACGCTATTGCCCCGCAAGCCACCATGAGAAACATGGCATTAGCCAATGCAGCCAATATGGATGAGCTCCTCAAACCATAGGTATATCGACCTTTTGGTATTTTTTTGACCAACATCGATGCACCCCAAGCCAGAGCTAGGCCTAATACATCAGATAAGTTGTGCCCTGCATCAGCCATAAGCGAGGTTGAATTAGCAATCCATCCATAGAAGAACTCGATAGCAACAAACCCACTATTAAGGGCAATCGCAAGTAAGAACGCCCGACCAAAGTCCTTCGGAGCCTCATGATGATGGCCTTCATGATTTGCCTGAGAGGAGCTCACAGCATGAGTATGAGACGAAGAGTTACCGTGAGTGTGCGCCATAATTGAACTTTCTAAAATGTTGTGGAAGGCCCATGGCTTGCTGTTTTTTTGTCAGAAATTTTGCGCCAACGATAGTAGCTTTGCTCCACCGTACCCACTTCTTTACAGGCCTGGGCTAGGGTTTTACTATTGGTAGTTAAAATATCGATTTGACGCAATAAGGTGACTATTTACTCGGGTTTAAGACGTTGACATTTAGCCATATTTAGCAATCCTTTGGGATGAAGATTATCAAAAATCCTCTCTTTTGGAGTGGCACTAAAAAATCAGGTCAGTTCAATTTTGATATTTTGAGTTTCTTGCAAGGTCGCAGAAACTAAATCTCCCATCACGCCCCAATTTCCATAATGCGCCTCTGCAGAAATCATTCCTTCTGATTTCAGATTACTCAATACGTCCCCTGAAGAGAGCTTGGAGGTATTAATGTATTGATCGTTAAAGAATAATGAGGAATTAATGCTAGGAGACCATAGGTAAGGAGTCACCTCAAACCGCCACCCTTCTGAAACCTGGGGGATTGGAGAGGGAGTAGTAGCAGAATCTTCAGCTTGCGCCAAAACTGGACTGAGTAAGGCAAAGCTTATAACGAGTATTTTAGAAATTCGGGACATTGAGATTCCTAAGTTAGTAAGGTCGTGAGTGATTTGTTTCAGTTACGGGAATATATCTACCACCCATCACCGTTCCTATTACTGGCACATCTTTAATCTTCTTTTTAGCGACTGTCATGGGATCGTCAGACAACACCACAAAGTCAGCATATTTTCCGGGCTCAATACTGCCGATCTTGTTTTCCATACCGATGACATAAGCTGCATCAATAGTGATCATGCGCATTGCCTGTTGCACCGTTACAGCCTCAGCAGGAGCCCATTTTTTATTGCCGGTATATAAGTTCTGACGGTTTACTACAGCCCATACTTCAGTTAATGGCAATGGAGGGGCTACGGGATTGTCAGAATGTAAACCGACCACCACACCCTCCCGCACCAAATTACCAACACGGGTTGCATAAGAAATGCGGTCCGTGCCAATTGAACCAGCTTGTATTCCAGCACGGGTATAAAAGTAAGCTGGATTAACACTCGCTACAGCACCCAAGGCCTTCACCTTACGAATCATCATTGAGGAGGTCACTCCAAAATGCTCAAAGGTAAAACGGTGATCAAAGCGAGGCTTTTCATCTTGCATTAACTGCAAGGCATTTAAGACATTTTGATTTCCACCATTACCGTTGGTATGAACGTGGATCTGAAAGCCAGCATTCCACCAAGGCTGCATTGCCTCTTTAAAAGCCTCTGGTGTTGGATAGAAAATAGTTCCTTGATGCCCATCGGTATAGCCAGGATTTTCAAGCTTCATTGTTTGCGAGAGATAAGCATCATCGCCCATAAACTTCACCCCTTTATAGAGGAGGCGATCGTTATTTAGTTTTTGCAATTCTTTTACTTGTTTAAGAGCCTGATCACTATATTTTTCAATAAAGTTATCCGCCATAGCTACAGGCGAAATACGTAATGAGGTGACATCTGAATTGGTGAACTTTTGCATCATCGCTTTTTCAAGATCAATATCCAAAATCCCAAAGGTCATTTCCGTAGTGGTGGTGATGCCACCCTGCTGAGCTTGGTCATTGGCATAGAGCATGGCCTTATTAAGCCGTTCGGAGTTCATCAAATCAGTGCCAGTGTGTTTGATGACATATTGGGTGGCCTCTGAACTTAAAAACTCCCCGGTCAAAGAACCATCTGGATTGACGCCAACGCCAGGTATTTTCTTTACTTCCTCAGGATTGGCTAAGTATTTAGCGATGGCAGCAGAATTGAGAAAGATGGTGTGCTCTGAGGCATCCCAAACTAATACTGGCCTAGTTGTTGAAACCTCATCGAGGAGTTGTTTGTTAGGTACTTGTTTCATTGCAGGAATGTCATAGCCCCATGCGAGTAAAGTTTCCTTTGAATCTGAAATACTGGCGGAATACTCCTTGAGCTTAGCTATAGCCGCTTTGAGATTGGGAACCCCCGGGAATGCTTTACCCCATGGGCTTGGTAAAGGTAAATAAGTCAGAGGAAAAGCCGTTTGAATAAATCCCGCCATCAATGGATGGTTATGAGGGTCAACAAACCCCGGATACAACACTTTATTTTCAAATTGGCGATTAATCTGGTGGGGATGTTGATCCAACCAAGGCTTTAAATCGGCCAAAGAGCCAACGGAGATAATTTTTCCATCCGAAACTGCGACCGCTTTTGCTTCTGGCAAAGCAGGATCCATCGTGACAATTTTCTTAGCAACATAAACCGTAATCATCGTTGGCTTAGCGAGCACGGGTGGGTCGATGAATTCTGTTGCTAAGGCGCTACCACTGGCTAAAATTGAAGCTGAAGCAAATAGGAGGCGCTTAAATGTGGGGGTCATGTCTGAATGCCTATTTATGTTGAATGAAGGGTAAAAGGTGTATCTGCTTATTTGATAACCACTAAAGTCACCGTAGCTCGAGCGCCCCATCCAGAAGGTCCCCCAGGCACATTACTAACGTAATAAATCGGGCCAGCAGCAAATGAAATTGGCACTCCGTCGAACACTTCTAATTTAGAAACACCCACATACAGGGGGTTTGTTGTGCGACGCGCATCGTAGTTATATTGCGCCTGCATATTGCTTACAAAAGTCCATGCTGAACTCGTGGTGTAAGCAATAAAAGGCTCGCCAAAGAGATTGTTCTGGGTGCCGTAAGTAGCGTTACCACCTACACTCCAAGATTGGTATCCTAATGCTCCATAAGTCCAAGGACCATCACGATTCAGAACTGCCGCAGTGACACCGGCAGCAGTTTGCTGAGAACCAAAACGTCCGCTATTACCAGATGGAGACTGAGCATAAGGTCCAACACCCCAAATCCAAGAAGACTTCGTATTGGGTGCATAAAAGGATTCAATCGTTACGCTAGATATGCCATAGCCTGAATACCCCTGCCCGTTTGCTCCCTGAATACTAGTTTCTCTCACACCAGCAACGATAGGGCGGACAAGAAAAGTATCTCCACCACCTAAATCAAAAGGAACTACTGGTTGAAACAGTAACGATTGTTCAGAGCCACCTTGGTTTTTACCCACACCACGACTGAACTCATACTGAGTTGGCATGGAGATCATATTGGCAAGGGGATTGGCTAATTTTTTAGCAATTTCTTCTTCGTTGATCGTGGGCTTAACAGCCTCAATAGCTACTGAAGGTAGAACTCTTGGTAATGGTAGCTCTTGGGCTAAAACCATGCCGGAAAGGCTTGAGAATGGCAATAGAACTGTAATAACCTTATAAGGTAATTTCATCGGAGCACCCATTTATGTCAATCAATGAGTCTCCCATGGGGGCATCACATTATCTACACCTTACTTAAGGGGGGGGGATAAACTCGAAAACTAAATTCTCAAGAGCCCTAAGCTGCGTACTTAAGGTCAGCTCTTAATTATCAAATGGCTCACTGGTATTGTGATCTAGCATCAAACACCCGTTTTATTAAATTGCTACCCCTAAAATAGTTCAATATTTAATGGGTACAAAAAAATCCCAACCCTAAAAATAGCTGTCAATTAGAATGATTCTTCAGACAATCGCAGGAAGCGCAAGGGCCAATCAATCTAATGACTCCAATCTGGAAGAGCCCGACCAAAAGAAGTTAGTCGTCTTTATATTTAGAGTGAATAGACAGAAATTCAGCCTTTTCCATCATAAAAGCGTCCACCACTAGAGGGTCAAAGTGCGCGCCACGCTGAGATACTATTTCGCTCACAATATCCTCATGCCTCCATCCAGCCTTATAAATACGCTTACTCATCAGGGCATCATAAACATCTGCAAGGGCCATGATGCGTGCAGGTAGCGATATTTCTTCGCCTTTTAAACCGCTTGGGTATCCAGAGCCATCCCATTTCTCATGATGGTCGCCCGCAATCTGAATAGCTACGGTTATTACGCCACTACCACCTTGAGTTTCGAGCTCAGCAGAAGCAAGAATAGCTCGACCAATAGTAGCGTGCGTCTTCATGACCTGCCACTCTTCATCATTTAATCGTCCCGGCTTGTGAAGGATGCTATCGGGGATTCCCACCTTTCCAATATCGTGTAATGGCGCAGCCTTAAAGAGGAGTTTAATCATTTCATCGCTCAACTCCATTTTGTAGCATCCCATCTCTTTTAATCTCAATGCGATTTTTTTAACATAGTGCTGCGTGCGAAGAATGTGGTTTCCTGTTTCACTATCTCGAGCCATGGCAAGGGCATTAAGGCATGCCAAGAATTTCGACTCAGTTTGATAAACTTTTTTATTGGCTGACTTCTTTCCTAACAGTGCAACCTCAAGTTCAGCAGCGCGATCAGCTTTTTCAACGTTGGCAATGGCTAGCTCATCAACCCGTTTTGCCTTCTCTTTATTTTGAAAGCTTAGTTCTACGTTAGCTATAACTAGTTCTGCGGCGCGATCAGCTTTTTCAGCATTAGCGATGACTAGTTCTGCAGCACGATCAGCTTTTTCAACATTAGCGATGACTAGTTCAGCAGCGCGATCAGCTTTTTCAACGTTGGCAATGGCTAGCTCATCAACCCGTTTTGCCTTCTCTTCATTCTGAAAGCTTAGCTCCACATTGGCAACTGCCGCCTTGTATTCATTAAATTTGTGCTGAGCCTCTCCGCGAGACTTTACATTCAACTTGAAGTAGATGGACTTCATGTGTCCATTAACGGTATGCAAGGATATACCGAGATTCTTCGCTACGGCCTTTACTGACAACCCTTCATTTAAGGAACTTAAAACACAATATTCTTGTTTAGTTAGGTTAAATCTAGCTGTCAAGATGAGCGCTCAATGAGTAATTTATTAATTTTGAGATTATTGCAGGATTAAAGATATCCGACTGTCACTAAACTGGTATTGCAGATAGTTGAAAGGTGATTTGAGGGTTATATTCCTTAAACTGACGACTCAGAATACTCTTGAATTATAAATAAAAAAACCTATTTTTTTAAATTACACCCCTTAAATAAGGGGGGGTAAATGGGCAAAAATAACCTTAAAATTGTTTACTAATAACAACTTACGCTAAAAGATTTACTCATACCAAATAGTTATCGGAGGTGAATGATGACTTTAAAAGAAAATGTTTTGCAGCATGATGAGTTGAACATGCCCCAAGATGAAGGAGACTCTATTGTAGGTCGGAGTATTTTCATCATTGAAACTACCGGAAAGGGAATTTTAGTTCAAACCTCATTTGAGGCTGAGGACGGTAGGTTACTAGAGATGCCTGCAATATTTCCCAATATTGAGTATGCATTAGCGCAAATAGATGAAATGCGGCGTTTAGTGGTGAGTAAGTTTTCTGAAGCTGCAACTATAGGCATTCAATCTATTTCATCAGACGCGCTAAGGAAAAAAACGCATGAAGAAGCTCTTGCTTATATTGCCGCTCATAAAGATACATTGATATGACCGCCAATAAAAGGGCTAGATTTTAAATTGCCCTAAATATCTTACTTCTTCGACCCTTTACATATATGCGAATTTATTTTTAAGGCGACCAACAAAACCAGGAATTAACTTATTGAAACTACCAATACCACTTACAGGAAATTAAAAGATTTCTATTTAGATTTTATTGTCTATCTAGTCATAGCGCTTGCTTTACTTTTTTTAGTGCCTAACTCTTATGCACAGCAAACTTCTGCTGGCTCAATTTTGCAGGAAATTCGAAGCCAAGAGCAAGATACCGCCCTGCCCCAAGTCACGCCTAATATTATTCAACCCAAATTAGACCAGAGCCCAATCTCTAAGGCGGGAACTATTATTGCAAAACGGTTTGTATTTATCGGCAACACTAAGGTGTCATCTGAAAAACTTAATAGTCTCGTTGCGAGCTATCTATATCGCCCTATCAGCTTTAACGATATTAAGAGCGCCGCCGACCTCATCGCCGAATACTATAGAGATCAGGGTTGGCTTATTAAAACTCAAATCCCACGGCAGGATGTCACTGAGGGGGTTGTCACGATTGAAATTCTGGAGGCTTCTTTGGGTGGGGTTCTCATTGACAATAAATCAAAGCGTGTCAGTAATGCCCGCGTTGAAAAGTGGATTTATAGCGCCATTCCACGTAATGCACCGCTGTCACTATCCTCACTGGATCGCGCCTTATTAATATTAAATGATCTGCCAGATATACAAGTTACAAGCTCACTACAAGAAGGCGGAAAGCGAGGAGAAACCAATGTTCTTCTCGCCGTTACTGACAAGCCATTAGTTGATGGCATGGTAGGCGTAGATAATTTTGGCCAATCTTCAACCGGTCAAAATAGGGCGACAGCTAGTCTCAACGTCAATGGGCCTCTTGGTTTGGGCGAGCAAGTAAACGTTTATGGCCTGCATACCGAAGGCACTAACTATGGTCGGGTTGCGCTAACCGCCCCAATTGGATCTGACGGACTTCGCGTTGGCATCAATGGAAGCTATCTTTCCTATCGTGTAATTACCCCTAGCTTTAATACATTATGGGCAAATGGTACCTCAAGCACTGGTGGCGCAGAATTAACGTACCCGATTATCCGTAGCCGGCCAGCCAACCTGTTTCTACTAGGCAATTACAACTATAGTAGTTTTAATAACATCACCAATCTCGGACCAACCAGTCAATACAACACCTCTGTTTTTGTAGGCGGCTTAAGTGGCAATCTTCTTGATGGATTTGCTGGTGGCGGGATTAACTCGGGATCATTGATGGCTTCCGGCGGCTCAGTCAATCTTAATAACTCACCATCTTTACCATCCGATGTTATTGGGCCCCAAGTTAACGGGAACTTTACCAAGCTACGTTATGCTGCTAACCGTCTTCAGGCAATTACCTCTGGTCTATCAGTCTATCTTGGAGCTTCAGGTCAGGTTGCCAGCAAAAATCTGGATCCTTCGGAACAGCTGTACTTAGGTGGCCCCTACAGTGTTCGCGCCTACGCAACTGGTCAAGGCAATGCCAGCCAAGGCAATTTAATGACCTTTGAATTACGGCAGACACTTCCCATGAAACTCTTGCTCACCGGTTTTTATGACTATGCCAGTGTGCAAACCTATAAAACAAGCAATTTCACCAGCGCTCCACTGAACAATACTTACGCATTGCAAGGTCTTGGAAGCAGTATTGGCTGGTCTGGCCCCCTGGGGTTACAAATTAAAGCGATCTGGGCCATGCGTACCGGAACTCTCCCCACATTAGTGACCCAATCCTTCAATGGAAATGGGGGAACTAGCAGCAATCGCTTCTGGTTAACCGCTTCCTTACCAATATAAATAAGCCCTATTTTGTCTAATTCACTCAATCGCTCATTCAAGGTTATCTGGAGTATTGCCAGTAACGCTTGGATAGCTGTGAGTGAAATAACCAAATCAAATGGCAAGCAACAATCATCTTCGCGTCGCTGTCGTCATATTTTCTTTGCGGGCGCAATGATTACGGGAACGAGTATTGCCTCGCCCCCCACCCCCAATCAACTTCCTACGGGTGGCGCTGTTGCTGCAGGTAACGCAACAATTAATACTGCTGGCAGCACTATGAACATCAACCAGGCTAGTAATCGCGTAGCGATTAACTGGAATGGCTTTGACATTGGCTCAAATGCGACAGTAAACTTTGTTCAGCCCAGTGCCAGCGCTGTTGCATTAAATCGCGTTAACAGCGCCAATCCTAGTCAGATATACGGCAACCTCAATGCCAATGGCCAAGTATTTTTAATGAATTCAGCAGGGGTGTACTTTGCCCCTGGAGCCAATGTCAATGTAGGCGGCATTGTGGCAACTACCCATCAAATGGGCGATGCTGATTTTATGAATGGCAGCAATACCTTTAGCCGTAATGGTGCTACTGGCTCAGTAGTCAATGAGGGAACAATTAAATCGGGTATTGGTGGCTATATTGCCCTATTGGCTCCAGATGTACAAAATAAAGGCGTTCTTGTAGCGCAGCAAGGTACTGTTGCTCTTGCAGGTGGCGAAGCTATCACCCTCAATTTTGGCGATCTTGCAAAGTTGACCAGCCTCACAATCGCTCCCAGCCTGATCAAAACCTTAGTTGAAAATAAGCTTGCTGTTCAAGCACCTGATGGTCTGATTATTTTGTCTGCACGAGCAGTCAATCAGCTCACAGGAAGCGTCATAAACTCTGGAAGCATTCAGGCGGACGGTATTACCCAAAGTGGTGGCCGAATTATTCTGGAAGCCAGCAGCTCTATTACCCACAGCGGCAATATGAGTGCGAATGCAGCTCCGGCTAGCAATGGTAATGGCGGAACGATTTCTATCATTGCAGACTTAAACAATCCAGCAAGTACCACAAGTATTAATGGCGGGATCAGCGCTAAAGCTGGCAACCTCGGTGGCGATGGCGGAGCTATTGAAACCTCAGCAAGTAAAGTGTCTATTGGTGATTTAACCACCATCAATACAAGCGCTCCTCAAGGGAACTCTGGAACTTGGACGATAGATCCAACAGACTTTACGGTTGCCTCTAGTGGAGGAGATATAACTGGCACCTTACTGTCCAGCCAACTGTCCAAAACTGATGTAGCTATCCTCAGTACTGCAGGGGCCTCTGGGACTGCGGGCAATATTAATATTAATGATGCAATTGCTTGGTCAAGTAATTCTGCTCTGACTTTAAATGCCCAAAACAATATCAACATTAACAGTGTAATCACTGCTAGTGGCGCAAGTGCTAAGTTAGCTTTGCAGTATGGACAAGGCGCAGTCAGCACAGGAAACCTTTCTAGTTATTTTGTTAATGCACCGATTAACTTGCAGTCTGGAAATAATTTCAGTACGCAACTTGGCAGCAATGGTACGACTATTAATTACACGGTAATAAATAGCCTAGGCGCTGCTGGAAGTACTAGTGGATTAGATTTACAGGGCATCAACGGCGCGTTGAATGGTAATTTTGCATTAGGATCAACTATTACTGCAAGCTCAACTTCAGGCTGGAATAGTGGCGCCGGTTTTACACCTATCGGATCATTAACCAATCCATTTACCGGAAGATTTGATGGTCTTGGTCATACCATTACCGCACTCACCATCAACCAACCAACCAACGCTAATATTGGGTTATTTGGTGTTACGCTAGGCGCTACAACAATCCAAAATATTGGATTACTTGGGGGGATGACTATTGGCGCTGCAGGGACAGGAGGACTGGTTGGCAATAATGATGCGGGCCTGATTAAGAATAGCTACAACACGGGTTCAGTAACTGGCGCAGCAGGAACAGGTGGATTGGTGGGTAGCAATATATCTGGAAATCTAATTAATGACTATGCTACCGGTAATATCAAAGGGGCGGCAGGAACAGGCGGCCTATTGGGATCAAGTACTACTGGCAGCGTAAGCAATAGTTATGCCACTGGAATTGTGGATGGAACGGCAAGTCAAAATTTAGTAGGCATTGGTGGCGCAGGAGTTGGCGGGCTTATCGGCTCAATAACTTCTGGAAACATTAGCAATAGTTATGCCACAGGCTATGTTTATGGTGCAGCAGGATCCGGCGGCTTAGTTGGCTCGATAACCTCTGGAAGTATTGATGGAAGTTATGCGACTGGAAATATATATGGTGCGGCTGGCACTGGAGGAGTAGCTGGATCAAGCGCCGGAGCCGTTTCTAACACTTATGCAACGGGAAGCGTTACCGGCGCTGCCGGTACTAGCGCTTTAGTGGGTGGTGGCGCTAGTGGTGCAGCAGGCTCGCTCAACATCAAAAATAGTGTTGGTATTGGCACGGTTAATGGGACGGCAACTGAAAATGACCTTACAGGTGCCACAGCAATCACCGTTACAACGAATAGCTTGTCAAAAGTTTATGATGGAGTAACGTATTCTGGTGGATACAGCGTAAGTTACTCTGCTGCATTAGATCCAGCGAAAGTATTGGGAAAATTAAGTTACTCAGGTACAAGTCAATTAGCGATTAATGCAAACAACTATTCAATAATTAGTTCCGGGCTAATTTCAAGCTCAGCATATTCATATACTTTTGTTAATGGCAACCTGGCCATTAACAAAGCCAACTTAACAGTCAATGGTGCAACGACTAGCAATACCTACACCAGCAATTCTCAAACTAATGTCTTAGCAGCAAGTACCGGTTTATTAGGTAGCGATACCGTGACCGGTGTGACCGGTTTAGCCACTCGCA
>TBL_comb47_HYPODRAFT_10007314_pt1 | contig 11634 bp, 11 predicted proteins | sample TroBogypolimnion_40_FD_10682 | JGI IMG/M metagenome (IMG submission 10682) | reverse complement strand
ATGGCCCGCGCCAAGGATCCGCGCGTGGCCCAGGTCATGGCCGGTTTGGCCGCTGAATACGATGTGGTGCTGGTGGCGCGAGCCGATGGCACGATTGCGGCCGATGTGCGCCCGCTGGTGCGCCTGTCGGTGACGGTGATTGCCGAGCAAAAGGGACGGCGCGAAGTCGGCTCCGGTGGAGGCGGCGGCCGCTTCGGCATGGCCTATTTCACGGACGCGCAGATTCAGGAATACGTGGACCAGGCGGTGCATGCCGCGCTGACCAATCTGGAGGCCCGTCCGGCACCCGCCGGTGAGATGACCGTGGTGCTGGGTTCCGGCTGGCCCGGCATTTTGCTGCACGAGGCCATTGGCCATGGGCTGGAAGGTGACTTCAACCGCAAGGGCTCCAGCGCCTTTAGCGGCCGCATCGGCCAACGCGTGGCTGCCAAGGGCGTCACCGTCCTGGACGACGGCACCATCGCCGACCGCCGTGGTTCGCTCAATGTGGACGACGAGGGCAATGCCAGCCAGCGCAATGTGCTGATCGAGGACGGCATTCTCAAGGGTTATATCCAGGATTCTATGAACGCGCGCCTGATGGGCGTGGCGCCCACCGGCAACGGCCGGCGTGAGAGCTATGCCCATATTCCGATGCCGCGCATGACCAACACCTACATGCTGGGTGGCGACAAGGCCCCGGAAGAAATCGTTAAGAGCATCAAGAAGGGCCTGTACGCCACCAATTTCGGCGGCGGCCAGGTCGACATTACCTCCGGAAAGTTTGTGTTCTCTGCCTCCGAAGCCTATTGGGTGGAAAACGGCAAGATCCTGTACCCGGTTAAGGGCGCCACCATCGTCGGCAGCGGCCCGGAATGCCTCAAGCGCGTCAGCATGATAGGCAACGACATGAAGCTAGACAGCGGTGTGGGCACCTGCGGCAAGGAAGGCCAGAGCGTGCCCGTGGGAGTCGGGCAGCCCACGCTGCGCATTGACGGCCTCACCGTCGGCGGCACAGCTTAGACGAGGCGGCTGGTTGGCGGACATTGCAGGCGCTGTGAAAGTCTCGTGTTAAAAACTTGTGCTACATTGCAATCCATGCATTCAGCCACTTTTTTCTTTAGCTATTTTTGGTTCTCAAGCGCCTGCGGCGGTAGAGAGATCTGAACGTACCTGAAAAAGTACCGAATCTTCAAACAACCGCTGGCACCCCCGGCGGTTTTTTTTTGCCCCATTTTTGTTTGTTTTAACCCAGGGAAGAAGCCCATGACCACCAAAGTGCATACCAGCGCCGACCGTACCGGCATTACCGATGACGAACGTATCAAGGACATTACCGTGTTGCCACCTCCCGAGCATCTGGTTCGTTTCTTCCCGATTGTGGGCACAGCCGTTGAAAAGCTGATTGCCGACACCCGCCACGCCATCCACAACATCATGGCGAAGAAGGATGACCGCCTGCTGGTCGTCATCGGACCCTGTTCCATCCATGATCCGGCCGCGGCACTCGAGTACGCCCGGCGCCTGAAGGAGATGCGCGTCCAGTACGCCGACACGCTGGAAATCGTGATGCGCGTGTATTTCGAGAAACCGCGCACCACCGTGGGCTGGAAGGGCCTGATTAACGACCCCTATCTGGACGAGAGCTTCCGCATCGACGAAGGCCTGCGCATTGCGCGCCAGTTGCTGATCGAAATCAACCGCATGGGCCTGCCCGCCGGTAGCGAATTCCTGGACGTGATCTCGCCCCAGTATCTGGGCGATCTGATCTCCTGGGGCGCCATTGGTGCCCGCACGACTGAGAGCCAGGTGCACCGCGAGTTGGCCTCCGGCCTGTCGGCGCCCATAGGCTTCAAGAATGGCACCGACGGCAATATCAAGATCGCCACCGACGCCATCCAGGCGGCGGCCGGCGCGCACCATTTTTTGTCGGTGCATAAAAACGGCCAGGTGGCGATTGTGCAGACCAAGGGCAACCCGGACTGCCACGTGATTCTGCGCGGTGGCAAGGCGCCCAATTACGATGCCGCCAGTGTGGCAGCGGCCTGCGCCGAGCTGGAAAAGTCCAAACTGCCGGCCACGCTGATGGTGGATTGCAGCCACGCCAACAGCAGCAAGCAGCATGAAAAGCAGCTGGAAGTGGCGCGCGACATCGCCGCCCAAATCACCGCCGGCTCCACCAGCGTCTTTGGTGTGATGGTGGAAAGCCATTTGCAGGCTGGTGCGCAGAAGTTCACGCCGGGCAAGGACGACGCCGCCAAGCTGGAATACGGCAAGAGCATTACCGATGCCTGCCTGGGCTGGGACGATTCACTCGCTTCGCTGGAAGTGCTGTCGCAGGCCGTGAAGGCGCGTAGAGGCTAGCCTGCAGTGGGCGCTGCGCAATTGTCAGCCTGCGCCCACCTTCTTGCGGTACGCTTGAGCCATAGATTCGAAAGAGGAAACGATATGCGCAGTGAAGTCAATGTGATTGTGGAAGGCAAGGAGTTTTCCTTCAGCACCGAGGGCCGGGAGCCGCTTGCCAACGACGTGGCGCGCAAATGGCTGGATGAGCAGTTTGTGGCGCTGGAGTGCGAGCCCCTGCGGGCCTCCGGCAAGCTGCTGTTGGCCGACAAGGTGGTGGTGATTGCCCGCGAGGCCGGCGCCAAGCACTTTGCCGATGCAGTCTGGGGCGACGCCTTTGCCGCGGCCGCCAGTGCGGCTCTGGGCAAGAAGATGCTGCAGGTGGACGCAGATACCCTGAGCTTGACCTACTAATTTTCTTTCCGAATCCCCTGGGGCGTGTGCAGTGCCGCCGTGCGCAGCCACGGCGCGTGCAAGCTCGCCATGCCTTCGTCAGTGTTGCTTCAGTGCCGTTGCCAGCTTCTGGTGGATGCCGCCAAAACCGCCGTTGCTCATGCACAGCACATGGTCGCCCGGGCGCACCTTGGACAACAGCTGTGCAATCACGCCGTCTACGCTGTCAGCCACGCAGGCCCGGTCGCCCATGGGCTTGAGGGCTTCGCTGGCATCCCAGCCCAAGCCGCCGCTGTGGCAAAAGGCCAGGTCGGCTTCCTCCAGGCTCCAGGGCAGCTGCGCCTTCATCGCGCCCAGTTTCATGGTGTTGCTGCGCGGCTCAAATACCGCCAGGATGCGGGCCTTGCCGACACGGCGGCGCAGCCCGTTGATGGTGGTGCGGATGGCCGTGGGGTGATGGGCAAAGTCATCGTAAATCGTGACCGGAGCGGTGTCGCTGGCGCCGGGTAAAGCGACTTGCGCACGCACTTCCATGCGGCGTTTCACATTTTCAAACGTGGCCAGGGCCGCAGCGGCCTTCTCCGGAGACACACCCACATGCTCGGCGGCGGCAATCGCGGCCAGCGCGTTGAGTTGGTTGTGCACACCGCCCAGATTCCAGCGCACATGGGCCACGGTTTTGCCCTGCAGCAGCACATCGAAATCATGCGGCTCACCGACGGCGGAAAAATCGCTGACCGCCGCGCCAAAGCTGCGCGTCTCGCTCCAGCAGCCCTGGTGCAGCACGCGGGTCAGGCTTTCTTCCAGGCCATTGACGACGACACGCCCGCTGGCTGGCACGGTGCGCAGCAGGTGGTGGAACTGACGCTCAATGGCGGCCAGGTCGTCAAAGATGTCGGCGTGGTCGAATTCCAGGTTGTTGAGAACGGCGGTACGCGGCCGGTAGTGCACAAACTTGCTACGCTTGTCGAAAAAGGCGGTGTCGTACTCGTCGGCTTCGATGACGAATACCGGTAGGGTCGCTGAGGCGGTGGAGCCGGGTAAAGCGGGGCGCGTAGGGGCTCCCAATCTCGCAGATACGCCGAAGTTCATCGGCACGCCGCCGACCAGAAAGCCCGGCTCCAGCCCGGCGCTGTGCAAAATCCAGCTCAGCATGGCGGTGGTGGTGGTTTTCCCGTGGGTACCGGCCACGGCCAGCACATGGCGGCCTTGCAGCACATGTTCGGCCAGCCATTGCGGCCCGCTGGTGTAGGGGACGCCGGCATCCAGAATGGCCTCCATCAGAGGGAACTTGGGCTCGCCGCTGGCCAGGCGGGCGCGGCTGACGACATTGCCGACCACAAACAGGTCCGGCTTCAGGTCCAGTTGCTTGGCACCGAAGCCCTCCATCAAATCAATGCCCAGCGCCCGCAGCTGGTCGCTCATGGGCGGATAAACGCCAGCGTCGCAGCCGGTGACCTTGTGCCCGGCCTCGCGTGCCAAGGCGGCCAAACCGCCCATAAAAGTGCCGCAGATACCCAGAATATGAATGTGCATATGCCTATTGTGCACAATGGCCCATGCAATCCGCGAAACAAGAAATTGCCAACACCGCCGCGCGGCTGGTGGTGGAGGAAGGGCAGGAATATGGTCCTGCCAAGCGCAGCGCGGCCAAACAGCTGGGGCTGTCGGGCCGTGCGGCATTGCCGGACAACGATCAGCTTGAATTGGCGGTGGAGGAATACATCGCACTTTTTTGCATGGATACCCAGCCACTGGAGTTGCGCCTGTTGCGTGAACTGGCACTGGGCTGGATGCAACGCCTGGAACGATTTCGGCCGCATCTGGGCGGCGCGGTCTGGCGCGGCACCGCGACGCGTCAATCGGACATCTATCTCCAGCTCTTTTGCGACGATTCCAAGTCGGCCGAGATTGCGCTGATCGACATGGGCGTGCGTTTTGAGGTTAGCGCTGTGGCGGGTTTTCAGGGGGGCGTTGTGGATGCCTTGAGCGTGCATGTAACGGTGCCCGCTTGGTCGGCGCATGTGGCCGTGCACCTGATGATTTACGACTTTGACGATATGCGCGGTGCCATGAAACCCGACCTGCGGGGGCGCCGACCGCGGGGCGATGTGGCAGCCCTGCGGGATTTGTTGCATGATCGCTCCCCATGACCGACACCTCGACCGAAGACACGCTTCCTGAATCAGCACCGCACAATCGACGCGGGCTGTTGCTGGGAGCGGGTGCGCTCGCGGCGACGGCGGGGCTGGGGTTTGCCTGGTGGCAGGCCCGCAGCGCTGCGCCAGCGCAAACCGAGCCCTTTGCCGGTTTTTGGGGACTGCAGTGGAACGCGCCCCAGGGCCCTGCCGTGCAGCTGCAGGCGTTCCGTGGCAAGCCCTTGCTGATCAATTTCTGGGCCACCTGGTGCCCGCCCTGCGTCGAAGAACTGCCGCTCATCAATGCCTTCTTCGATAAAAATCATGCCGATGGTTGGCAGGTGCTAGGCTTGGCGGTGGACAGGCCGTCGGCCGTTCAGGCCTTTTTGCAAAAAATGCCGCTGCATTTTGCGGTGGGTCTGGCCGGTATGGACGGCTCGGAGCTAAGTGCCAAGCTGGGGAATCCCTCCGGTTCCCTGCCTTTTTCGGTGGCGCTGGGCGCGCAAGGCACGGTATTGCAACGCAAGCTCGGACGCCTCAAGCCGGAAGACCTGGATGTCTGGGCTCGGTTAAAATAGCGTCCACTGGCCGTCCCAAAGGCCGGAAAATGTCCTGGATTCTGCTCCTGGCGACCGTTTGCCAGCACTTTTAAAAAGTTCGCATTGGCAAGAATTTAATAAAAATGCTGACTTTTGCATGGTTTTGATGTAAATTAGAGCCTTAATACAGCTAGTTGTTGGAGTACCCATGGATTTGCGCAAACTCAAGACCCTGATCGATCTGGTGTCTGATTCCAATGTTTCCGAACTGGAAATCACCGAGGCCGAGGGCAAGGTCCGCATCGTCAAGGGCGGTGGTTCCGTGGTTCACACCTATGGCCAGCCGATGTACCAGCAGATGCCACAGGGCCAGATGCCAGCGGCTCCGGTTGCCGCACCCGCGGTAGTGGAGCCCGTGGCGGAAGCGGTCGCCACAGGCCATACCGTCAAGTCGCCCATGGTGGGTACCTTTTATCGCTCCGCGTCTCCCGGTGCCAAGGCCTTTGCCGAGATCGGGTCTGTCGTCAAGGAAGGCGACACCATCTGCATCATCGAGGCGATGAAGATTCTCAATGAAATCGAAGCCGACAAGTCGGGCACGGTTTCCAAAATTCTGTGTGAAAACGGGCAGGCGGTAGAGTACGGCCAGCCCCTCTTCATCATCGAATAAGCCGGGCCCAACGCGCACATGTTCAAAAAAATTCTGGTCGCCAACCGTGGCGAGATAGCCTTGCGCATCCAGCGCGCCTGCCGCGAACTGGGAATCAAGGCCGTGATGGTGTATTCCGAGGCGGATAGGGAGGCCAAGTACGTCAAGCTGGCCGAAGAGGCGGTCTGCATCGGACCCGCATCCTCCGCGTTGAGCTACCTGAATATGCCGGCCATCATCTCGGCTGCTGAGGTGACCGATGCCGAGGCGATTCACCCGGGCTATGGCTTCCTGAGCGAAAACGCCGACTTCGCCGAGCGGGTGGAAAAGAGCGGCTTCCAGTTCATAGGCCCGACGCCCGAATCGATCCGTATCATGGGCGACAAGGTGTCGGCCAAGCAGGCCATGATCCGTGCCGGCGTGCCCTGTGTGCCCGGCTCCGAAGGCGAACTGCCGGACGATCCGGCCAGCATCCGGCGCATTGCCAAGTCGGTGGGCTACCCGGTCATCATCAAGGCGGCGGGAGGTGGCGGCGGGCGCGGCATGCGCGTGGTGCATACCGAAGCGGCGCTGATCAATGCGGTGCAGATGACCAAGGCCGAGGCCGGAGCTGCCTTTGGGAATCCCGCGGTCTACATGGAAAAATTCCTGCAGAACCCGCGCCATGTGGAAATCCAGATCATTGCCGACAAGTACAAAAATGCCGTCTATCTGGGCGAGCGCGACTGCTCCATGCAGCGGCGCCACCAGAAGGTGCTGGAAGAATCTCCGGCGCCTGGCATCAACCGCAAGCTGATTGAACGCATTGGCGAGCGCTGTGTGGCCGCCTGCAAGAAAATCGGCTACCGCGGCGCTGGCACCTTTGAGTTTTTATACGAGGACGGCGAGTTCTATTTCATTGAAATGAACACCCGCGTGCAGGTGGAGCACCCGGTAACCGAAATGGTGACCGGTGTGGACGTCGTCAGGACCCAGATCATGGTGGCGGCCGGCGAGAAGCTGCCCTTCACGCAGCGCGACATCGTGATTCGCGGCCATTCGATTGAATGCCGCGTCAATGCGGAGGACCCCTACAAGTTCACACCGTCCCCGGGACGCGTGACCATGTGGCATGCGCCGGGCGGCCCCGGCGTGCGGGTGGATTCGCATGTGTACACCAACTACTTCGTGCCGCCCAACTACGACTCCATGATCGGCAAGATCATTGTGCACGGCGACACCCGCGAGCAGGCCATGGCCCGCATGCGTACGGCCTTGGCCGAAACCGTGGTGGAAGGCATCAATACCAATATCCCGCTGCACCGCGAGCTGATGGTGGATGCCAAGTTCATGGCCGGTGGCACCAATATCCATTACCTGGAACATTGGCTTGAGCAGCACAAACGCTGAGAAGACCCTGCATGTTTGAACTGCGCCTGATGTGCCCCGAAGACCGGGTGGAAGAGTTAAGCGACGCGCTGGATGCGCTGGACGCGCTCAGCGTCAGCGTGGAAGACGCCGATGCCCAGACCGATGCCGAGCAGGCCCTGTTTGGAGAGCCCGGCATGCCGGCACCCAAGGGGGGGTGGAATCGCTCGCGGGTGATAGCCCTGTTTGAAAAGGAAGAGTCTGCGCTTGAAGCGTCCACGCTGCTGCAGGCACAGGACTTCTTTGCCGGTTGCCAGGTCTTGGGCATCAACGCGGTGCCCGACCAGGACTGGGTGCGTTTGACCCAGTCGCAATTCACGCCGGTGGAAATCACGCCGGAGTTCTGGATAGTCCCGACCTGGCATGAGCCACCCGCGCAAGCCAAGCAGGTGATCCGGCTGGACCCTGGTCTGGCCTTTGGCACCGGAACCCATCCCACCACCCGTATGTGCCTGCGCTGGATTGCCAGTCACCCTGTGCCGGCGCGCGTGCTGGACTATGGTTGCGGCTCCGGCATTCTGGCCATCGGTGCTTCCAAGTACGGCGCGCAGGAGGTGCTGGCGGTGGATATCGATGAGGCAGCCGTGCAGTCCACCGAGCTGAATGCCGAGGCCAACCATGTCGCCCTGATCGCCGGTCTGCCGGACAAGGCGGTCGGCAGCTTCGGCCTGGTGTTGGCGAATATTCTGGCCACGCCCTTGAAGGTGCTGGCGCCACTGCTCTGTGCCCATGTGGCGCCGGGCGGCGATCTGGTGCTGGCCGGCATTCTGGAGCGACAGGCAGACGAACTCATTGCCGCCTATGCGCCCTATTGCCAATTGTCGGTAAGCGACGCCGAAGACGGTTGGATCTTGATGACGGCCACACGCTAGGCGGGTTTGTCGCGCCCAACCATGCGACGCACATGAGCCTGATCACCCAATGCCCGGCATGCTCCACGATGTTTCGCGTCGTGCCGGACCAGCTTCGAATCTCCGAAGGCTGGGTGCGTTGTGGTCAGTGCGAGGAGGTGTTCGACGCCAATGCCCATTTGCGGACCCTGGATCCGGTGGCGCCAAGGTCCGAACCGGTTTCGCCATCCAGCGATGCCTTGGATTGGGGGCCGGTGGCGGTTACGCCTCCTGCCCCTGTTGAACCGCCTGCAGCGCCGGTTTTTTCCATACCGGCCATGGAGGATCGTGACGTTGGCCCCTTGCTAGACGAATCGCGCGCAGATGCTGCTGCGCCGGCATCGGGTTCCGGTCTGGATGCCTTTCTGGGAAAAAATCCGCACGACCAAGCTGCCGACGAAGTGGCACTGCCCTTGGAGCCAGATCAGGCGCAGCTGCCCTCGCTGTCCTTTATGTCGGACGACACTGCGCCGGCGCTGCGAGGACCGGGCAACATGCTCCTGATGGCTCTGTGCGTGTGCATGGTGCTGTCGCTTTCACTGCAGGTTTTGATACACAACCGGGACCGCCTGGCCGCAACGGCACCGGCGCTGCGCCCCTTGCTTGCCGCCCTCTGCGTGCCCTTGGCCTGCCGCATTTCTGCACCCCGGCAGATTGAGGCGCTGGCCATTGAAAGCTCTTCATTCACCAGCGTCAAGCCCGGCGTTTATGTGCTTCATGCGGTGTTGAAAAATGCTGTCCCACTGGAACTNGCCACCCCGGCCCTGGAAATCAGNTTGACGGACACGCAAGACCAGGCNCTGCTGCGCAAGGTGCTGCTGCCGATGGATGTGTTTGGAAAGCCGCAGATTTCTGGCAGCTCCGAACTCAGCGTCAACCTTCCCTTGGGCGTNCAGTCCGATGCGGTGGTGACGAAAATTGCGGGCTANAAGCTGTTGGCCTTTTACCCATAGCCCGACACCTTTCGGTGCCGGGCACCCCGTTCTATCAGGGCTTGCTTGCCGTAGGAAACGGCCATGCAGCCTGCGGGTTCAGGGTGGTCTGAGTAGCTGCTGCGGGAGCCTTTGCAGCCTTCTTTGCAGCCGGTTTCTTGGCTGCTTTTTTGGCGACGGGCGCAGCGGCCAATGCTTTTTTAGCTACGGCTGCCTTTTTAGCTACGACTGCTTTTTTGGCGGGCGCTGCTTTTTTGGCCGGAACGGCCTTCTTGGCTGCTACCTTCTTGGCAGGCGCTGCAGCCTTTTTGGCGGGAGCGGCCTTCTTGGCTGCGGCTGCTTTTACAGGAGCGGCCTTGGGTGCTGCTACCTTTTTAGCCGGAGCGGCAGCCAAGGCTGCCTTCTTGGCGACTACCTTCTTGGCAGGAGCCGCTGCCTTCTTGACCGGAGCGGCCTTGGTTGCAGCTACTTTTTTAGCGGGAGCCTTCTTTGCGGTTACGGCCTTTTTTGCGGCCGGTTTTTTTGCAGTTGCCATAATAATCTCCTTGATCAGGTAACAAAGAGCACTTCATGCATTGGAGTGCAGGAAGTGATTCATGCCGTTGGGAACTATCCCAGCGGCATGAACTCGGTGACACACCTCCACATGCGCTTCTTGGAGCGCGTGGTGCAGGTGCGAAGTTCTAAAAAGCATGGTGTAGCTTCAGTCCCAGGAAAGCGCGCCGCCGGATTGGTATTCAATCACGCGGGTTTCGAAAAAGTTGCGCTCTTTCTTCAGGTCAATCATTTCGCTCATCCAGGGAAAGGGGTTCTCTTCCGTCGGGAAGATCGCGTCCAGCCCGATCTGCGTGGCACGCCGGTTGGCGATATAGCGCAGATAGCCCTTGAACATGGACGCGTTCATGCCCAGCACGCCACGCGGCATGGTGTCTTCGGCATAGCGGTATTCCAGCTCGGCAGCCTTCTCGAACAGGACCTTGATCTCGGCCTTGAACGCGGGCGTCCAGAGTTGCGGATTTTCGGCCTTGAGCTGGTTGATCAGATCGATGCCAAAGTTGCAGTGCATGGACTCGTCGCGCAGGATGTACTGGTACTGCTCGGCCGCACCGGTCATCTTGTTCTGCCGGCCCAGTGCCAGGATCTGCGTGAAGCCAACATAGAAGAACAGGCCTTCCATCAGGCAGGCAAACACGATCAGGCTCTTCAACAGCGTCTGGTCTGTCTCCAGCGTACCGGTGTGGAAGTTGGGGTCCATGATCGCCTCGATAAAAGGGATCAGGAACTGGTCCTTGTCACGAATCGACTGCACCTCGTTGTAGGCATTGAAGATCTCGCCCTCGTCCAGGCCCAGCGACTCCACGATGTACTGGTAGGCGTGGGTGTGGATGGCTTCTTCAAAGGCCTGGCGCAACAGGAACTGGCGGCATTCGGGTGCGGTGATGTGGCGGTAGGTGCCCAGCACGATATTGTTTGCGGCCAGCGAGTCGGCGGTGACAAAGAAACCCAGGTTGCGCTTGACGATGCGGCGCTCGTCCTCGGTCAGGCCGTTCGGGTCTTTCCAGAGCGCGATGTCGCGCGTCATATTGACCTCTTGCGGCATCCAGTGGTTGGCGCAGCTGGCCAGGTATTTTTCCCAGGCCCATTTGTACTTGAACGGCACCAACTGGTTGACATCGGTCTGGCCGTTGATGATGCGCTTGTCGGAGGCGCGCACACGGCGTGCGGCTTCGGTCAGCAGCGGTTTGATCGGGGATGCGAAAGCGGCGGTGGAAACGCTTTGCTGAACACGTGCACCGTCATCCAGACTTCGTAATTCAAGAGCGGCGTTTGCTTGCGTCAGCGGCGCAGCGGGCTGCGTCGTACGTGCAAAATTTGATGGCGATGAGGGCTTGACTTCTTCGTCCCAGGTCAACATAGAGGTTTCCAATCAGCGGATTATGAGAGCAGTGAAATGAAATGAAAAGGGCTCATGCATTTCACTGCGTTGAGTGTGGTGGATATGCATCGCAAAACCGGTGTTGAGCGATGCAAAAACGGCTATTGGCAGGACTCGCAGGTGGGATCATCGACACCGCAAAAACGGATGTCGGTGGCCGCGTTATCCGACAAGGCCATCTGCGCCTGCGCAGCGGCAGCAGCGGCCTCCATGGCACTCGACATTCTTGCCGGACCAGCGCCTTCGTTGCCGTTGGATACCGCATTCAGTCGGCCCGCGGTCACTGTGGACTTTTCGGCATGCGTGGCCGACATGGTGCGCAGGTAGTAGGTAGTCTTGAGACCGCGCACCCAGGCGAGTTTGTAGGTTTCGTCGAGCTTCTTGCCCGAGGCGCCGGCCATATAAATATTCAGCGACTGCGCCTGGTC
>TBL_comb47_HYPODRAFT_10007312_pt1 | contig 11640 bp, 8 predicted proteins | sample TroBogypolimnion_40_FD_10682 | JGI IMG/M metagenome (IMG submission 10682) | reverse complement strand
CGCACAGGGCGCGAACGTCAGCTATTGGATACTCTACAATATTCAGGCTGACAAACAAGGCCTGCCCCAAAATGTTAAGGGCATAGGCACTTTGGGCGTGGGCAGCCGCAGCAACCGCGCCGGCTACACCCCGCCGCATTCCAAGGGTCCCGGCGCCCGGACCTACGTCTTCACCGTCTATGCGCTCGCCGCGCCGGTGCCGCTCGCTCTGCCGGATTCCGGGGTCACACAGGAAGTCTTGCTCGACGCCGTGAGGGGCAAGATCCTGGCTAGTGCGGATCTGAGCACGACCTATACGCGTTACACTGTGGCTGATGGCGGACAGGGGCAAGAGCCGGGCGCGGACCGCCCTCCGCCCGAACCCCGCGAAGTCGCGCGCGACCGCGACGGTGCACGCCGCGAGCGGTCGCAGCAAACAGACAATCAGACTTCCGCACAGCGCCCGGAGCGGACGGGTGGCCAGGGCGGCGGCCGGATCGCTGAGAACAACAAAACGCCGGTGTCGCCCAATCCCGGCCAGACCGTCGGGCTGTTCCTCAATACGCCCAAGGCCTCTGCCGGCTATACGCTCTTCGCGCCGAAACACAACACCGTCACCTACCTGATGGACAACCAGGGCCGCGTCGTACACCAGTGGAAGAGCGAGTACGAGCCGGGCCAATCGGTCTATCTCAAGCCGAACGGAAACCTTCTGCATTGCTGTCAGATGAGGAACCGCAGCTTCACCGGCGGCGGCGAGGGCGGGCGGGTCGAGGAATACACTTGGGCCGGCAAGCTGATCTGGGAATTCTCGTATTCGACGGACCAATATCAGCAGCATCACGACATTGTGCCGCTGCCCAACGGCAACATCCTGATGCTGGTGGTGGAGAAGAAAACGGCCGCCGATTGCATCGCCGCCGGCTGGCCCGCCGAGATGGTGCAGAACCGGGAAATCTACCCGGACGGCGTTGTCGAGGTCCAGCCTGTCTATCCCAGCGGCGGCAAGGTGGTCTGGGAGTGGCGCGTCTGGGATCACCTGATCCAGGACTACGACAAGACGCAGGCGAACTACGGCGATGTCGCCGCGCATCCGGAGCGGATCTATCTGCGAGGCGGCCCCGGCGGACGTGGTCCGACAGCCTTCTGGAACCACGCGAACTCCATCGCTTACAACGCGAAGCTCGACCAGATCGTGGTCAGCGCCCGCGGCAGCAGCGAGATCTGGGTCATCGATCACAGCACCACGAGCAAGCAAGCCGCCGGCCACACGGGAGGCAAGCAGGGGAAGGGCGGCGACCTGATTTACCGCTGGGGCAATCCCTCCGCCTACAAATGCGGCACGGAGCGCGACGCGCAGCTCAACCAGCAGCACGACGCCGAATGGATTCCGGACGGCTACCCCGGCGCGGGGCACGTCACCATTTTCAACAACGGTTACAACCGCGGCTACACCAGCATCGAGGAGATTGTTCCGCCCCTGGACGCGAACGGTCACTACATCATCGAGCCGGGGAAACCTTGCGGTCCGGAAAAGCCGGTCTGGCACTATGAGGCCAAGAGCCGCACCGACTTTTTCTCCTCCGAAATCTCCGGCGCGCACCGCCTGCCCAATGGCGACACGCTGATCTGCGCGGGCGTCATCGGCAATTTGTTCGAGGTCACGGCGGCAGGCGAGAAGGTTTGGCAATACGTCAACCCCGTGGTCCGCGGCGGCATCCTTGCGCAGGGCGAGCTGCCCGGCAAAGACGTGAGAGGCCATCTGTTCAACGCCGTGTTCAAAATCCACCGCTATGCGCCCGACTACCCTGGGCTGCAAGGCCGCGACCTGACTCCGAAAGGCGTGATCGAACTGCCCGTCTCGCAGAAGGGCAAGACCGGCATGGACCAAGCCGACGCGGCCCCTGGCGAACGTCCGCCCGAGGCGGGAGGCCGCGACAGGCGGTAGGGACGCCTCCCCGCAGGCGTCCGCAGGTCATTGCGGGCAGAGACTGGCGGACGGTTCGGGGAACGATCCCCACCACAAATGCCTTATCATTCACTCACAGAAAACACAACAAACGCAGAAAGGAAACACACCATGAAGACTACAACCCTCACACTTGCGCTGACCCTCGCTGTGGTAGCGTGCAATCTCCATGCACAGGACGCAGGCGGACCGCCGCCGCGCCAAAGTGGCCAAGGCGGCGGAGCGGAAGGTCAAAGCGGTCGCGGCGCTGGCGGCGGCCAGGGCGGCGAACGTAAACGCCCGACGCCCCCGATCATCGCCGCGCTGGATCTGAATGGCGACGGAGTCATCGATGCGTCCGAAATCGCCAAGGCGTCCGAGTCGCTCAAGAAGCTGGACAAGAACGGGGACGGCAAACTGACGATGGACGAGTGCATGCCTCCGCGTCCGCAAGGCGGTCAAGGCGGCGGTCAAGGGCGTCGCGGTGGTGGGCAAGGAGGTGGGCAAGGAGGACAGGGTGGCGGGCCGGGTGGTGGACAGGGCGGACAAGGCGGCGGAGAAGGTCGTCGAGGTGGCCCGGGGCAGGGCGGCCACGACGGACAAGGCCCGGACGGGCAAGGTGCGGCCGGTGGCGGCGCCCAGCGTCCCGAGTTGGAGAAGTAGAACACGTTTCTTCTTTTGCCGCCTCGGCTCACGGGGATGTTCTCCCACCTAAGTTACAGCACCACCAGCGTCATTGCTACGCCCTCGCCGGCGCATCCGTTCTTCGGCCAGGATGTGCAGGTCTTCGGCAACCTGTCCCCGTGACCTGCGGCAGGAGTCGGCCATGAAAAAGGCACATCCACTTTTGGCGGATTGCGGATACTGAGGTGTTAGTTTATACTCACCCCGAATTTAATGTGTGTTGTTGGTTTTCGTGCCCGATGCTTATTGCGGGTGCAAAGGAAAGTGAAGGAGTCGTCAGACAATGATGCTTCAAAAGGAGGGCTCCCTGAAGAAGGCATCCCTATGCGGATACCTCGCCTGTCTCCTGTTTACAGCAACCTACGCTTGCGGTGACGCGCAAGACAGCTCACTGGCCGAGGCGCTCAAAACATCCTATGAGGCCGAGGCGAACGGCGACTATCAGGCAGCCATCAAACCGCTCACAGCGTTGGGTGCGAGTGTGGGCTCGTCATATTTTGCGCAGGTGCGGTTGGGCTGGCTCAACTATTGCGCCAAGGACTGGCCGCAGAGCATAGCGTATTATGGCAAAGCCTCCAAGCTGACTCCGTTCGCCATCGAGCCCTTGCTCGGGCTGATGCTGGCTCAGCAGGCGGCTGGCAAGAACGACGATGCCCTTCGCACCGCGCAAGTCGCGCTCAGGCAAGACCCGTGCAACTACACCGCGCTTTCGCATACCGCGTGGTTACTCTACCTGAAGCGCGATTTCCGACAGGCTGCCTTCGTGTATCATAAGTTGGTGAACCTGTATCCGACTGACACCGAGATGCTGTTGGGGTTGGGGTTCTCGCTGAAGTTTGCGGGCGACAAAAAGGAAAGCGTTCAGTATTTCAATGCGGTGCTGCTTCTCAGTCCCGGCAACGCGCGGGCACTCGAAGGGCTTCGCGCCGATATCGGCAAACAGAGCGGGGATCGACCCGAGCCTCCGCAGCCTCGGCAGCGTCCTTAGAATCAACGTGAGGCGAAACTTTGAGCACAACACGAGGTGAGGTGTCTATGCACAAACTCCCATACCTGGCCATCAACGACGAAGGCTTCATTTTCGATCCCACCAGCGGCGACAGTTTCCAAGTCAGCCAGACAGGCCTGCAAATTCTCAGCGGAATGAAGGCCGACAAAGCCGATGGGGAGATCGCCCAAGCGCTTGCCGAAACATTCGAAGTGAGCTTAGAAGACGCTCAGCGCGACGTGGCCGATTTTCGCGCCAGCCTAAAGAACCTTAACTTGGTCTGAGGTGCTTTATGGACGAACTCCACATCGGCGTATCGGGCATCAATGCGATTGACAACCCGGGCCCTGGCATCGGCGTCGCCCGCAGCCTCAAGGAAGATCCTGATCTCAACGTGAAGATCGTCGGTCTCGCCTACGACGCAATGGAGACGGGCCTTTTCATGGACTGGGTTGTTGACAAGTCGTTCATTCTTCCGTACCCGTCTGGCGCGGGCGACGTGTTCGTCGAACGGCTGCTCTACATCAAACGGAATCACGGCCTCGACGTCGTTATTCCGAACCTTGATGCCGAATTGCCCCTTTACATCAAGCACGCAGCGACGCTCGCCGACCACGGCATCCGCACGTTTCTGCCAAGCATGGAACAGTTCCGGTTGCGAGGCAAAGACAGGCTGCTCGATATCGCCTCCAAGATCAACATCTCGCTGCCGCGCACCAAGATCGTAAACAGCGTGGACGGTCTGACACAAGCCATCGAGGACATCGGCTTGCCTGTGATGGTGAAGGGCAGCTTTTACAAAGCTTACAAATCCAACACGGTGTCGGAGGCCGTTTCTCACTATCATGATCTTGTGGCGGAGTGGGGCTACCCCATCCTTGTGCAGCAAGTGGTTACGGGCGACGAAATGAACGTCGTCGGGCTTGGTGATGGCGAGGGTAACTCGCTCGGGCTTGTCGGCATCAAGAAGCTGTCGGTCACCGCGCTGGGTAAGATCTGGACCGGGGTGACCGTCAAAAATGAGAAGATGCTGGCGGCGGTGGCGGAGTTCATCCGTGAATTCAAGTGGCGTGGCCCGTTTGAGTTGGAGTGCATTGTCAACGGCAAGGAAGTGTTTCTCATTGAAATCAACCCGCGTTTCCCGGCGTGGTCATACTTTGCAACGGGAGTCGGACTCAATCTGCCGTCTCGGCTTGTACGCCGCGCCCTCGGTCTGCCGGTGTCGCCCGTGCCCGAGTATGAGGCAGGCAAGTTATTCATCCGCTACACATACGAACTCGTGACCGATATGACGAACTTCCAGAAAGCGGTCACACGAGGAGAAGCCCCATGAAGCCAGCCTACGAGAAACCGGTCATCAAGAAACTGCACAGCGGGTTGATGAACAAGTTCGGGTACAGTCCCGCCTACGCCCGCAAGGTGCGCACCGAGATCGACGGCAACGAGATCGACAAACTGGTCTCCCTGTACGGTTCACCTTTGTTCGTATATTCGGAGAAAGTCCTTCGGCAAAAATACCGGCAGATGCACACAGCGTTTTCGACGCGCTATCCGAATGTCGTCTTCGGGTGGTCCTACAAAACCAACTACCTCAACGCGATCTGCGCGCTCATGCACCAGCAAGGTTCTGTCGCCGAAGTCGTGTCGGAGATGGAGTATGAGAAGGCGCGTGCCCTCGGTATTCCCGGAGAAAAGATCATATTCAATGGCCCTCACAAATCGCCGACCGCATTGGAAACGGCCGCCCGTGAGGGCGCGATGATCAACGTCGATCACCTCGATGAAATCTATGACCTCGAAAGGGTCGCGCAAAAACTGGGGCGGACGCTGTCGATTGGGATGCGGCTGAATCTCGACGCTGGCGTCTATCCGCAATGGTCGCGGTTCGGCTTCAATCTGGAGAGCGGCCAGGCACTGGAGGCAGCCAAGCGCATCAAGAACGGCGGCAAGCTTGTGCTGAACGGACTGCACTGCCACATCGGCACCTTCATTATGGATGCGACCGCCTATGCCCGACAGGTGGAGAAGATGGTGGCGTTCGGGTACGAACTCGAAAAGGCCTTCGGCTGTTCCATCGAATACCTCGACATCGGCGGCGGTTTCCCGTCCAAGAGCCGGCTCAAGGGCGTTTACCTGCCGCCCGAAGTCGCGTTGCCGGCCATCGACGAGTATGCTGAGGCCATCGCACAGGCGCTGGCCAAATCACTGCGGCCGGGTGACTTTCCGAAACTTATTTTAGAGTCTGGCCGGGCGCTGGTTGACGAGTCCGGTTATTTGATTACCACCGTTACAGCCACGAAGAGGCTGCCTGACGGTACGCGCGCCTATGTGGCCGACGCCGGCATCAATCTGCTGTTCACCGCGAATTGGTACAAGTTCACCATCGAGCTGGACCGCGAAGTCGGCGGCGTCAACGAGCACAGCATCATCTATGGCCCGCTCTGCATGAACATCGACGTGGTGGACGAAGGCATGCCGCTGCCGCCGCTCTCCCGCGGCATGCGGCTGATCGTCTCGCCGGTGGGCGCTTACAATCAGGTGCAATCCATGCAGTTCATCGAATACCGGCCCGCGTCGGTGCTCCTCGGTGAGCACGGTGAGGTCGATCTTATTCGCGAGGCCGAAGACCTGGCTGACATCACGCGGCGCGAAAAACTGCCGGCGCGGCTTGCGCTGGGCAAACCCCTATGAAGGCACACCTCAAAGCCCTGTTCGGCGGCTACGCGAACGTGTTCTTCCTCGCCGATGTCGTGCCCGGCGCGGTGATCGCTGCGGCGACCTTTGTGCATCCGGAGGTGGCGCTGGCGGGCATCATCGCCATTGCGGCTGCGTATGGCTTCGCGCGGCTGGTGCGGATGGAAAAGCAGTTCTTGGAGTCCGGCTATTTCACCTACAACCCGTTGCTGGTTGGGTTGTCGCTCGGCTACCTGTTCAAGCTAACGGCGTTGGCCGTGCTCTTCACCGCATCCGCCGGCGTGATCACATTTTTGGTGACGGTCTTTATGGCGAACGTTTTTCAGACTTACCTGCGGCTACCCGTCCTAAGCCTGCCGTTTGTCGTTGTCAGTTCCACTGCCTACTTGGCTTCAGTGCGCTATTCAGGACTCCTCGTCCGGCTGCACGCCGACGGAGGCTTCCTGACGGGCGACTTCGGCTTACCCTTCTGGGTGGCAGGGTTCTTCAAAGCGTTCGGCGCCGTGCTATTCATGCCCTGCGTGGCGGTAGGCGTCGCGCTCAGTCTGGTCGTCGTGCGGCATTCACGCATTTTGTTCTTCCTGGCGTTGCTTGGCTACTACATCGGGGCGGCGATCCGCACGCTGATGGTTGGCTCGGCGGCGCAGGGCTTCGTGGATGTCAATAACTTCAATTTCATCTTTATCGCGCTGGCGCTGGGCGGAGTGTTCCTGATTCCGTCGCTCACGAGCTACCTGCTCGCAGTCATCGCGGTGGCGGTCTCGACGGTGATCATGGACGCCACCACCGGGTTCTGGTATTACTACGGCATCCCTGCGTTTACGTTGCCGTTCAACGTGGTAACTCTCGGCATGGTTTACGCTCTGGGCTTGGTGCGGCATCCGCTGGTGCCCGCAAGTTTGGGACGCACGCCGGAGGAGATGCTGGAGAACTATCTCGCAAACCGGCTCCGTTATCCGGGCCAAGCACGCACGCTCTATCTGCCGTTTGCCGGCACGTGGACGGTATGGCAGGGGTGGGACGGTGCGTGGACACACAAAGGCCTTTGGCGTTATGCCTATGATTTCGTCATCGCCGATGAAAACGGCAAGACGCACAGCGGCGAAGGTGCGCGTTTTGAAGACTACCACGCTTGGAACAAGCCGGTGCTCTCGCCCGTGCGCGGCCGCGTCGTGCAAACTGTGGACGATCTTCCCGACAGCCCCATCGGTCGCGCGGACGAGACCAACAACTGGGGCAACGCGGTCGTTATCGAAGATGCGCTTGGTTTCTTTGTAGAACTCTCGCACTTTGCAGAGAAGACCATCCGAGTGAAGAAGGGCGACTGGGTTGAGCGCGGTGCGGTGTTGGGCCTGTGCGGCAATAGCGGTTACTCGCCGCAGCCGCACATCCATGTGCAAGTTCAGGCCTCCAGCGAGATCGGCGCGGCGTCGTTGCCCTTCAGCTTCGTCAGCTATTCGGACGGCGGCGAGTTCCAGTCCAACAATCTGCCGAAAGAACGGCGGGCCGTGGAACCACTCTACCGCGATAAGCGCCTCGACAACATTATGACTTCTACACTCGACGACGAACTGCGGTACCTGGTGATCCGCAGCGGCAAGGAGGTCGGCGAACTGGCGTTGAAGGTGAAGATGGCAACGGACGGCACGTTCTACTTCGCGTCGCCGCGCGGTCAGCTCTATTTCGGCAAACACGAAGGCACGTTCTACTTCTACAGTGTGTCAGGCGACGACCCCTGGCTCGGACTGCTGTTTCTCGCGCTGCCGCGTCTGCCGTTGGCCTATCGCGAGAAGCTGACGTGGCATGACTACATGCCGGTGGGCTTGGTCGCGTCTGGCATGCGCGGAGCAGTGGTGGGCCTCCTCAGCTCCATCTGTCCTCGGTTGGCCACGGTGAGAGTGACGCAAACCTTTGTGAGTGAGAGCCGCATTGTGACCGCTGTCGCAGCCGGCGTGTTTCATCAGAGCCGTTTCGCCTCGGTCGAATTAGATCGGCGAAAGGGTATTGCCTCGGTGACAGTAGACGATGTAACACTCAGGAGGAAGTGCCACGAGCCGTGACGCAAACCGTCTGTCAGGCATGTGGACATCCACGGTCGCGCAAACGTTCGTGAGCAGCCTCAGCCTGTGGCTGAAGGCCGCCGTGCTTCTGCGCCTGACGTGCTGCACACACGTCGCTTCGGCAGGATACGAAGGCTATCCTTCCTCTTACCCATCCGAAATGCGCAGCGCCTCGGAATGCTACATCAACGGCGACTACTCATGCTCCGTCACGCACTACCGAGCCGCCCTCCAAGCCGCTCCGCAATCGCTCGACGCCTGCCTCGGCTGTCTGCTTCCGCTGCTCGCTCTGGCGCGTTTCGCTGAGGCCGAGTCGCTCGCTGTGCAGGTTCTCAAGCAACATCCTTCGAACTATTACGCTAACCTTCGACTCGCCTACGCGCTGCGGATGCAAGGGAAATGTGCGAAAGCCGAGGCCGCTCTCAACTGCATGCGGAAATTTTACCCGACGGACGTTTCCGTGCTGTTGGAGCTGGCACTCGTCAAGCTCGCCTGCCATCAAAACGCAACTGCCAAGCGACTCTTCCTCGAAGTGTTGACGTTCGAACCCGACAACGCGACCGCCCTTCAGCAGCTTGCCTCACCTCGCCTTCTCGATGGGCCGCAAGACGAGCCGGCGGTTCAAACATGGCTATCCTCTCTCAGTCTGTGCCCGCAGGGGGTGGCCGGGGGTGTCCATGCCGAAGCCGCTACTTTTTGCGCCTATCTCAACTACCATGACACCGCTTCAAAAGACCACTCGTACGTGGCCGGTGCCTATGCTTCGCTTGGATACGGAATGACACACCTGTTGGAAGCCGAGTCGGACACGATCCGCAAGTTCTATCGCGGTCATCCGTCGCTGAGCCAAAACGACACGACTGTAGCTTATGCGAATTTCGGTATTCCGCATCTCAAGCTGCGCCTCGGCGGGCACTTTGTCGACAGTGAAGATCCCTATACGGATCAAGGCTGGGTCGCCCTTGGAGGCGCAGAATACTACGTGGCCAATCGCTGGGCTGCGGGTTTGGAAGGCTGCTATACGAGGTATCCTAAGTTTCAAAACGGCCTCGAAGTTGCGCAACTTGCGCCTCATGTGGGCGTCATGTTCGGGCAGGGCGCGCATTCGATCTGGAGCAATGACCTGCGGGGTTACTGGATTCACCTGAATCGCGACGTTGACAGTCTCGGCGATGATTTTGGCTCTGCCGAGGACTGGCTCTCGCTCAACTGGCGGCGCTGGACGCTCTCGGCGTTTGGCTGGGCTGGCAGGCAAATCTTCGCCGTCCGCAACGACGGTTTCGCGCTCTACAATATGGGCGAGGAGCACAAGGCCGGCTATGGCGCGGAAGTCAGCTACGCCTTCTCCGATCACCTCGCACTCAAGCTGCGGGCCAACCGTGAGGAGTTCAGGGATAATGCGACTGCGCCCAACGCCTCTTCGGACATGTATCTGGCGATGCTAAGCGCACGATTTTAACTGCGAAAGGAACGACATGCAAATAACCTACCTGTTTGTTGTCGGTTGCTCGCTCTCACTCGCTGCGGCCACGCCCAACGGCACGCCTTCTTTGAACGAAGACCAGATTCGCGCAGCCTACGTCAAATCCTACCGCTATGAGAAAGCGCAGAACTATGACGACGCCATCACGGCCATCACGCCGATTTTCGCCGCCGATCCGCAGGGCTACATCGTCAACTTGCGCTTGGGCTGGCTCTGCTATCTCAGCGGCAACGGCGCCAACTCGAAGACTCACTACCAAGCAGCGATAACGACCGCGCCTGACTCGCTCGAGGCCAAGTTGGGTTACCTGTTGCCGTTGCTGGCAGAAAAACATTACGACGAAGCCGAGATGATCGCGAAACAAGTCATCTGTGTCGATGCGTCGAACTACTACGCCAACCTACGGCTCGCGTTCGCGTTGCGCATGCAGAAGAAGACCGATGCGGCGGAGGAAGCGGTCAAGCACTTGCTGCTGCTCTATCCGACCGACGTGAAAGGACTCACTGAACTCGGTCTTGTGAAGTTCGCCCAACACCAAGCCGACACGGCGCAGCGCATCTTTGCCGACGTGCTCACACTCGATCCTCAAAACGCGGTGGCGAAAAAGCAACTCGACGGAATGGCGAGACTAAACGAACCCAAGAAGTGAATGGAGCGCCTACCCGTGGATGCGTGCTCAAACATCCGAAGAAAGTGTCACTTATGAAAAAATGCACATACCTGCTGTTTATTGCGACTTGCATGTTCTCTGCGCGGCCCGCCTTCGCGCAAGTGCCCCAACTCCTCAATTGTCAGGGCCGCGTCACTATTGGAGGCACAAATTTCGATGGCACCGCCCAGTTCAAGTTTGCCCTTGTCAACCCGACCGGCAGCACCAACTACTGGAGCAACGACAGCCGCGCCACGGGCCAACCCGTGACCTCCGTCGCGCTCCCCATTACCAAGGGCCTCTATTCTGTGCTGTTGGGCGACACCAATGTGACAGGCATGGGTTATGCCGTTTCGCCGTTCGTTTTCACGAACTCCGATGTGCGCCTGAGGGTTTGGTTCAACGACGGAGCGAGCGGCTTCCAGCAACTCACGCCTGACCAGCGCGTAGCTGCCGTCGGATATGCGCTGGTGGCAGCGAGTTTGGATCCGACCGCAGACGTCCGCGGCCAACGCCTGCTCATCGGGGCGGGCCATCTCTTGAGCGGGACGAACTCGACAATTGCCGGAGGTTATCTGAATATTGCAACGAACCATTACGCAGCCGTTGGAGGAGGGCTGGCCAATATCGCAGGAGGCATCAGCGCGACGGTCAGCGGCGGCATGACGAATGCCGCCACGGCGCTGGGAGCAACCGTCTCGGGCGGGGAATTGAATCTAGCTACTGGCGTCGTTTCAACGGTGGGCGGCGGTTATGGAAACCTGGCGAGCGGCATGGAAGCGACGATTGTCGGTGGCGAGTTGAACGGCGCGCCGGGGGCCATTTCTTTCGTGGGCGGCGGTTACGGTAACATCGCACGCGGCTATGCGGCCACCATCGCCGGAGGCTTCTTAGACGGTGCGACGAATAATTACGCTACTGTCGCGGGCGGACTTTGCGATGTCGCCGGTGGCGCTGGCGCGACGGTCAGCGGCGGTATGACGAACGCCGCCACAGGCTTCGCAGCGACAATCTCTGGCGGCGAGTGGAACTGGGCCAGCGGTGCGGTTTCCTCGATTGGCGGCGGTTATGGGAATCTGGCCAGCGGCGTTGAATCGGCTGTTGTCGGCGGCGAATTGAACGGCGCGGCAGGTGTCCTTTCGTTCGTGGGTGGCG
>TBL_comb47_HYPODRAFT_10007311_pt1 | contig 11641 bp, 15 predicted proteins | sample TroBogypolimnion_40_FD_10682 | JGI IMG/M metagenome (IMG submission 10682) | reverse complement strand
TAAAATTGGATTTCTCGTCGGCTGCCTAGACATCAGCCTAGATGAGAAGGTCGCCGGGTGAGCTTAACCTTTCCCTCACCCGGCGGCCGCCAATAACAAGGATTACCAGTTGATGGAAAAGAAAATTCAGTATAGTCCTATGGAGTTGCGTGTTCTTGAAGCTATTCCAGAAGATGGATGTAAGATCAATACTCTAGAATTAACTGAGATCGCTTATAAGGGCCGGACGCCGCCATTCCGGGCTCGTCAGTCTGTCTTAGATTGCACCAGGTCACTTATTGAAAAGAGCGATCTGAATCAAGAAACCTGGGAAATCTTCAGGTCTGCGCACAGTGGCGCACAGCCGATCTATTTCTGGCGCGAACCGCGCCGTACCAAATCGGTCATGGCTTCCTAACGGATCGCCTAGCGCGCCCGCCGAACGGCGTTTTTGCGCCCGCTATCCCTGTAGCATCGCGACGAAAAAACGCGCGATTTCCGCCCCGCTGCTAATCGTCGCGGCTTCCTTTTCCCTGCCTTAGCTCTTGCGCGATCTGCGCGCCTATGCTAGAATAAGAAAGTAAGGAGAGTTTCTGGAATAGAAACTAAAAAGCCCACTATGCCGATTTAGCATAATGAGCTCACAGAGAGGGAAAGAAATGAAGCCTATCAGCGAATTTATCGTGAAAGTCGATCTGGCAGAGAAAGACCTAAAGCAATCAGTTGTTGATGCATTCAAAGCGATTGATGAAGCGAAGGTCAAGTTCATCGACATTTATAACTCAGCGCGCGTCGAAATGGAAACTGATGTTGCGCAGCGAGAGCAATGCCTCAGAGATACAATTGGTAAAGCTGTTGAAGCCTTGAATGACGATAAAGATACTGAGAAGAAGTCTGAGGAAGAGCCTGATTCAGAGAAGATGCCAGACGCACCAAAACTGTAATAATTGTGCGGACGTGGCGAAATTGGTAGACGCAAAAGACTTAAAATCTTTCAGCTAACGCTATGCGGGTTCAAGTCCCGCCGTCCGCACCATTAAGGACTAAAAATGATTACAACCTGTTTCGTTGTGATAAAACTTTCCACAGGACTTGTTGAATACACAAGAACCTGGAATCAAGGCCCTATGGAAAGAGCTTCATGCGAACAGGTTGTTTCAAATGCAAATCAAATGGCGATAGATCACAAAAGAGATCATCGCGCTCTTTGTCTTTCAAGCTGTCCGAAACTGGGCGTTTCGTTAGCTGAATGATTATCACTGGCGATACATTTTCTATTCAGTATTGTAATTACGGAACATTCACCGTAACAGTTAGTATCAGCCCTTATAGATTACGTGTGAGATATTTCAAATTTCTACGGCCCCAGGTCCAGATGCCTAGACCCAGGGCCGTGATCCGCCCCTATTTCTTTTCTCCATAATTATTTAATCTAGCAGATAAAGCATCCAATCTTTTTATAGCATCAGAAATTCTTTCACTAATTTCTGCCCAATGAGCTTCATTTTCAGGCCTGGTAACAATTTCTCCTTCAAGTGTGTGAACTTGATGAAGGCTTTCTTCATTTGTTTTTGCTAAACTTGATTTTAAATCATCAATTCTTTCTTTGAGATTTTTCTCTAGCTCATCAACTTCTCGTTTAGATACTGAATCTTTTGCTAGATCGACAATAGTTTGTTCATCTTTTGAAAATCTATTTCTAAATATAGTAAATTGCTCATCAGCATATTTGCTATTTTCATAAAGATATGGATACTGTTTGGCTTCTAATTCAGCTTCTCCTATTCTCCCATATAGTGGAGTGATTATTGCGGCACCAAGAGCAACAATTACAGCACCAACAGCAGCAGCCGAACTCCAAAATGAAGACCAGTTTGTAGACCTAGAATTGGCGAAATCTGAACTTTGTTTTTTAATTTCAGAACTTAAATCCCTGATTTGATTACTAACGCTTCTAGATAAATTATCAATCTGATTTGAAAATTGACTAGAAAGTTGAGCAACTGAATTTTCTAATCCAGTTACTCGTTGAGATAAGGCCCCAAAATTATTACTATTTGGTTCTAACTCATAATCGCCAGCCATAATGGTTATCCAATCAGGTCTTTGATTTAGACCGCTAATTGTGGAAAATCATTTACTATCTGATCAAACGGTAATTTATTGGGGCCTTCTCCGCCAATCTCCATCCAATCTTTAGACAGAACGCCGTAGGCTTCATCACAATAACTGTACCAGAATGCCCAAGTCATTTTCTTTGGTGCGCCCCAGGTTATGATAGTAACGTATTCTGAATCATAACCTACAGCTATGACTGCGTGACCTCCCCATGATCCAGGCGCACTATCTCCAGTTAAACTCTTATCAACAACGTCCCAAATTTCTTGCTGCTGGCATGAAATAGGGAGCGCAAAACCAGTATATAAACCGCCACACAACCAGATTCCATTTTTGACGTCAGTGTGGTCTATAGGACTTACAGCCACAAAAGCATCAATTGTATGCCCTGCTAGCCCATTATCCTTCCACCACTTTAGAACATCAATCTCGATCCCGCCTTGATCAGTAGAAGGATCGCTAGGATTATAACCACACGCGCCTTCATACATTCCGACAATAGCATCATCAGGAGGAGAAAATTCAGAACTAGCATTAACAGTCCAAATTTGAACAAAATGCCCAGCAGCAGCACAAGTGCAATCTCCAAACTTATCGTTCAGCATCATTCCGTAATTCTGAACTTTAATAGACCAATCGCAAGCATCTGGCGCATTTATATCTAATGCTTTAGTATAATGGACTAAGGCTCTTAGCCCATACATTTTCTTTGGAGGCTGTTTGCCTAATTTCATCATGCTGTGGTCGGCCATTGTGTTATCCTCTGAATGGGTCAAATGACTCTATCAATGATGGAGTACGCGAAGGCATAGGAGTCAAAGTAGGAGGTTTATTTGGAGCGCCCAATAGAACTAGGACGCCAAGCATATTAAGAACGTCTCTTGGATCAGTTAGCCTTATAGAAGCTGGAGCAGACTTTACAATTCCAGCATGTATAAGAGCGGCAACAATCAAAGCAGAACAAATCCAACTTGGACTTTCTTCTTCATCACCTTCATCAACAGATGCCATACCACTAAGCAGACCGCGAGCTATGGCAACAATAGTAGGCCAATCGTAAGGCTTACCAACTTGCTTATCTAGGAAATCATAAAAGTCCTCTTGCTGTTCCTTTTCACAAGGAACATCGACAAACATTTCAAGTATCCACTGTCCTTTATCATAATAGCGATCTCGCTTGGCGACACCGTTATCAGCATGTGCGCCAAACAAGAAACCATCTGGAGTTAAGGCTTCTACGTGTGATGCCCAAAATCCATCTTCACCACGACGTATCGTGCTTGAAGATAAATCGCTTGTAGTCACGAAACGTATGGTGATCTTTTCCATTTGAGTTACCTTAAAAGGTTAACGGCATCACAAATGTTCGGCGCTATTTTGCCAAGGATAGGGAACAGTAAAGCTGGTCTACTGCACATATCACGGCAATTCGAGTCCTCTTTCAAAGTATTGAGGTCCTCGTGGAATAACCAGGCCTTCTCGAAATCATCTGCAAGGTTCCCAGTTAATGGAGCGCCATCAAGTTCTGCTACCAAAGATTGAGTTTTACCAAGACATTCAGCAGCAGCGACATCAGAAGGATTATGGGCATTAGCTCTGGTTATAGCTTTTTCAATATCGCTTGAAACCCAGACATTAATCCCATTAAGCGATAAACCGCCATTGATAGGAACAGGAACTGGATTCACAGGCGTAGGCTGACAACCGCCTTTTCCACAAGCCGCATATTTGTGAGTAACTTTAAGAGTAGCAGCTTCAGCCTTACTATCTGAAAACACTATTAACGAACTGGCAAGAAATATCCCAATAAGAAAAACTCTCATGATTCCAGCGGCAGCTTTATCCATAGCAGCTTTAACGATCGGCGGATCAGGAGGCGCAGCCCAGCCAGGATTGCTTGAAGAATAAGCAGCCATATAAGTAGCTACTGGAGCATAAAGAAACAGTAAAAAATTCGACCATGAATCAATATACTGTTCAACAATAGGCGGTATTCCAAGAGGCATAGCCACAGAGCCTTTTGAAAATACAGCTAATACTGTTATTAAAAGACCTATAATGAATTGAGTATTTGGGTCTATCTGAAATTTTCTCACGTTACCCTCGATTGTCCTGATCCGGCGAGGGTAGATACCACGCGGCCCGGATCAGGTACAAGCCGCGTGGTATTCAGTTACGGTTGTCTAGGAGGCCAAAGAGTAAAGCCACCAAGTAAACCTCCAAAAACTCTCCAAGCAAACAGTATCACTATTAATACAGCTATAATTTTGAGACATAATAATACCATTGCTGGTATGACTATTCCTAATTCACCAAGAACCCATATAGCTATAAAATAGCAGGCAACTATCAGTACAAGAGCTATCAAAAAACGAATAAAATTCTCAAACATGGCGGTCACCTTTGTTAGCGCGGAAACCGCCGCACGCGGCCCTCAGCCGTGGAGCATGATCCTATAGGCGACATATAATGCCACTATAAGAAGAATAACATTCATTACGAAACCTTAGCAGCACTCTGAATCTCTGTCATACGCGCTTCAACAAGGCCAATTGCAAATGCATTTGTCACAAGAATTCCAGGACAGCCGTGATGATCATTAGTGCAATTTCTGTGAAAATCAATAGCAATGCGCGGATCAAATTTGAAACGAATGCAAGTAGCGGCGATCATATTTGCAGTCGATTTCATCGACGATAGGCCGCGCCCCGTTAATGGATCATCGCCGCCTGGAACTGCATTCAGTACAGTCTCAAATCCATACCAATCTTTATTGCGGCAGGTATCATGCACACCGTCAGCCTGCATATCGCAAAGGATTGCCGAATAGACCTCTGGAGTACCCATACCGTGTGGACCAGAATGCCAGCCCATTCTTTGATAGTATGAATCCAAACCATTAAGATAATTATGGCGCGTTGTATCTGACCAGGCATTCCACATTCCGAGCGAAGGGCTACCAGTATTATGCCAAACGCATCCTTTTGGATTCCATAAAGTGCCTGCGTAAGTTGTCCCTGCTGGAGCAACTTTAAATCCAGTAGTTGGAATAGCTAAGATATACTTAACCATTTCATCTTGAGTAAGTAGAAGTGGTTTTGCTAAGAATGCCATGTTTGCCTCACCAAATGATTTTCACTTGACCATCGCCACCAGCAGTACCTAAGCATTTATGTAGATCATACGCTCCACCGCCACCAGGCTTATATCCTGGAGTAGAATAAGTAACATTATTGCTCCAAGAATCACCACCAGCGCCGCCATCTGGAGTACCACCAGCGCCGCCAACATTGTAAGACGTACTACCTTGGGTACCAATAGTACCATTCCCTAAACTACCAGCAGCACCGCCGCCACTAACATTAGCTGGTCCTAATATAGCAATAAGACCTGCTCCACCTGTATAACCAATAGCTCCAGTCGGTCCATATCCTCCACCTGGAGCAATACCATAAGTACTGTTGGATATACCTCCACCAAAAGCAACTATTCCATTATTTATTACTGTTGGCTGAGCAGCAGTAACAAAATTTACCCAGCTATTGGCTCCAGCATTTTGAGATTGAATAAATGGAGAAGAGCAATTATTCTGGGCTAAAGGTCCTCCAGGACCAACATAATAATATATTTGTTGTCCAGGAGTAACTTGAATTACATTTGGCTCTTGAGAAAAACCACCACCTGCACCAGCTGCTGAATTATCAAAAGTGGCTGATGAACCAGCACCCCATGCCATTGGTAATATGGATGTGCAGTGAGCAGGAACAGTCCAAGAACCAGGACCAGAAAACGTAAAAGTAATAGAGCTGTGAACACACTGGCCTGTTACAGGTCGTGGAAAACCTGATCCTGGCCAGCTATTAGCAGGAGCACTTAAACTGGCAGCAAGAGCTAATAATGATAAGCCAAATAATATACGGCGCATCAGTTAACCTCCCACTGCGTCCCATCATATGATACCGCTACAGAACCACGATTGGCGGAAATAATGTAATTAGATGCGCCATCAATTGTACCAGCATTTGGAACTATAGTAATATTATTGGTAGAAGCATTACCATAGCAGTCTTTGACAAGATATATTAAACCAGTTGCAGGAGAGGCTGGAAGATTTATAGTGAAAGGAATATTGGCATTAGCACAGATAAAATAATCAGTAGTAGCAGAAACAGTAACTGGAGAAGTGGTTACTTTTCTAATACCTACAATTAATGAACCAGTAAGAGAAGAAACGTTATTAGCACCAAGAGTAGTAAAGTTACCAGCATTAGGAGTTACTGCGCCCCAAGCTGGTGGAGTAGTATAATTCTGAAATGCTAAAGTTCCAAATGATCCACTAGCAGCAGACAATAATCCAGGAGCAGAAGTAACAGCAGCTGGTAAAGCTGTACCAGTTAAAGATCCAGCCGGAGCAGTAATTGGCTGTCCAGAACAACTAGTTGATAATCCTTTAGCATTGATAGTAATCTGTGGGATAGCAGTAGATGATCCGCAAGGTCCAGGCGATCCATTAGCGTTGGCAAGGACAGTTCCAAGACCGCCAGCAGATGAAGTAACGTCACCAGTTAGTGCAGGGAACTGGGCAGCTTGTAAAAAGCCAGTTAACGCAGTTGTGGGTATGTTTGTTAGATTTGCGCCGTTACCGCTAGCGGGCGTGCCGAGCGCGGGCGCGATAAAAACAGGGTTTGAGAAAGACATTCCGCTTGGTCCAGTAGTAGACCAGCTCGGATTGCCTGATGCATCTGTAACCAGCATAGAACTGTTGGAAGTATTGAGGCCAACAACTACAGCGCCAGTAGAACTATACCAAGCTAATTGTTTAGCAGTACCACTAGTAACAGTTCCGCCTCCGCCACCAGTTGTACAAGCACCACCAGCATCAACTACGTTTCCATTTGAATCAATTGCTACGCAATGACCATTGACAAATGCACCATTAGCAGTAGCAAATTTAGTTGTATTGCCAGTACGCGATCCTGAGAATGGCGCAGCACTAGCTCCGCCACCAAGAACAGGATTATTTTGAGATAATAAAGCGGTACTGGCAAAAGAATATGGAGTCACATAATATGGAATACCGCCTTGCGTTCCAGGAGGTATAGGCGGAGTTGGGCCTGGCCCAACTTGTGCCAATGATAAAGTTGTGGAAAGCAGAAGGCCTGAAAGCGCAATAAAGCTCTTCATGTTTACCACCACACAACAGAGAATTTGTGCCCAGCAGTTAAGGCATTAACACTGGTTACAGTTGTTTGGCCAGGAATAATTGTCCAAGACTGTCCTGGCTGTAAAGCGAAAGTTGTTCCATTAGCAACTGTATTTGCTCCAACTACAGGGCTGACATATAACACTTCAGCAGCAGCGATGCCTTGATCTGTTGCTAGAAATGGATTAGTAATAATTCCACCAGTAGGATTGGCAGGAACGGCAATGACCGAAACGCCGCCAGTCGCGACTATATAATTTGGCCCAGCTTGCGGGTTTACGGCGCCCATTTCTCACTCCTGGCCTTTGAGATAATCATTTACAATCTTATCAACATCTTCTGGATATTTTGCTTCTTTAATATCAGAAATGGCTTTATCTCTTGAAGATGTAGCACCACTAAGCATTGTCTTAGCAGCATCGTGATCTGCTATCATTCTAGCAATATCTTCAAGAGAGAATGACTTAACAGAGGCGTTGCTTATTTTCTTGATAGCAGATTCACGATGTGATTTCATACTAACTACGATACCATGCAAAGACAAAACGTCATGCAATGATTCGTCAGTCTGTAAACCATCATCATCTTTAGGCCAGTGCGTCGGTTTATTTCCAGCATTCAGCCAGTCTTGGTATGTCTTATCGCCTGCTGGAATATTAGTGCGCTTCGCACTTGAATATACTCTACCATCAGGATGCAGCCAATACCAATCCTGCGGATCGTAATGCGGGATAAACGGTTTGAAAGGAACAGCTTTCTCGTCCATAATAAACCTCAGATGTAATAACCAGTAGTGGAAACGCCAGCGATCGAACCAGGGAAGAAATTAACTCCGCCACCGCCAGTATTACAGAAGCCGCCATATTCAATCAGGTATCTCTGTCCAATAAACGCACCTGTCCAAGAAAGTCCTGGACCATACCAGTATCCATAAGGACCGTGATGGAAAGGACCAGAGAATGAAGGTGAACCAATAATAACTACTATCGCATTTGAGATATTAATAGTCCCACCAAATGCGACATAATAATGGCTAACAGCAGCGCCATAAATCCAATAGTGACCAAAACATTGTATTGTACCAAAATTACAATACATATGATGACAACTAGTATGGACATCAAACCAGATGTAATCAAAGTAAATGTAGCCATTCCATTCCGCCATTATGCCGCCAAATAGAGTACCGCTTACTCCACAAAGGTGCCTAAAGCCAGCAATGTAAATGTTAGCTCCATAACGGAAGTGGAAAATAGCAATCGTCGGAACGTTGAAGATAACTGTTCCAGGAGAGGCAGGATTTCCAGTAATATAGATAGGGCCGATCTGGCCTAAGAATAAGCCATCCCACAAAACGCCTGTCGTATATGTTCCAGCAGCAACCTGGATAGTAAGGGTATATCCAGCCAAATCGTAATTTTCATAAATTACGTTGAATGCATGTTGCATTGTCGCCCAAGGCGAAGAAACGCTACCAGTACCAGTCGTGTCCGAACCAGTAGTGGCAATATAGAAAGTAGTATTACCAGTAAACCTAACTCTAAAAACAGTCGGCTGAAGAGCAAGTAATTTGAAATTAGTTCCATCATACTCAAATTGCAACAAGCTATTGGCTGATAAATCTCCAGGCTGAATAGGAGAGCCATCAGATCGAACGATATTCTGATTGCCTAGACCATTGACGTTAATCGTGGGAGTAGAAGTCAAATTTGCTAAGGCGCCACGTTTAATACTGAACCCTAAACCACCAGGTCCATATGTGGTTATTGCAGGAACTAGAGCAACTGCAAGAGCATCAGCTGTTCCAGTATCAAGAGCATAGGTCAGGTTCCCCTGCTGATATTTATTATAGACGCGAGCAGTAGTTGGACCAACAATAACAATCTTATTCAGATTGCCATCATAAGCAAACCACATTTTAGCGCCAGCAACAATTTCACCAGGAATTACAGCAGTTCCATCACTATGAACGATAGGCCTGGAACCAACAGCGCATATATTAATAACTGGAGTTGCCGTAAGATTATTGGCGACAGGAGTTATTTCAAATATCTGTCCGTCAATATATGAGCTAATAGTATTGGTAGTTGTAACAACCATACTGTCAGCAGCGCCAACATCGACGCCATAAAAGATAAGGCCAGTAGCTGGAATACTAGGGCCTTGGCCTTGCTGATACATAGCTGCCAGAGTACCAGCAGTCACAAGGTTTGTCACATAATCGTTAGCAGACCATGCAAGGGCTGTCGTGCCTTCTTGGGCACGAACTACAGTCATAACATCGCCTGACCTAGACGTGCACCACATAATCTCGCGCAGAGTTTTAGTGGCAGCATCAAGCATAGAAATGACAAAATATTGCCCAGCGCTAGGGCTAGGGAATAAAGCGCCAGCACCTGACTGAACGCTCAGCGTCGTAGCAACGTTGGTAATGCCGCCAGACAGAGTTGAATTTGCATTATTGGCAAAAAGAGCGATAGCCATTGCTATTATCCCGCAGTTACAGTCCAGGTAAATTGGAATGGAAGTTCTAATGCGCCGGTACGAATTGCTTCAATAAGCTGTGTAGAGTCAAGCGGTTTGATATTGACTGTACTATAATCACTTTGATTATAGGCTAGCATATTGAAAGCAAAAGTATTCATAGTTGATATATCAATGAGAGTATTAAATCTGCTCACAAGTGATATAGTTACTTGATAGTTAATTCCAAGTGTAACAGAAACTTGAGAAGTATTATCAACATTCGGCGCTGTTCCATTTACGCCATTTATGAAGCGCATAATGCGACGCTTTAACCATCGAATATTGAATACTTTTCCATCACCCTTATAGAAATGCCACGTTAGAATGCGTTTGAATATATCATCATTCGTAACGGTGTATGTGACATTTGTTTCATTAGCAGTCGTATTGAATGCTAAAGTATTGAACTGATAAGTATTTAAAGAACCATCAACATTAATAAGTCCAGATGCAAGCGACGGGCGCTGCATTCCATACATGCCTTGCGCTACCCAGTCGAGCAATGGACCAGATATTGTTGGGCTTGTATAAATTGGAAGATTTAAAGAATTGAGAGTATCTAAAAAATTCTGGGCTAATGTGTTATATGCAAGTATGAATGAATTTACAGAATCATCATCATTATATTCTTGATATGAATAAGATGGAATGACGCTAGTTTGAGTAGAAGGAGTAAGAGGTGGAAAATCAGATTCAATTACAGTAGGTTGAGTCTGAAGCGGCGTATTAAATATGACTGCGCTGAAAGAATGTCCTGAGCTTTGCGCATTTGCCCAAACAATAGAATCAGAATTGGCAGGCAAATAATATATGCTGCCAGGATATAAAGCTATAGTTGTTGAAGTCTCGAATGGTGATGCTGGACCAGTAGGATCAATAAATAAAGGCTCAGCTAAAGCTAATATCTGATCTTGTGCAGATAGTGGATTAACTATAAAGCCGCCTTGATTGCCAGGATAGGCAACAATTACGGCAGTACCACCAGTCTTGACTTTAGATGATACAGGTTGAAAAAGAGCAATTGCCACGGATCAGCCCTGCGAAACAGAGACTAATGATAAATTCGTATAGAAATACGACTCAGGATCGCCAGCAATAATTCCTGTACCAGATGTTGGAGACGTACCGACACCATTGATTGATACAGCAAAAACCATGCGCGTCAATAGCTGCGCCGATAAGATAGATGAGACAGCATTCTGGAACGTTGACTGAAGATCGAACAGATTTATTGGCTGGCCAACGATGATTCCATTTACATAATCAACTAATGCTGTCGAAGCAAGCTGAGAAACAGCAGATGGATTCACATAATTCGTAGCGATTGAATTCCACGTAACTGTCATAGATACAGTCTGAAGTGGAGGAACAACGTATGGAACCGTAAACGTATCTGGATAATCAAGAAGCGATATGGAATTATTCCTAAAATTAGGAGTGATAACTCCACCGCTGACATACGTTCCAGAAGATACAGTATTAACGCCAATGCTGAAAGTCTTATTGGTTAAGACGGTAATGGTTAAGGCTACACCATTAATACCGCTCATTCCTACTATTCCAGTAATATGTATAATCTGGCCTGTAGAAAATCCATGATTAAGGCTAGTCGTAACAACGCCAGGGTTGGAATTGGTGATACCAGTAACAGCCATAACTGAACCAGTTAAAGCATTGATATCAAATAATGACATATAGATCGCACTGGCAACCTGATATGGATCGCCGCCGCCACAAATAACTTCCCACAATTGCCCTGGCATCTGTATAACGCTAACTTGATTAGCGACAACGCCTGGGATATTTTGCAATTTG